>RCMY010006614.1_pt1 | contig 18633 bp, 19 predicted proteins | sample 2041341 | NCBI WGS metagenome assembly RCMY01 (sample SAMN09708234, study PRJNA481090) | Marine sediment metagenome, whole genome shotgun sequencing project. | reverse complement strand
GACGCAAGGGGCTGATCCGCAGGAACCCACCGGATCCAAACTCGATGTGCTCAACCAGCTTCAGGCTGAAGAACCGGCTATGGCTGGGGTATTTACTGACTGCGAGAACAACGTCCTCGACCCTGTCATGCATCGGGTTGAGTCGGACTACTACGGGCGGTAGAGCGGTCCCGCTCCGGTGTAGCCCTACTTGGCTTCGCAGCTAATCCCGGCGGGCCGTAATGTGGCGGCCATGTCCAACCGAGTCGCCCGCTCCCTCGTCTTCTTCTCATCCGCTTCAGTGCTGGTGATCGAGGTTCTGGCGGTGCGGATCCTGGCGCCTTATGTAGGGGTCAGCCTCGAGGTCTTCACGGCCATCATCGGAGTCATCCTGGCTGGCATTTCTGTCGGAGCGTGGCTCGGGGGCCGGGCTGCCGACCGGGCGAATCCGCGTCGGTTGCTTGGTCCGCTTCTGATAGCGGGTGGATTGGCTGCGATTGCTTCGCCTTTGATTGTTGACTTCATCGGGCCAGCCCTATCGAGCGATCCGGTCTCGATTGTCGTGGCGTCGACGCTCGGGTTCTTCCTGCCGGCGGCCTTGCTGTCGGCTGTGAGTCCCATCGTCGTGAAGATCCGATTGGCATCCCTCGATCAAACTGGTGCCGTGGTTGGGTCCTTCTCTGCGGTCGGTACGGCCGGAGCCATCTTCGGCACGTTCCTCACCGGGTTCTTTCTGATCGCTGCGTTCCCGACCCGCCCAATCGTTATCGCGCTGGGCGTCGTCCTGACCGTGGCTGGTCTGGCTCTCGCGGTGCTGGGCCGGATTGTGGTGATCTCGGTAGTCGTCGGCTTGATTGGCCTCGGCGGTCTGCTGGTTCTATTCGACGGTCCCTGTGACTATGAGACGACGTACCACTGCGCCATTGTCGAGGTTGATGAAGACCGTCCGGACGGTCGCGTCCTCGTGCTCGATCGATCCCGGAATAGCTACGTCGACTTGACCGACCCGACCTACCTCGATTTTCGATACATCCGCCTCATCGTGGACGTGATCAACACCGAAGCGCCCGAAGGTCCGCTCAATGTTGTTTCGGTTGGCGGGGGAGGTTTCACGGTGCCGGGGTACCTCAATGCGACCCGCCCTGGGACGACCAATGTCGTTCTCGAGATCGACCGGCTGTTGGTGGACATCAGCTACGAGCGATTGGCCTTGTCCGATGACATCGAGGTGATAGTCGACGATGCCCGTACCTCGCTACTTCGACTGCCCGACCACGAAGCTGATGTCATAGTCGGCGACGCCTACAGCGGCGCGTCGGTACCTTGGCATCTGACAACCGAGGAGTACCTGCAAGATATCGACCGGGTGCTGGCTCCCGACGGTGTCTACGTGATGAACGTTATTGACTACGGTTCGCGCCGTTTTGCCCGTTCGGCCGTCGCCACGATCGAGGCTGTGTTCGAGCATGTTGCGATGTTCGCCCCGCCCGATTACATCGACGGGACCGGGGGCGGCAATTATATCTTGGTGGCCGCCCACGTCCCGATCGACGTGACCGCTATCGAGGCGGCGATCGCCTCCCGGGACGGCACCGAAATCGGTTTGTCCGGTGATGCCCTCGCCCGGTTTGTCGACGGAGCCCAGATCCTCACCGATGACTTCGCCCCGGTCGACCAAATCGTCGGCAGCCCCTCCAGCTGACCCCCAACCCTGCGAACCCTGGGTTCCAGCGCCCATTTTCGGGTGTAGGAACCCTAGGTTCGCAGAGCAGGGTGCGAAGCGAGGGCGGGCTGTGCGCGGGGTTCTAGGCTACGTTGCGATGAGGGAGATCCCGATGTCGGCGAAAGGCTTGGCCTGAGATGGAGTGGTGGGAGATCCTACTTCTCGCCGGCGGTGGATTGCTGGCAGGCACGATCAACTCGATCGCCGGGGGAGGGTCCCTTCTCACCGTTCCCTTGTTGGTGTTTACTGGTGTGCCCGGCAACCTGGCCAACGGCTCAAACCGGGTAGGAATCCTCACGTCGACTGCCGCGGCGGCAGCTGAGTTCCGCCGGCTCGGGGTCGGTAGCCTCAAGCAGACCACGCCGATTCTCATTCCGGTGATGATCGGCTCGTTCGCCGGGTCCTCTTTGGTGGGTCTGCTCACCGACGCTACGTTTGAGAGAGTCTTCGGATTTTTGATGGTACCGGTGCTGATCTTGTCGCTCAGGAAGCCTAAGCCGAAGGTGGACGGTAAGTCTTGGCCAGGCTGGATCACGTTCGTAGTGTTCTTTTTCATTGGGATATATGGCGGGGCGTTTCAGGCGGGAATCGGTCTGGTTTTGATCGTGGCGCTGTCGCACACCGGTCTCGGCCTGGTGGTCGCCAACTCCGTCAAGGTCCTGGTCAATCTCGCTGTGACTCTGGTGGCGCTGCCTACGTTCATTCTCAATGGGAATGTCGCCTGGTACCCGGCCCTAATCCTGGCCGCCGGATTGACGCTCGGCGGCGTCCTCGGCGCCAACGCCACAGTTCGAGGCGGCGAAAAGATCATTCGTCCAGTCATGATCGTAGCTGTCATTGCCTTTTCAGGCCGATTACTCGGGCTGTATTAGCTGGGGGATCCTCGCAGGCAGAGAGCTAGCCCTCGTTGCCCTCGAAGGCGGACACATGGGTTAGTGGAGCCAACGTACCGAGGGATTCGGCGACCACGACGGCGTTGTCGCCCGGCTCCAACACGAATCCGGTGGGTGGGTTGAGGTGGCTCGTGCCGTTGCGGCTCACAGCGAGCAGGGTGGCGGAGTGTTCAGCACGCAGCCGTGCCGACAACTCATCGATGGTCAGGCCGATGAACGAGTCAGGCAGGGCTATCCGATACAGCTCGGAACCATCGCCTCCCGAAACGATATCGGTGACGAGGTCGGTGAGTCCCGGATACAGCGACGTCCGAGCAAGTAAATGGGCGGTCAGCTTGGAGGTGATCAGAAGTTCATCGACGTCGGCCCGTTTGAAGTGTTCGGCATGATTCGGGTTGTTGACCTCAGCCACTGTTCGGACGTGTGGGGCAATCGATTCGATGGCCAGCACGACCAGGATCGACCGCATATCCGCTTCGTCCGATGCGTCGGCCGGGCAGATAATGGCTGCGGCCGCATGCTCGATCCCGGCCCGTTGCAGGTCGGCAGTCTTGGTGGTATCTCCGCGTACAAAATAGACATCGCTGTCAGCAGGGTTGCGATCGACGTCGTGGAGGATGACCACCTTGTGGTTGTAGTCATCTGATCGAAGCTCTTCCACAAGTGATCGAGCGGTGGCGTTCCATCCGCAGATAACAATGTGATCCGTATAACCCGATGCGCCCATTCCCTGTCCCTCCTTCAGAAGAAAATCAATCACAAACCCCAGCAACGCTCCGGTAATGGTCGCAACGATTCCCACCCCGAAAAGTACCAGCAACCAGCTGACCATCCATCCGCCCCAGGTGGTGACATGTGAAGCGTCTCCCTGGCCCATGACCGTCGTAACCGCCCAATAGAACGTTTCTCCGTAGCCATTGAAGCTTCGTTCCTTCTCGATCAGCATCACCGCGAGTGCCGCCAGAGCCACGATGACGATCAAACCACCGAGCAGCGCCAGGAAGAAATGAGGGTCGAGGTTTTTGCCGATCCGCTTGAGATGCCACGAGATGCGCTGAATCAGCGGATGTCGGTAAAAGCGGCCTATCCGCATACGCACAGGGACCCCCTTCTGGCGCGTCTGTCTGGAGTGAACCTACCGCTTGGATCGAGTGCTTGTCGCCGATCAGGGTCCATCCGTCAGGTTTGTGAGATCTTCCGCTATTCGGTCTGCTCCCAAGGCGCTTTACCCGGGTTGATATTCTTGACGAGGACCGTACAGATTTCGCCGAGTTGGGCGACTTGCCTAGCGCTCAGCACGTCAAAAACAGCTCGACGAACCGACTCGACGTGGTCAGGGGCCGCTTCGACCAGTTTCGCGTGGCCTGCGTCGGTCATTGTGGCGAGCGTGACTCGCCGGTCATCGGGCGAGGTATGGCGACGGATCCATCCTCGCTTTTCGAGCCGTTTCGCGGCGTGGGAAAGGCGTGATACCGAGCCGTTGCTCAGATGGGCGAGAGAGCTCATCGTCATAGTGTGACGTGGCGCATCCGACAGGCCAGCCAGCATCGAATACTCGAAGAAATTGAGCCCGTGGCATTGGAGCGCTTCCTCGAGGCCGCCCGGCAAAGATAGGGTCAGGCTCGCGAGGTATCGCCAAGTGTCCAGTTCGTCTGGAGAGAGCCACAGTGGTTCGTCCATGGCCGAGACGATAGTCGGACATGTCAACCGTTCTTGGAATCACAGTCGTCGGTGTGTTGGGCCCGATAGGCTGCGACCATGACCGACGCCGAGCTCCGGACGCTGCTGGAAAAGGCCAGGACGATCGCCGTCGTGGGTGCTTCGACAAATCCCGATAAGCCCTCCAACCATATTCCCGATCTCCTCATCCATGCTGGTTTTCAGGTGATCCCAATCCACCCATCGGCCGCTCAGATTCTCGGCCAGACGGCTTATCCATCGTTGGCTGACGTGCCCGTCAACATCGACATCGTCGATGTATTTCGGCCGCCAGCCGAGGCGGCAGGCATTGCCGAACAGGCCGTGGCAGTTGGGGCGAATGCGGTGTGGCTTCAACAGGGTATTGCATCGAAGGGTGCGGCCCTGGTCGCCAAAGAGGCGGGGCTGTTTTTCGTCGAAGACCTCTGCATCGGGGTCACGGTCAAGCGGCTCGGTGTTGATCAGAATCGGGAGTGATCCGATCGGTTGACGCGGTCGTCTTGGCCGGTCGGACGATTTGATAGCGGTTTGGTTGGTGCGGCGCAGTCAAGACTATGAATCGGAGGAATCCGCCGTCGCCGCGTCAACTGGGTCCCCTGGAAACAAATAGTTGACCGTTCATGTAATCTGCTCTAAGATAGATGAACGTTCAATAATTCTTCTCAAGGAGATTCAAAATGTCAGCACGCACCATTGACAGCACGACAGTACCGGTTGCGGGTACCTGGGAGATTGACCCGAGTCACAGCGACCTTCGGATCACGGCTCGCCACCTCATGGTTACCAAGGTCCGCGGAACCTTCGGTGAGATCACAGGGACGATCGTTGTGGCCGAGGTTCCCGTCGACTCAACCGTCGAAGTCATCGCGAAAGCAGCCACGGTGTCGACCGGATCAGCCGACCGGGACGGCCATATCCTTTCACCCGATTTCCTAGATGCCGAGAACTATCCGCTCATCTCGTTCACGTCAACCGATCTCGTTGCGAGTGGTGAGGATTGGAAGCTGACCGGTGATCTGACCATTCGAGGAACGACCAAGTCGGTCACGTTCGACATGACTTTTGAGGGCGTCGCCGACGATCCGTTCGGCAACACCAAGGCCGCCTTCACAGCGACCGGAAGCGTTGACCGGGAAGACTGGGGCCTCACCTGGAATGTTCCGCTCGAAGGCGGCGGCGTGCTTGTCTCAAAGAAACTCCAGGTCGAATTCGACGTGCAGGCAGTTCTTCAGGCCTAACAACAACGTTTCGTAATTGAGTGGCGTCGACGTACCCCGTCGACGCCACTTTCGCGTTGTTCAGCCGGTGCTTTGCCGACCGAACGTGTCCAGGAGAGCGTCGTGGGCTGTCAGGGTCCCGGTTGGCTCCTCGTGTGGCCCGATTCCGAATCGCTCGATCGTGATCGAGTCGGACCGGACCAGTTCGGCAACCGCCCAAGTGACTAATCCCTGGGGGATGGTGGTCTGAGGACTGATCGCCTGCGCCATATCCCACGTATGGATTATCAATTCGTGGATTCGAATATGCAACACCTGCCGGCCAGTCAGTTGAGCGCCGAGGTGGCTGCACAGACGGTCGAGCGCCTCGGCAGAGTTGAAGGCTTGGAGCTGGTGTTCGGTCGAAGAAATAGCGCTCGATCGGACCTGATGGTCAGGCGTGAAGGAGGAGGTCGCAGCAGCAAGGGCATCGTCGCCATCGGTACCACGGAGAATATCGACAGTAAAGCGGTTCCCGCCGGTCACGTGATCAACCAGGTGTTCGAGGGTCCAGTCCGTACAGGGCGTAGGTAGGCCCCATTGATCGTCGGTGATCGAAGCACAGGTCTCGACGAACCAGGCACTGACCGTGCTCAGGGCACCCAGGTCTTGTGTGTCGTCGTCGCCACCGACCGTTGCATGATCCGGCAATGTCAGGAAATGGCTACGAAGAGTCGCTCGGCGACGAACGGCTCGATGTGTACCTGACCGTCGCCGCCCGCACCAACCGTGAATGTTCCGTCCTCGGCTGTGGCGATAACCTCGAGTAGGGCGCCGGGGCGCAGGCCTGCGTTGTCGAGAAAACCCATGATTTCTGCGTCGAGTTCGAGCTCCTCTGAGATCCGTTCGAGGGCAAGTTTCTGGCCGGGTGCAAGAGTCGATAATGCCCGGATCGGCGGAGGCTTGTAACCGGCACCGGGTATCGGATTGCCGTGTGGACACGTTTTCGGATTGTCGAGCGCTTCCCACATGCCCGCCTCGACGTCATCGGAAATGACGTGCTCCCAGACCTCGGCCTCAGCGTGGACCTTAACCCAGGGCAGTCCGAGAACCTCTGATAGGAAACGCTCGGCCAGTCGGTGCCTGCGAACGACCACCTCAGCGAGGTGGCGCCCTTCCGAGGTGAGGACTAGCTCAGGCCCACCTTCGACGAGGCCGTCGTCCATCATCCGCTTGATCATTTCAGAGACCGATGGACGAGATACCCCGAGCCAATCAGCGATGCGGGCCTGGATGACGGGGATGCCTTCTTCCCCCAACTCGAACATCGCTGCGGCATACTCGCGGAAAGGCATTCGATAGTCGGTCGTGTCCATCTGGCCCAGTATACGGAGGCTTGCGGGTGTGCACTTTGGGGCGAAGGATCGACTTGGGTTAATTTGCACTACCGTGATAGTGGAAATAGTGTAAGGCGTGCCTAACTACCTGTTCGAGTGAGGGATAAATAATGGCGGCGTTTCTGGTCATGTTGCGAGAGGGCGTTGAAGCAGCCTTGATCGTCGCGATCGTTTTGGCCTTCCTTGCCAAGACTGATCGGCGAAGTCACTTTTCCACTGTTTGGTGGGCGACCGGCGGGGCTGTCCTCATATCTCTCCTGACCGGACTGGGCATCTGGAAGACGGTCGGTTCGTTAGAAGGCGCCGCTGAAGAACTGGTCGAGGGTGTCGTGGCACTTCTGGCTGCAGCTCTCTTGACGTGGATGATTTTCTGGATGGGGAAGCAAGCCAGGGGCCTGAGAGCCGGACTCGAGGCACAGGCGGGTGCAGCGCTTGAGGGCGGGGCGTTTGCCTTGGGAGCGGTTGTGTTTGTTGCCGTTGTCCGAGAAGGTTTTGAATCCGTGTTGTTCCTGTTGTCGACCACAGTGGGCGAACCCTCAGCCGGTGGCCAATTGACAGGCGGGCTGCTTGGTACGGCTGCGGCCGTCGTGATCGGTTATCTGGCGTACAAGGGGAGTCATCGGCTCAACCTGCGATCCTTCTTTCGTTGGACCGGCTACCTCATCATCCTCTTTGCCGCCGGGCTCGTGTCCAAAGGCATCCATGAGTTTCAAGGGTTCGGAGCCATCCCGACCTTCGTAGAGCACGTGTATGAGCTTGGCTTCCTGGACCCAGCAACTTCAACGACCGCGGCGTTCCTCAAGACCATGTTCGGATGGGATCCGGATCCCTCGTTGCTTCAGCTGCTTGGCTACTTTGGCTACTTGATTCCGATCGGTCTTCGGTTCACGTCTCGCACGGCGATGCCGAAATCGGCGCCCGCCGAAGGCGTGGCTGTTTCGTAAGCGAGGAGCTCCAGCCGGCTGGTCACGTTCTTGTGGCTGACTGGTGGAGAAACGGCACGAATCCGTTTCTGATTGCTGCGACTGAGGTTGGCGGTGTGAGAACCGAAACCAGTTCGTTGGCGGGTAACTGTTGTGGTGCCTGCCAGCCTGAAAATGAGAACTTCATCAGGCGGTCTTCGACGACTAATAGCGTTTGGCCGTCTGGGCCGACAAGCACTGTCCCGGTAGGTAGTTCGTGCAGTGGTGCCGTCCAAAGACGGCGGTCGTTCGCCCGATCGAGGCCCCGGCCATTCCGCAGCCGCTCAGCAGCAAGAAATCGGTTGAGATCGCCCGCCCCGATCGGCCCGTCCGTGTTTCGAGCGACCGACACGGCTTCTTTGTACGAGCGGTAACTGTCGGGGCGGCATAGCCCGCACGGCCGATGGCCAGCCGCCAGAGCCACCGCATCGTCGAGGAAAAACAGTGGCGTCCAATGTCGGGACGCCGAGAGGGGCGATCGCCAGTCTTTGTAGGACAAGAGACAGCTGATCCACAGCGATCCCCGGTGGTGGCGCACGATCTCGCCATCTTCGTTGACGAGGCAGCCCCGATTGCCCGTAAACGAGCCACGGGGCTGAACGGCATGAAGATCACCAAACGGATCAACCCGGTTACGGCGCGGCATGTCCCGATTGTCGCATTACTTTCATCGACTGTGCATCTATGTGCTCTATTGATCTATAGATGCACAGTCGATGAAAGGGGTTAAGGGCGGTCGCCGAAATCGGGGCGTTCGGTGCGGGTGCGTTTGAGCTCCCAGAATCCCGGAACGGTCATGACCGATACCAAGCCGTCCCACAGTTGGAGGGACAGATCGCCTTCCGGGACCCGGGTGATCACCGGTCCGAAGATGCCAACCCGGTCGCCATGAGCGTCATCAAAGGCGATGATCGGCGTGCCGATGTCGTTGCCGGCCAATTCAAGCCCGACATCCATTCGGGTTCGGATCCCCTTATCCCACGATTCATCGCCGAACGCGGCTGCGTGCCCGACGTCGAGGCCGGTCGACTCGAGCGCATCGCGTACCGAGAGCTCCATCAAGGCTTTGTCGTGGTGGATGCGGCGACCCAACTCCCAGTAGAGCTTGAACACTCCATCGTTGTTGTACGCACCGACTCAAGAACCCTGAGCAGTCGGTGGGTACGGAAGTATCGCTCGTAGTAGTCGCTATCGGGATCAGGCTCGTTCTTGAACAAGAGGCTGATCGGTTCCCACGTCACGTGGAGGTCGCGTTCTGGCTGTACTCGCTCGACGACCCACCGGGCCGTCACCCAACACCACGGTCATATGGGATCTATCCAAAAGCTGATTTCCACTTGGTTCCTCGGTAGCTTTCCTGAGCCTAACGCAACACCCGAGAAGTCATACTCTGGGTGACCTCCATGGAGGGTGCCACGGTAAAAGCAACGTGTCCTTAATTCGCGCTGCGTGCCTTCTATCGATACTCACCCGGGTTGAAGTGACGGATTTTGTCTGTTGATGTCATAGCTTGTCAGGTGGCTGCGGATCTGTGCTTTTTGGGATGGAACGGTTTACGCTGGCCTAGTGCTCTGCCGCTATTAGGCGTTTTCGCTGCGGCAGAAAGCTGTGCAGACGCCTTTAGGTGTCTTCGCAACCCGCCGAACTACAAGTAAGAAGCATTCAACGGAGATACATGAAACGTGGCATAGGCGCCATCCTTACTGCGCTGATCATTTTGGCGCTGACTGCGTTTGTGGACTCATCGGCTCGTTCGGCGAACAGCGCTCAAGTGCGAGCGGACGTGTCGACAAGTGCAGACGAGCTCGCGAGGCGGCTGAGCGACGTGATCGTTCGAGAATCCGCACCGGTCGAAACCCTGTCGGCAGTGGTCGAACTGAGCGGTGGCGACAGTGCGCGCCTCCGAGACGACTTTCCTGTATTCGCTGCAGCTCTCATGGAGGTTGCTCCGAAGATTCGATCGGTTCAGCTTGGACCGAACTCGATTCTTGAATACGTTTTTCCCTTGGAGGGAAACGAGGCCGCGCTCGGGCTTGATTTGATGGCCGACCCCGACCGTCGAGCGCTGCTGGAACCTGCGATCACATCTGGCCAAACAGTGATTCAAGGGCCGGTCGGGCTTGTGCAGGGTGGATCAGGGATCATCGTCCGGAGAGGTATCTATCAGCCGGATGGCGAGTTTTGGGGCTTTTCGGCCATCGTTCTTGACTGGCCGGCCATCGCTGCTGAATCTGGTTTAGAACCAGCCAGCGGGACCCTGTTGGTTGGGCTGATGCGGTCCGGCGACACCGAGACGATCGCCGGATCGGCCGACGCCTTTGCAAATGATCCGGTGGTTCGAACGCTGAGTGTTGGGGCTACGGACACGACTTGGATCTTGGCGATGCAACCAGGGAGCGGTTGGCCAACGACGGCTCCAACAACGGCAACGCTGTGGGTGGCCGGCGCTCTTATTGCTGCACTGGCCGGGTTCGGCCTTCTTGAACTTCTTGGACGACCCGAGGCCCTTCGCCTGGAGCGGGAACGGGCGCTCCGGGAGCTTGCTCTGGCCGAGGCTCGTTATGAAGCAACCTTTCAGCATGCCGGGGTGGGAATCCTCGTCGCCGACACAGGCGGGACCATTGTCTCGGCCAACCGGGAATTTATGCGCATCGTTGGGGTCGATGTCGATGCCGACATGGACGGACGGAAGATTGCGGACTTCGTGAGACCGGATGACTTGGGTGCAGTCGAGGAGCTCTCAAGGCAGCTCATCAGGTCAGGTGGGGTTATCGAGCGAGATCTGCCCCTGCTGCGTGACGGTGAAGAGCGGTGGTCGCGCATCCAAATGACCGTGTTTCGAGACGATAAAGACGCGTTCTTCGTCGGCGTGATCGATGACGTTACAGCCCGGCGCGCCGCAGAGTATGCGCTGGCCGAGAGTGAGGATCGATATCGTCACTTGTTTCAGGCGGCTCCGATCGCGATTCAGCGTCAGGACTTCTCCGCAGTCAAGCGGCGCCTGGACGAACTACGTAGCCAAGGCGTCACGGACCTTCGGCGACTGCTCGAGGATGACGACGTGCTGACAGAACTAGTCGGGCTCATCGAAGTCACGGATGCGAACCCAGCTGCGTACGAACTAAACAGACGACTCGCTTCCGGCGAAGCGGATCACGATCTTCGCGACTTGGTGTCGGATGAAGCGAGGGAAAGCTTCGTGGCCAATCTCATTGCGATCTGGGACAACGTCGACTCGACATCTCTGATGGTTTCACCTATTACGTCGGACGGTTCGCAGCTACACCTCAACTTGAATTGGCAACCAGTTCACTTTGAAAACGGTTCCGCCGACTACTCCCAGGTCATGTTGACCATCAACGACGTGACAGGTCTGACCGAGGCGCAGCGTCGACTCGAGGAGATGCTCGCTTCCAAGGATCGATTCCTCGCATCTGTAGCGCACGAGCTACGGACCCCGCTGACTGCAGTGGTCGGGTTTGCTCAAGAGCTGAGAGACAACACGGACCTGACCGTCGCCGAGCAGCGAGAGTTCGTCGGACTGGTAGCCCAAAACAGTCTCGAGATGTCACACCTGATTGAAGACATCCTCGTCATTGCCCGCTCCGAGATAGGCGAGGTGAGTGTCGTTTCGCAGCCAATTGACCTCGCAGCTGAGGTCGACTCAGTTCTGAGGCTGCTTCCGAACCATGGGCTCATTGTGGGCGCCGACGTCACCGATGTTGTGGCGTTCGCTGATCCCTCCCGAGTCCGTCAGATCGTTCGGAATCTCGTTACGAACGCCATCCGATATGGTGGCCATGGCGTGTCTATCGACATCAAACGATCGGACGATAGGGTGCACGTCGAGGTCAGCGATGATGGCCCGCCGCTGCCGCCAGGCGATACGAATCGGATTTTTGAGCCCTATCAGAAGATGCGTGGACCGGACTCCGTTCCGGGCTCGATCGGTCTCGGGCTGACTGTCTCGCGGGCTCTGGCGCGAGCACAAGGTGGGGACGTCACTGCCCGCCGCGAAGGCGATCGCAACATCTTCAGCCTTTCGCTTCCTGAGGCTAAGGCCGAGTCTGCAGTCAGCGCTCGATAGGTTTGTGGGGCGACTCACTCGTTCGCCCCCATTCGATCAAGAACGTCCACAATCTGTCGAACCACGATGCCTGGTTGCGACCACACGATGGCGTTCACCGCCGAACTGCGCTCCACAACCTGGCTTGAGAAGCTTTCGTACTCGCCGCAGTGGGCCTCGAACAAGGCGTCGAAACGAGCCGGCCATTCTGATGGGTTGGAGCCCGATGAGGTCTTGGCCACATTCACCTTCATACAAGCTTAGGTGTCCAGTGGATGCCCGTTTCTTACATATTGCCTTGGTCGGGATGCTTCAACGTGAGAAGGCTTCGATCTCGGTAGCTCCGGTGTTTCCGCCGCTCGAAGTGGCCACACGGTAGGTCAGGATCTGGCCGCGAAATGACACCTCGGCTGGGGAGTCTCCAGCCGGAAACGGTCCAACTGTCTCGCCGTCCACCTCGACCGTGAACGTAGAGGTGATGGCAGAACCGTCGTTCATCGACCGGGTTCTAAAGGAGACGGCGCTTATGTCCATCGGCTGTCCAAGATCGATCGTGATGAAGGCGTCGTCTCCATCACCGCTCGAGCTCCACTCGGTTCCGATGTTTCCATCGATGGCGTTCGCGGCTGCGAAGCTGGTCGAGAATTCGGAGCTGACGCCGACGACACTCGCCCCGATCGCTACGTTGTTCCCGAATCCGGCGTCGGTCGCGGCGGGAGTGGTGAAGGTGAGGATTTCGCTGCGATACAGCTGACCGTCTGCCGCCACCCCCTGGAGCCGATACTGGTATTCGGTCTCCGGAACAAGACCGGTCATGAGCGCGGAGTGGTCGTCGTGACCGCCGCCTGCACCCATGTCCTGGTCGGTTGCGATTGCCCCAAATGGCCCGTCGGTGCCGTAGGCAACGGCGCACACGGCTGCCTGGTTCGTTGTGACTCGCAGCGTGGCGGCGGTCCCGGACGGATCAAGCTCGATGATGGGATCCGATTGGGCGATCGCCGAGAAGGGCAGAATGTCGCTCGAGTTCGGTGCGGTCGAGCAAGCGGCCGCACTGACTACGAGGAACAGAAACAGGATGACAACGACGGATCGGTACACGTATACATCCTATGCCTCGATCTCGATTAGCGGTTCGGCTCGCCCGAGATTGGAGGCGCATCGGAGGGCTATCGTACGGGGTCGACAAACATGAGGTCTCAGGATGAGTGAACTAACCGGTTCGGTTGTAGCCATCACAGGCGCCAGTTCCGGCATCGGGCCGGCACGTGCCCGCTTCCTTGTCCAAGAAGGGCCACGGGTCTTGTGGGGGCTCGTCGACCATATCGGCCGCGGTAGTGGCCGGATTGAAAGAGGTTAAGCCGATGGGAGATAACCCGGTCGTTGAGATGCTAGGTCGGCCTTTGCGGCTGGCCGTCATCGGCGGTGGGCCGGGAAGCTTCATCGGTGCCGTGCACCGGGCGGCCGCCCGACTCGACGGCCGATATGAACTGGTAGCGGCTGTCTTGTCCTCGGATCCGAAGCGCTCGATCGATGCTGCCGTAGCGCTTGGTGTTGAACCAGATCGAGCATACGCCGACGCGTTGAGTCTGATTGATAGTGAGTCGTCGCTCGAACAAGGCGCCGAGGTGGTGGCGATCATGACGCCAAACGACTCCCATCATCCATACGCCCTCGCAGCGTTGGATCGCGGGTTCGATGTCGTGATGGACAAACCCATCGCCAACACGCTTCAGCAGGGCCTAGAGGTACTCGCCAAAGTCGAGTCGACAGGGCTGATCTTTTGCCTCACCCACAACTACACCGGGTATCCGCTAGTTCGCCAAGCGCGGGCGATGGTTACCGACGGGCAACTCGGGGAGATTCGTCTCATCCAGGTCGAGTACGTGCAGGGAGGCAAGGCGGACGAGAACGATCCCGATCCAACCGGTGACGTTCCCTGGCGATTCGACCCCGATCGAGGGGGACCGTCGCTCGTACTCGGAGACATCGGGACGCACGCCCACAACCTCGTTCGGTTCGTTACCGGTCTGGAAGTGACCGAGTTGGCGGCTGAGGTCGGAAGCATTGTGCCGAACCGGTTGGTCCATGACTATGCAGGTGCCCTGCTCCGTTTCGACAATGGAGCTCGGGGCAACTTCTGGGTGACGCAGGCTGCGGTCGGCGTCGAGAATTGCCTTCGTATTCGGGTCTCGGGTACCAAAGGGAGCCTCGAGTGGATGCAAGAGCAGCCCACCAGTCTGACGTTCCGCCCACTCGGATCGCCGGTTGAGATTCGCACACCGAACGGGCCGGGGACCATGCCGCTGTCGGCGCGATCGACCCGGATCGTGGCAGGTCATCCAGAGGCGTTTCTTGAGGCATTTGCCAATGTCTACTCAGACGCCGCCGAAGCGATCGCTGCCCGGCGTTCCGGGATGGAACCAGATCCCCTAGCCCTCCACTTTCCGACCGCCCTAGACGGCGTGGCGGGCCTACGGTTCATCAAGGCGGCCATTACTTCGAGTGAATCTGAAGGCGCCTGGACATCCACAACATGAGTAAGGGGTAGCCCATGGAGCTAGTCCGGTGGGGAATCATCAGCACCGCCGATATCGGCATGTCGAAAGTAATACCTGCCATTCAGAAAGCCGCCAATGGTGACGTCGTGGCGATCGCCTCCCGGGACGCCGAACGGGCTGCGACTGCTGCTGCCCATCTGGGGATTTCGAACTCCTACGGCTCCTACGAGGACTTGTTGGCTGATCCCGAAATCGATGCGGTATACATCCCGCTCCCGAACGATCTTCACGCCGAATGGACCATCAAGGCCGCCCAAGCCGGCAAGCACGTGCTCTGCGAAAAGCCGCTCGCCATCTCGTCCAGTCAGGCGGCGATCATGGCCGACGCCTGCCGGGAAGCCGGAGTGAAACTCGCCGAAGCCTTCATGTATCGTCACCACCCCACCTGGGTTGAAGCGGTCCGGTTGGTTCGCACCGGCGCTATCGGCAAACTCATGGCTGTCCAAAGCTGGTTCAGCTACTTCAACGACGATCCAACAGACATTCGTAACCGAACGGACAACCACGGCGGGGCCCTCATGGACATCGGCTGTTATAACGTCAATGCGTCGCGCATGTTGTTCGGGGGAGAGCCCATCCGAATCGAAAGCGTCGTCCGCAGGGACCCGGAGATGGGTATCGACATACTCACGTCGGGCTTGCTCGAATTCGATGGGGGTGGGCAGGCTACGTTCACCTGTTCATCCCGGGCAGAAGACGATCAACGAGTTCACATCGTGGGGAGCGAAGGGCGGATCGAATTCGACATCCCGTTCAATATCCCGCCCGATCGCCCGACGCACATCCGGCTGACATCTGGTGGTCAGCCCCCGGTGGCACCGGCGACCAGGGTGCTCAGCTTCTCGCCAATTGATCAATATACGATCCAGGCTGAACTCTTCGGTCAGGCGATTCTTCGCGACACCGACGTGGAGGTTGGGGTCGACGACGCCATCGCCAACATGGCGGTCATCGAAACGATTCTGGCCAGCGGCTAGGTCGGGTTATTCGTGAGTTGGTCGATTTTCTGCCCGGGTCGCTTCGCGGGTGCTTTCTCATAACGATTCTGCCCCTTATGCGGCGCGAACGGTCCAGACCTCCGAAGATTGAGTGGGAACTATCCCGCGCCAGAAGCCGGTTCGGGGTGATGACCGCGCGGCCTGTAATCTCGGTGCGTGACTAACACCCTTTCTGCCAAAGCCTCCCCGCCGAAGGTCGATGAACTTGGTCGGATATTTCCGCAGAAACGCCTAGCGGCCGTGCGCGACATGGGCACACCCTTTGAGCATGAGGCGTCCACGACGTTCATCTATCTCGGGCAGGTTGATCGGGTAGTCGTCGAACACTTCATGTCGAACTTCCCGAAGATCCCGGCGCTTCGTCGGCTCGCGCCGGGACTCCACGCCATCACGGTCGAACTGCCGGCCGGAGCGCGGATCGAGTACAAACTCAAGGTCACGATGGGCCAGGAGACCGTCCTCGTCCCCGACCCATTCAACCCGAGGCGGGCAACCGATCCGCATGGATCAAACTCGGTGGCGTTCGGACCCGGCTACGTCGAGCCAGCCTGGACAGCGATCCGGCGAGCCCCCGAGGGCACACTCGTCCGGGGGGCCATCGACTCGGAGGTCTACGACCTCCGGCGAGCGGTGAACTGGTATCACCCCGCCGCCGACACCGATCGGCCATTTCCATTGCTGGTCGTCCACGACGGGACCGACTTTGTGCGCCATGCCGGATTGCTCGACGTTCTCGACAATCTGATAGCCGAGCGGGTGATTCCACCGGTGGTAGTGGCGTTGGTCGACCCGATGGACCGGTTCGTTGAGTACTCAGATGATCCCCGGCACGCCGCCTTCGTGACTGAGATCCTCCGCGAGGCGGTCGCCGCCCACAACGTGGATGGCGATCCGCAACGCCATGTCTATCTCGGCGCAAGCCTCGGAGCGGTGGCTGCCCTGTCGGCGGCGTGGCGCAATGGTGGCAGCGGTGGACTTGTGCTGTTGTCGGGATCCTTTGTCACCGCCCTCGGTGGACCGAACAAACGTGGCCCGCACTTTTTACCCACGATCGACTTCGTAGAGCGGTTCGAGGAGGAACCGCGTAATCCTGCCGCCCGGATCTATCAGGCCTGCGGACTGTATGAGGGTCTGGCTCCTGACAATCGGCGGTTCCATCCGATGCTGGTTTCGACTGGTGCAAAGGTGACCTACGAGGAGCATCGGGATGGCCATCACTGGCATAACTGGCGTAATCGACTTGCCAGAGGTCTTTCTCTCACCCTTGGGAGCGGCGAACCTCCGCCCTCGGTAACGTGGGCTCATGACTGAAAGCATTAGACGGATTGGGTTGTCGCTAGGCGCAGACTTGTGTTGGCCTGTGTATTACGAAAACATTGTTTCGGAGTTGGACCTCACGCTGGATCTTGGCGGGGAGAAGGTCCGGTTCGATGTCGAGCGGGTCACAATTGAGCCGTTCGATCTGACCCAGCCGGTCAAGTATGACGTCGTGATGGATCGGCTGTCCCCCTGGTACCCAACGACGCGGGAATGGATCAAGAAGGCGGTCGTAATGGACGGTCTGTACACCCTGAATAATCCGTTCACGTTCCAGTCAATGCAAAAGCACACGTCGTATGTCGCAATGATGCGACTCGGGTTGCCCGTTCCGAAAACCTGGATGCTGCCACCGCGCGATTACGAGGAAGGGCCGGACCTTGGAATCACGTTGGAGAGTTACGCCCAGATGTTCGACCTGCGCGACATCGGAGCGAAGGTTGGTTACCCGGCGTTCCTCAAACCATACGATGGCGGTGCTTGGGTGGGTGTGTCGCGGATCGATTCGTACGAAGACCTGCAAGCTGCGTACGACACTTCGGGCACGAGAGTCATGCATCTGCAGGAGGCCGTTGAACCGTTCGACTTGTTTGTTAGGGCGCTCGGCGTCGGGCCGCAGGTAAACGTCATGCGGTACGACCCGGCGGCCCCTATTCATGACCGCTACAAAGTCGAGTTCGACTTTCTCGACGCTGACGAGTGGCAACGAATGCAGGACATGGCGTTAATCATTAACGGGTTCTTCGGGTGGGATTTTAACTCGTGCGAGGCGCTGCGACGAGACGGCATTCTGCATCCGATTGACTTTGCCAATGCGAACCCGGACTCCCAGGTGACCTCCTTGCACTATCACATCCCGTGGTTGGTGAAGGCGCTCATCAGGTGGTCCTTGTACTGTGCGGCTACCAGCCGACCGATGCGTATGGCGACCGACTGGGAGCCGTACTTTGAGATCGCCGACAGCGGCGGGTCAGAACCCGAACGCATCAAGGACATGGCGGCCGTCGCCAGAGCCGGGTTCGACCACGCCGAGTTTGCGTCATTCTGCGATACCTATCTTGGCGACCTCGATGAAGTGTCCTGGACGTACTTCGGGGAGGATCGTGCCAAAGCGGCGGTTCGCCATAAGGTTGCCGCCCTCTTCCCTGCCCACGAGGTCGACCGTTTCACCGACCACTTTTGGGGGTTGCTGGATTTCTGGCGGACCACCGAACGAGATCGACTGGATGCGCTCGATTGAGTATCGACCGGTTGTGGCACTCCGAACGTGTGAGCCAGGTGATCAACCTGGTGCGGTGGGGTGAGGTTGGGGTGCCGGTTCTGGTCTTCCCGACAGCTGGAGGCGACGCCTGGGAAATCGAAGATCGGGGATTGATCAGCGCTCTATCACCGCTACTGGCGGCTGGACGGATCAAGGTTTACTCAGTCGACAGCATTTCTGGCCAGTCGTGGCTACGCCATGACGCTCCGCAGCACAGCATGTGGCTCCAAAACCAGTTCGATGCCTGTATTCGAGAGGAGGTGGTTCCTGCGATTCGGGCTGACTGCAACTCGGGCTCGATTGAGATCGTGACCGCCGGAGCTTCGGTCGGTGCATTCTGGGCGATCGAGGTCCTTTCCCGGCACCCTGATGTTTTCCGGGGTGCGATCGCCATGAGTGGCACCTACGATTTCACCGAGTGGAGACAGGGGGAATGGTCCGACGACTTTTTCTTTTCGTCGCCGCTGGATTTCTTGCCGGGGATGGAGGGGGCGATCCTTGATCGGCTCCGGTCTCGCTACGTGGTCTTGGCCACCGGTGGCGGTGACTGGGAGGACCCCGACGAATCGTGGCGAATGTCGGCGA
>RCMY010002228.1_pt1 | contig 18639 bp, 12 predicted proteins | sample 2041341 | NCBI WGS metagenome assembly RCMY01 (sample SAMN09708234, study PRJNA481090) | Marine sediment metagenome, whole genome shotgun sequencing project. | reverse complement strand
ATGATGATTTAACCGGGAGTTTCGATATGATTTTCCACTTTTTAGCTTGAATTTTTAGAGGTGCCCTTAAGTTTTAGATCTTAAATAATTGAGAAGTGATGAATAATTGAGGGGATTGGCTTGTCTGGCATTTAAAATCAAAATGATAGACTTAATATCTCATTTAGCTCCTGTTTCAAAATGTTTTTTAGCTCGATTTCCCTGCTAGTGTCCCGTTAACTAGCGCTTGAATAAAAACCATGCCTTTCATATTTAACAGTTAGATATGAATGTTATCGTTAGCGAATAATTAACTTTAGCTGCTATATTTTTGGAACAGTTTTTAAAAACCCGGAATCTTTGCGTTAGGTGATCATGATAACGATTTGTCATTTATCAATTGATTTATTGTGTTATAAGTATAAGTTAACGGGGTTAATATGATAAAATATCGCCGTCGGACAGATGTGCTTTTATTTTTTAATAGATGATGATCGTCACTGTTCTGTTTAACATTCTACTAAGCTAAGAATGCTTTGTTTAAAGTTTTGGATTAACATTTTGAGTGTTGCTAATTACAAAATGCAAGATATCGCAGAGCTGGATTAAATATTTAGCTGACTATTAAAACCCTGGGAGATAGATATGATTTCAGCCATTAACAGTTGCAGTTGCGCGATTTACGATAATTTAATAAGAAAAATAAAAGGAAATTTTTAAAAAAAAGGGCGCTCTTCATTTTTGGCCGCGGCAATAGGACTAAGCTTGATGGGAACTTTTCCTGCATTTGCTGATACTGCCGTGAAGCTAAAAATACTGGTGATCACAACAGGTGATGAAACGCAAGACCTGGGACTCGCCTATATCAGGCCTGTTCTTGATGAAATGCAGGTGCCATATGACTTATTTAATGCCAATACTCAAGATTTAACATCCGCAATGCTTTCATCTGCGCCGAACGGTGGTGGTTGCAGTGCAGGTGAAGCTGGCTGTGTAGGCAACTATAATGGCGTTATTCTTACCAAATCTGACTTGGTTCCCAGCTTTACGCCGTCAGAATGGGAAGTCCTCTACGATTATCAAAAGGAATTTCACGTTCGCAAGCAGTTGCTATCAGCTACCCCGGGATTGTTTATAGCTCTAAAGCAAAGTTTTTTTGGCTGCTGAGCGAATGGCGATACTTATGACCGCACCACCGCGCATCCCTTTGATGGTAGCAGCCAGTTATTGAAAAATATTAATCTTACTAAATAAGAGGCATCAACTTATGTTGATTGGTCATAGAAATATCCAACGAATTTTTCGTATAAGGTTTATATTTCCCTTTTTTATTTTGCTTAATTTGTTGGCAGGATGTTCGGTAATCGATGTGCAGGAAAGCGCCTCTTTTTCTTCTTCCAACCGTTGGGTGATTCTACCTTTTCAGAATTATTCACTGACTCCACGGGCAGGTGAACAAGCAGAAGCCATGTTGTCTACTTTGCTTCGAATTCGAGGAATTGCAAATATAGAAACATATCAACAACAAAATGAAGACAAGAGGGGATGGTCTGAACTCGATGATCGTAAGCGTGAGGAAAATGCCTTGTTGTTAGCTATTAATGACAATGTTTCTTATGCTGTTGCTGGAAGCGTTGAAGAATGGCAATACAAGCTTGGAGTTGGTAGTGAGCCAGTTGTTGGCCTGACAATTCGGATTATAGAGATCCCCTCTGGCAAAGTTGTTTGGTCTGCAAGTGGCGCTCGATCTGGCTGGAATACAGAATCACTTAATGGTACTGCGCAAAAATTACTTAGAGAATTGACTTCAGGTATTAAAATCAATGAGTTATGATTGTATATATAAGAAATGATCAATCATTTTAAAACAACCAGCAGTCTGTTTCCAATATTGTCAGGAAGTAAAGAATTGAGAATTAAGTGGATAGAGACCATTACTATCTCAATATTATTTCCAATAATTGGTCATGTTATTGATTCCTCTGATCCTTTCTTTATAAACTATGAGTTTCCCTGGCTAATTTTTGCCCCTTTGTTAATTAGTCTCCGATATGGTTTTGTATACGGAATAATGAGCGCTTCGTTGCTTATAGGCATGGTTGCGATAGAGTTTTACTTGGGATGGCCGCAAGTTCCTTTTTTCCCCAAAGAAATGGTCATTGGGTTGTTGCTAGTCACAATGATTTCTGCTGAATTTCATGATATTTGGTTTCGAAAAATAAGACTACTAGAGAGTAAATATAACCATATTAAGCTAAGAATGGAAGAGTTTGCTCACGTCTATCACCTTCTTAAGAGCTCACATAATCAGTTGGAGCAGCATGTTGCAAATCAGGGGGAAAGTTTACGCTCATCTCTACTTGATTTGGAGCAAAAAATACTGTTTTTAGAGAAAAATGAGGGTGTGCCACTAGAGGGTGTTGGTGAGCATATTCTTAAACTTTTTGCCGATTATGGAAATGTTCAGATGGCCGCGATTTATGTGGTAAACGACCAACAAAAGGTTAAAAATATTGATATTAAGCCGGTTGCATGTTTAGGACATCCTTCCCCTTTATGGTCTTTAGATCCCTTAGTAAAAGAAGCCCTGAGAACAGGATGTGTTGCGAGTATTAAAATGGAAAATGATCATGCAATTGTTGATGGTGGAGTTCTTGTGGTTATTCCTTTAATGGATGTTTATCAGAAAATTTGGGGGATTGTTGCCGTAAATGAAATGCCATTATTTGCACTTCAGGAAAATACCCTAGATTTGTTCGCTATTTTGGGAGGACGCATTGGTGATCTTATTAAACGGCGTGATGAAACTAGTTGCTTAATAAATGGAAATAGCGACGATTTTAAAAGGCGATTGTATCGGGTTTTTGAAGATATCAGACAATTAAAGGTATCTGCTGTGGTGATTGCCTCAACTATCAACAATAAAGAACTACAAATTAAATTTCTTGCCAGGTTGCGGGCGGATTTTCGAGGGCTAGATAAATTTTGGATTATTAAAGATGATCAAGACAATCAGGTTATTTTAAAGCTACTGCCTTTTACGGATGAAAGTGGTGCTATTGAGTTTTTAAATCGTTTTGGTTTATCAAAGTTATCGACTGAAAGGGTTTACCATGGATTAGATAGTAAGGCTTTTAGCTGCTGTGATGAAGATATTAGTGTTTACACATGGATTTTGGATAACAAAGTTTCACCTGAGGAAGTTTTATTAGAAATTAATCAGATTGTTAAGGTGGAATTTGCTGATGTCAAAATTGCAGGAGGTAGGAATGAAAATATTTCTGGGACTACGTAGTAGTTTAATTTTTCTTTTACTTATTTTAGTCTTAGGGTTGGAAATATGTAGTTTAATATTAGTTATAAATGAGTCTATATCCAAAGTTGATATCATCATAGCCCTAATTTCTCATTTCATTGCGTGTGCATTTTTCGCCTATATTCTCTCTCAAATTATGGCATCTAATTACAACGAATCTCAGTTGAGGGTTGGTGTTTTCTTCTTTGTGATTACTTTTTATTTACCTGTGCTCGGATTGGTGGGGCTAACTTTGGCGATACCATTATTCATTCGCCGCTCTTTCAGGCTAGAAGAAAAAAAATTTCCTATGAGTTTAAATAAAATGAGGGATCTTTCTACTACTAAGACTTTAGAGTTAGGGGTTCAACCTCAAAGCATACATAATTTATTTAGATCCAGAAATCCTGATAAACGGCTGGAAGCTGTATTTGCAACATTGAAACTAAAGGATCGAGATGCGGTTCCATTGTTGCGCAGAGCACTTGGTGATTCGGTTGATGATATCAGGTTACTTGCATACGCTTTATTGGACCGTAAAGAACATCGTCTCAGTGATCGCATTCAGAAAAAAAAGCAATATTTTAAAACATTAGCATCACCCATAAGCCTCCACTTGTATAGAGGGATTGCAAATGATTATTGGGAATTAGCGCATCTTGGTTTGGTTCAAGGGGAAACTCAAAAATATGTGCTCAATACGGCCTGCGAATATATTGAACTCGGTCTGAAATTTTATCCCAAGGATTCGGGGCTTTGTTTTCAGTATGCAAAAATTTTGCTGAAACTGGGTAAATATCAGCAAGCATACGAGCAATTCAAAAAGGCTGAGAATCTCGGAATTGAATATAAAAAGCTGATGACTTACTACGCTGAAATAGCCTTTTATAGCCGACGTTTTCTCGAAGTAAAGCAAATTATGAATGCATTTGCTCATCCTACAGTTTATCCCCAAGTATCAATGGTAGCGCGATTCTGGAAGAAAGATTTCTAATGCAGCAGTCACAAAAATACGCCGATATCACGCTCTTGTTAGAGGGCACATATCCTTTCGTCAGAGGTGGAGTCTCCGGCTGGGTGCATCAGATAATAGAAGGGTTGCCGCAATACACATTTGCATTGGTTTTTCTAGGCTCTAAGAAAAGTGATTATGAGAAACCAAAATATGCCCTTCCTGATAATGTGATTCACTTGGAATGCCATTATTTGTGGGATCTTTTTTCTTTATCAAAACCGAAGGCTTGTGAAGGTAATAAAGAATATATTCTAGATTCAGGAAAACTCCATGATTGGTTCCGCAATCCATGCGCAGGTTTCGAAGAAGCAGTAATGAAGAAACTTTTAGTTTCTTTAGGGCAGCCGTCTGGCTTCACTGCGGAGGAATTCTTTTATAGTGATGCCACATGGCAGCAGATCTGTGAAAGCTATAACAAATATAATGCGGAGAATTCATTTATTGGTTATATATGGACGATTAAAGCTATGCATGCCCCTTTATTCAGGCTTGCCAGAGTTGCTCATCAGCTTCCTGCCACAGGAGCAATCCATACAGTGTCTACAGGCTTTGCAGGTTTTCTTGGATTGCTTTCGCACCATATAACCGGCCGGCCATTAATTCTTACGGAACATGGCATTTACACTAAAGAAAGAAAAATAGACTTGCAGTCCCTTTTTATTAGGGAGCATCGTGATTTATTAAGTGATGCCCTATATATGGGAATGCAATATCAGGAATTATTATGGGTAAAATATTTTGAATCATTAGGTAGGCTTACTTATAAAGCTTCAAACCCTATTATAAGTTTATATGAGAAAAATAGAGAGCGTCAGATTGCCGATGGAGCAGACCATGACCGCACACAAGTTATACCAAATGGGATGGAAATCGAACGTTTTTTTGATCTTCGCGCTAAACGGCCGAAAAAAACTCCACTGGTGATTGGATTGCTTGGACGGATTGTGCCGATAAAGGATATTAAGACTTTTATTCGGGCCATGCGTACGATTGTGATTCAATTGCCTGAAGCTGAAGGTTGGCTAATTGGGCCAGAAGATGAGGATAAAGAGTATGCGGAAGAATGTAGAAATCTGGTGCAGGAACTGGGGTTAGAAGAAAAGGTGCGTTTCTTGGGGTTTCAAAAAATCAGTGATGTTCTACCTCGCCTAGGGTTGCTGGTATTGACATCAATCAGTGAAGCCTTCCCGTTAGTGATACTTGAAGCTTACGCAAGCGGTTTGCCAGTGGTGGTAACTGATGTTGGTGCCTGTCTAGAAATGGTCGAAGGCAACAGCGACGAAGACCGCGCTCTGGGGTGTGCTGGTGCAGTAGTTCCCATAGCTGACCCTGAAGCCACCGCTAAAGCTGTGGTTGCATTGTTGACTGATGAGGATCGTTGGTGTTTAGCGCAAAAAGCCGGGGCTCAAAGACTGGAATGCTATTATACGCAGTCTAGAATGCTAGACAGTTACAAAACAATTTATGATCAGGCGCTGGCACAATAATGGCAGGCATTGGCTTTAGACTGCGTGAGCTGATGAAGACGGATACTTTATCGGGACTATTGCAGGCTTATAGCTTTGCCGGAATTATTAGCTCCGGTCCATGGGTGTTGTCGATTGTTGGTATCCTGTTAATTGGCATCATTAATACAGAAAATTCATCCGCACCCTCTTTTGTTGGGGAGTTTCAGATATCTGTAACTTATCTGATGGCGACTTCTTTAATCCTGACCAGTCCGTTACAACTGATGTTCACACGTTTTATTTCTGACAGATTATACGAAAATCACGATGAGCTGATTCTACCAAATTTGGCAGGCGCACTTTTTATTGTAACTGCTGTCAGCGGAACGCTTGCAGGTCTTTTTTTAGTTTACCTGTTCTCAGGGTCGGTATTTTATCGTTTATTGATGCTGAGCGGTCTGGTTATTCTTTCTTCAATCTGGATTTTAGTGGTTATTTTATCAGGACTTAAGGCATATCGAGAAATTTTGTTAGCTTTTCTAGTAGGTTATGGCATAACAGTTTTGGCTTCTATGGAGTTAAGGGTGTTCGGACTAGAAGGCTTACTTTCTGGATTTATTCTGGGACATGCCGTCTTGTTATTTATGCTTTTGGTTGTGGTTTTTAGTTCCTATTCAAGTGACAAATTGATCGCCTTCGACTTTTTACGACGAGGTCAAATTTACTTAAGCCTGGCAATTACTGGCTTCCTCTATAACCTGGCTATTTGGTCTGACAAATTTATTTTCTGGTTTAATCCTCAAACCAGTGTTGCCATCATTGCTCCTTTAAGAGGATCAGAGCTTTACGATCTTCCAATATTTCTCGCATATTTATCTATTATACCCGGTATGGCGGTGTTTTTATTGCGAATGGAAACTGATTTTGTAGAACATTATACAAAGTTTTATCGTGCTATTAATGAAGGAGCTCCCTTAAAGTGCATTTTACAAATCTATGAAGAAATGATCAGTTCAATACGAAGAGGATTTGTTGAAATTTTTAAAGTACAGGGAATGACTGTCATTATATTGTTAGCATTGGGAGACAAATTGCTAGTTTGGGTGGGAATTTCGCCTTTTTATAGGTTGCTTTTGAATATTGACCTGGTTGCAGTAGGTGTTCAGGTGTTATTGTTAGCTGTTCTTAACGTGTTGTTTTATTTTGATTATCGTATGGATGCTTTGTATCTCTGTTTGCTGTTTGCTGTTTCAAACACTGCATTCACCTTACTTACCCAGTATCTAGGACCCGCATTCTATGGTTATGGCTTTGCCTTGTCGGTAGTACTGACTACTCTAGTCGGGATGGTGGTTGTTTCAAAAAGGCTTGACCGATTAGTTTATGAAACATTCATGCTACGTTAATTATTAATCGTTGTATAAATGCACTCACTAAAGCTATGCTATAGAACAATGGGTTATCATCTACTTAGCTCGCAATTAATTATGCAACTATTAACCTTATACTGAGCATATAAACCTAAATGTTGGATTCTAACTTAATGACTATCTATCCCAAAGCGCAGGAATCAAACACAGGTGGATTATGAAATTTGCTCATTTGAATTTTCATACTATTGCAATACTTTTCCATAGTTTGCTTTTATCCTGTTTTTCCTTGCCTGCACATGCTAATCCCAGCACTGCGTTTTTTTATGGTCGACCAGCACCTGTGGATTTACTTTCTCATTTTAAACAGGTCGTGGTGGAACCTGAGAATATGGATAATTTAGACCAACTTAAAGCTAAGGGAACTGAGGTATTCGCCTATATAAGTGTCGGAGAAATTAATCCCTCACGCTCCTGGTATTCAGAGATCCCGCAAAGTTGGTTTTTGGGCAATAACAAAGGATGGGGGAGCAGTATTGTTGACCTTACCCAGCAAGGATGGCATGACTATCTGATTAATAACCACATGACTCGGTTATGGAAAGAAGGTTATCGCGGTTTTTTTTTAGATACACTTGATAGTTATCAAATAGCTACTGTTGATTCTAATGGTCGATTGATTCAGGAAAAAGCATTGTCGCAGCTAATTAAGCGTATGCATCAACATTTTCCAGGAATAAAACTCATTTTCAACCGTGGTTTTGAAATTTTACCTGAAGTCGGACAATATGCCGTTGCGTTGGCTGCTGAGTCGTTATTTCAAAGCTGGGATCAGTCTAAGCAGAGTTATTCAGAAGTTTCAGAGCCTGATCGTGCCTGGCTGTTAGAGAAGTTGAGGGAAGCGAGAGATCAATATGGATTGCAAATAATTGTTATTGATTATGTTGACCCAAAACAGAGAGAATTGGCGCGAAAGACGGCTAAACAAATATCTGACTTGGATTTTACGCCTTGGGTGGCAAATCCTGGATTAGATATTATTGGTGTCGGCGCGTTGGAAATTTTCCCAAGACGAATTTTAGCACTCTATGACGGACAACAATATCCCGAAGGACTGCAACGGGCTGAAGTGCATAAATTGCTTGCCATGCCATTGGAATATTTAGGCTATACACTAGATTATCTGGATGTAGGGGTTGGACTGCCGAATAATTTATTGACGGGACAATATGCCGGGATCGTCACCTGGTTTAACAACGATGCTTTACTTAAGCCGGTGATTTATAGAGAATGGCTACTGCGACAGATAGACTCTGGAGTAAAGGTTGCTATATTTGGGAATTTAGGTTTTAAAGCTGACGATACCTTTTTGCAACGGTTGGGGGTCAAGTTAATTCACTCAGGCATAAAGGAACCACTCAAAATTGAACTGAGCGATGAAATTATTGGCTATGAAGCAAAACCTTATCCCAAGATACGAGGGCTCACCACTTGGCAGGCTCTAGAAAACCATACTGAGAAGCACCTAAGTTTGACTGATCAAATGGGGCAGCCATTGATTGCCGTATTCTCGGGCTATTGGGGCGGGGCAGCCTTGAATCCTTATGTAATTGAGACTGGTTATAAGGGGCTCCAACGATGGATCATTAACCCGTTTCAGTTTTTGTCGAAGGCACTTGGCCTACCAGAAATACCTGTTCCTGATGTCACTACTGAGAATGGCCGGCGTTTGTTGCTGGTACAGGTTGATGGTGATGGAGCCGGAATTAAGGCGGAAATACCGGGAACTCCGATGGCGATAAAAGTCATTCAGGATCAATTTTTAGAGAAATATAAACTGCCGTCTACGGTTTCCATAATTGAAGGGGAGGCGACAGGTAATACATCAGACCAGGTAACTGAAATCGAAAAAATAGCACGAGATATTTTTAAACTGAATAATGTTGAAATAGCAAGCCATTCCTACAGCCATCCATTAGTATGGTTTCAAAAGAACAATATTGACGCTAGAGGTGATGATTATCATCTTTCTATTCAGGGATATGAATTTGACTTGAATCGGGAAATCGAAGGATCAGTAAAATACATTAACAAGAAATTAGCGCCTGAGAAGAAACAGACGCGCGTTTTCTTATGGACCGGTGACGCATTGGCAGGAAAAGAGGCGCTGGCTCTGACGCGTTCCCTTGAATTAGAGAATATGAATGGCGGCGGTGCGACTATCACCCCAGATGAACAAACGATTACACGTATACCTCCTCTTGGATATGGAATTGATGATCAGCTTCAGGTTTATGCCCCCATCGCAAGCGATCATGTTTATACAAATAGTTGGCAAGGCCCTTTTTACGGATTCAATCGTGTTATTGAAACCATGCGGCTCACCAATAGCCCGCTTCGTCTAAAACCACTGCATATTCATTACCATTTTTATTCAGCAAGTAAAATAGCATCCATCAATGCGCTAAAATCTGTTTATGACTGGAGCATTGAACAGGAATCCAGAGCTGTCTGGGTAAGTGAATATGCTCGGAAGGTGAATGAATTCCAAAACATCACCCTATCTCGGAGAATGGATGGTGCCTGGGACATTAGAGGACTAAATGCATTACGCACATTACGTCTGTCAGAGACAATAGGGTGGCCTGATTTAAAAAAGTCCAAGGGGGTTATTGGGGTACGTAATGTCAATCAGGGACGATATGTACATCTTTTGCCTGACCATGGTCAAATTTTATTGTATGCAAAACCTGATTCCTCCTCATCCACCTATTTATTACATAGCAACGGGGAAGTCAAAAAATGGCAAGAGACTGCAAAAGGTATTAATTTCCAAATGCATGCCCATATGTCATTAGAACTGGTCATAGCATCACCAAAACGTGAATGCTATATCAATTGGTCTGGTGGCAGGCTGGACGGGCAGCAACAAAATCAAAGCTGGAAATTTATTTTTCCAATAGCTAACCCCGGTAATGCTAAGCTCATTTGCACTTAGACGTCGCCTGTGAATAGCTTGAACATCTCGTATCTCATTTTTAGGTCATATATCCCAGACATTTTCTAGGTCTACTATTAAGCTTATGAACAGCATCAAAGACTTGATGTATGATGGAGTTTTCTGTAGGGCACCTCTAAAAATCACCTATTTTACAAGAAAATTATCTGTAACTATCTGATTAATTAAGGTCGTCATTGTAAGGCCGTCATTGCCGAAAATTGAATTTTTAGAGGTGCCCTGTAGTTTTGTTAATATCCGGTGAGATCAAATATGGAACTAAGTTTTTGAAAAAATTTAACTCCAAATAAATTTGCTCCGCGCGCCCTGCACCTATCCCCGCAGCAAGACTGTGGGGTATTTCGGCGTAGAAAACCAAAAACGGCGCGCTATGCTGACCTCAAAAATATAAACTATAGGGCGCCTCTAAAAATTCGGATTTCTAAGCAAGACAAGGCAGGAACAAAAAATATTGACGCATCATACAACTGATATGTAAGGAAATATTTTTTGTGAGTAACGCAGCATTGTGACGAAATATGGATTTTTAGAGGTGTCCTATAATGCTCCCCGTGGCAAGACCACGGGGAATCGCAAGTTCAAGTAGTTCACGTTTTTTAAGGATTAAGGAAATTCCTTATTCTATATTCAATGAATTGCAGTTACACTTACAGTGAAATATATTACATTCTAATTCTTGACCATTCGAGGCGCATCATGAATATTTCCACAAGTCGATATATCGAAGCCTATGTTTGTGTGTTGTTAATTGGTGGGTTTCTTGGAGGGCAAACTGCTCACGCGGCGCTGACTGTTTGCAAGAATGGATGTGACTACACAAACATTCAAGATGCTGTCACAGAAGCGCCGGACGGCGAAGTGATCCGGATAAAGCAGGGCGTATTTACCGACCCAATCTCAATCGAGAACAAGAATTTGACCCTCAGAGGTGATGGCTCAAGTCTGACGATCATTGACCGTGGTCTTCCCAGCTCTGATCTTCCTCCTCCGACGATCACAGTCAGTTGTGTCAACGCCAGTAGCCATAAGATCAAAATCTCCAATGTCACAATAAGTGGCGGAGCTCCCTTTCAAGGCTTTGGAGGCGGGGGTCTAGTGAATGAGAGCTGCGTTGTCAAACTGGTTAACACCCTTATCACGAACAACGCACGTAGAGCAGGCGGCGGTATCGGCAATGACGGCATAATGGTGGTGCGAAGCAGTGTCATCAGCGGTAATGGGGCGAAATTGGGGGGCGGAGGCATTGATAACTCAGGCGAACTCTCTATCACCAATAGTTTCATTGTCGGTAACAGAACGACTAGCCCGGGAAAAGGCGGTGGAATCGTAAACGGTGGAATTCTCGAGGTGAGGTCAAGTACCATCACCGAGAATCATGGTCCTGATGGCGGTGGTTTCGCCAATGCCGTCGGCGGTATCGCGCGCTTGATAGACACCGTCATCGTCAACAATACCGGCATTGGAGAGGGCGGCGGTCTGTGGAATGTAGGTGATCTGATACTGAATCGCAGCCTGCTGGTTGGCAACACCGCTGGGAACCAGGGTGGCGGAGTTTATCAAAAGGCAGGCGGAAGTCTGAAAATGACGAATAGCACCCTGATCAACAATTCGGCATTAGCTACTGGCGGAGGGTTGTATGCAGAGGGAACCGTGACTGCGAAAAAAACCATCATTCAGGGTAATACGCCGAATAATTGTGCCGGGGGCGCTTTCTTGTGTCCGTAAAAGCAATGTACTTTTAAAAGTTTCTGCTTTTTTGGGGTCCCAAGTCATGAATGCCATAATCAAGGCTAAAGAGCGCTTCATTTTTATGAAGGCTATATCACCGTTAATTGTTGGTCCACTTCGAATAAACACTGATTCTCGTTTATAAACAGACCATTAATGTTATACTGTAAATTCATTTGGTTGCATGATTACCAATAACTAACGGTGATAGAGCCTGTATGAATACACGAAAACAGGCCATTCAACTCATTCGTGTCATTAACTGCTTGTTGTTGACTACCGTCATTGGGTCCTCGGGGGCGTTGGCTCAGGAGTGGGTGTCGTTGGATGGGAGTCTTATTCCTGAGACAGATGGAAGAGTTCACCTTCACTAAACGCAGATCCACGTTTGAATCCGGTCCTGGGGTTTGAGAGCTTCGAAAATGGCGGGGTGTCAGTTTTGCGCTGGCGCCAAAAAACGATTACGTGGGAAGGCCTTGGTTCCTTGTTCATAGGCGCTTCGGGACCCCTTCGGTTGGGCTCGCTGCACAGAAACGCATCTATCTCTGTACCTCAGGGAAATATGCCGGTACCGGTGCACTCAATGTTTTTAAATGGAAAGGTAAAGCCTAGCGCCAGATCGGCGGTGACGTCGCCGCAGAAGCTGGATACGTCACTGGTTCACGGCATGTGGTTGACGCCTGCGGCGGAATTGCCTTAGACAGCTCCAGCAACCCAATAGTCACTTGGGAAGCTAAAGTAGGCGCCAAGGCCTGGGCCGTGTTCGCGGCTCGATGGGATGAAGACCAGAAAAGTTGGAAGGGTTTGGGCGAAGGAGCGGTTGCAGGAGGACGAGCTGTCTCGACTTATATCGATATCAATGCTAACGACCATCCCTATTTGGCTACGACTATTACGAATGGCGTCGTTAGGAATAGGGTTACCACCACACAAGTCTGGCGATGGAAAGAGCGAGGTTCCTGGAAGCAACTCGGTGCTGATATGCCGGGCGCTGAAGACGCTGTTATTGGGATTTATGAGAACTCAACCTTTCTGGCAATGCACCATTCCGCTGAAGATCCGGATACTGGCGAGATCCTTACCGGCGAAATCCGCTTGATGCGCTGGCGCGAAGGGAGTTGGTAACTGCTTCCAAGTCCTGGCAACGGCATCGGACGCCCTGCACTGGCCTTCACGCCTTCCGGCAAGCCCGTGGTGGCTTACCTCGAGTCCGTGAGCGAAGGTCAAACACTCAATATCCTCGTCAAGTACTGGAGAGGCGGAGTCTGGCGAACCCGAGGGGATAAAGTGGCCAGTTTATCCTGCGAGGTTCCGACAACATGTTACCCAGAGGCGTTACTGGATTTAAGCCTTGACTCGCAGGGGCGTCTAGTAGTCGTCTGTTGAGAGCGCAATTACAAATTGGCTCCGAATGGCGGTTTCACTCCTGTTTTTCGCCTAAATGTAAAACGCTACGGTAGCGCTTTACCCTAGCAGAATCTACCGGAATTGAGCGATTGTTGCGGATCATGTGGACAGCGGGAACAATTTGCACAATTTTTAGGCACGTTGCGGGACTATGCAACGAAAAAGGGTTAGATATGAACAGCTTTAACACTGGGATAGTAGTTTATTTCAAGCTTAACAGTACTTCTAGTACTTCACCAACTGCCAAGTAGTAGTTGATTAATCATAACGGATAAGCTTATACCAAATGGCGTGCCAACTGTCCACCAACTAGGTTAATAAAAAAACATGAATAAGAAAAAATTAAGTATTTTACACGCGCCCTCTTTTAATAAGTTGCTGATGGTTGTTGCGCTAATTCTAATTGGAGTATGGGATAACGGGGTGATCTATGCCCAATCGATAGATAGCATCTCTGGTAATGCCACTGAGGCGACACCAGACACTCCTTCTAGACAGCTGCAGAATCTCTCAAATCAAGTTGGGGGAACATCAATTGTCATTGATGGAAACCTTGAAGGATGGGAATCCGCTGTACCTTATGTAAGTGACACTTCTGGGGATAAAGCTGAGATAGGCCATATTGATTGGAACACGATTACCATGGCTCATGATTGCAATGATCTGCATATACGCTATAAAGTGAATGATGGGCCAGCGTTTGTCCCGGACGGCTATCGATATAATCTACTTGTGGATGTAGACAAGAACTCCATGACAGGTTATAGAGGAAACGGTAATTCATTTTCGATCGGAGCCGATGTACTCATTCAGGGTGGGCAGGATAAGGTCACAATATTTAAATTTATGGGCGACCCTTATCAGGCTGCTTGGGCTTGGCAGCAAATTGATTTTTATCCGGTTAGCGACAAAGCTTTAGCTGGTAGCGAGAGAGATATTGATTTCAGTATTAGAATTTCTGATCTGAATGTTTTTGGTAACGGGGTAGATAGTTTTAACTGGGTTGCCTGGGCTGATCATTCAACGGCTATAATTGATTTCTATCCGGATGATGGTTATCTTGGAGATGCGGGCGATTTTAATACGTACAGCTTTAATTATACGAATATAAATGGAGTAATTGCAAATCCTGAACGTGGTTTTTTTGCAAGCGCTAAAGTGAAATCTGGCAATTATAAGCCGCTGGACTTAGCCACTCTCCAATGTTACCGTGAAAATGAGGGAATTAGTCTAATTCACCGCTTTTTCTATCTCGAGAATTTTGTAAACAGTGATATCAGTCAACAGTATCTGGACTTGATGCAAGCTGATTTTAATAAAATTCGGCAAGCAGGATTAAAAGTGATTCCTCGGTTTTCTTATTCTGAATCCTCGGGACCAAACCTAACTCCGCCTTATAATGATGCATCCAAGGCAAGGATATTATCCCATTTAAACCAATTATCCAGTACGCTCAACAACAATAGTGATGTGATTGCTGTAATGGAAGCGGGCTTCATTGGTCTCTGGGGGGAGTGGTGGTATTCGGACCATTTTCAACCCGATGCAGACTGGAATGATCGCGCCGATGTAATCTATGGAATGCTTGACATGCTGCCTGCCAACCGCATGATCCAACTTAGAACACCACGCTCCAAACAAAATATACTCAGTGATATCTCGCCGGTAGATCTAGCTACAGCCCATAATGGCTCCTACTTGGCTCGTATTGGGCATCATAACGACTGTTTTGTTTCCAGTAAATCGGATGGCGGAACATTTACCAATGTTTCAGAGTATCCATATCTTGAAGAGGAGACAAAATGGGTGCCTATGAGTGGCGAAACGTGTGATTATAATTTTCTTTCTGATCCGGACCCTAGCCGACTTAGCTGTGCGACTGCATTAAATGAGCTTGCCAGGTTTCATTGGTCGTTTCTCAATCTAGATTGGTATAAGCCGCTATTGCGAAAATGGGTAGATGGCGGTTGCTATGCTGAAATCGAGCAGCGACTTGGTTATCACCTTATCTTTTTGCAAGGAACATACGATGACCTGATCAAAACTGGGGAGAAGTTTAAATTCAATTTGCAACTTAAAAATGAAGGGTTTTCTGCACCATTCAATCCTCGCTTGGTTGAGTTAATATTCCGACACAGCGATGGCACAACGCGTTCATTTGAGCTACCTAATGACCCAAGGTTTTGGCTGCCCGGCGAAATACATACCATTGCCGGCGAGATAAGTATCCCAGAGAATTTCCCGGCGGGTGACTATGAGTTACTACTTAATTTACCAGATCCGGAACCTAAGCTGCGCCAGCGACCGGAGTACGCTATTCAGCTAGCGAATGAGAACGTTTGGGAAGCAGAGACGGGCTATAACAGCCTGAATCATACGGTTACTGTTGAACCACCCATTTATCACCCTGACTCGGTTGGGATTATGGTTGGGAAGTATGACTGGGGCAGTCTCGCCAGTTTTAAGGCTAGTGATGCCGACACCTATGATATTAAAGCCCTCAGAGTGGCGGGCGGTAAAGTTACTGACTGGTATGCATCAACCACCATCTCGGCTCTCCCACCAGAAAAAGTTTCGGAACTTACCATAACCTATGGAGGACAATATTCCAGGAGAAGGGTAGACCAGAATATATATTTGTACAACTATAATAATGCAAACTGGGATTTGGTAGACACACGGTCCGTAGGCAATGCTGATGATGTCATTGTTCAGGTAACCTTCGCGGCTCCGCAAGCCTACCTTTCATCTGATGGCAAAAGTCGCGTCCGGGTACAGGGATTCAAAAGTGGAAATAAGAAATTCTTTAGCTGGGCAAATCATCTGTCGTGGAAGGTGAAATAAAAGTAAGTATTATTCGTCCTTATCAACTCTTGAGACACAATAAATAATAAAACGCTTTAAATTGCTACTGCCCTATATGGGCAGTAGCACTAAAGTTAATTTACTGCGTTTATCTGCAGGACTCTCTCCAAGCATTTAGAGACAATCTCTTTTTCAAGAAGTCAAAATTCATCTCATTCGCTTTTGGACAGAAGCTTGAACTTTGAAGGTTGTATTCAATACCAAAAACAGGTTTTCCGGCATCAACAAATGGTTTGATTGCATCACATTCGTCATATTGAAAGCACTCTTCATTTACTGCAAAGTCATAATAATCCACAAGATCCTTGATTTGATCAACATTATTTTTCAAACCTATCGCGAGTCCAAGCGAATGTGCCACTTCAGTAAGGGCTTTGTTATAAGCAAGCTGATCGGCATATTTGAGAGGGAAATTGGTATTGTTGGAGTAACCATCAACATTATCAGGATCGACGGCATCACAGCCTTTTTGAGCAGCTAGTTCCATACGGGTCTGCATGATGGGAATCAGAATATCTAATTGTCGTACATCTAGCCATTTTTCGCCCGCCCAACCGTCAAGATTTCGACCAAGAACTGATGCTGGAAATGCTCCGCTGTCAGGGCGCCAGTTTTCAAAGCTCCCCGCACTAAAATAACAAATGGCGCGTTTACCTTTTGAATGTAGTTCTGAGATGTCCGTTGCACTCTTATCAAACAAGTCGATATTATAAACATCGACATTCAAGTTTGTATCAAGTGTACCCTCGTATTGAATTTGCCACTTTAAACCAGGAACCGGTTGCCAGCGGTTCCCATCATCCGTAACTATTGGCGGTGGTGTAACTACGGGATCGTCATCTAATACTGGTGTGTCCGAAGTATCTTCAGGAGGATTTGATCCCGAGCGCTTTGTTTTAAAAGCAACGAAGTCGAGTTGACTATTGTCTACACTACTCCTTGTTTTGTAGCGTAAAGTAATCTGATTTTTACTGTTTATAAATTTGCCGGGGTCTTCTACTATGGAACTGATATCACTCCAAGCCCAGTCAGCAGCATCGCGATTGTCTGCAATTTTAATCCATTTTCCGGTTTGGACGTTGAGTAATTGGAATTTCCAGCTTTGGAAAGACTTTTCTGGACCTCGATAATTCGCATGAAATGTTAATTCTTGAATTGTTTCGCTAGGAGTAGCTGGTAAGTTGAATCTAAAGATGCCTACATATCCTCTACTGCCAGTCTCATATTCTATATATTTATCCCAATTATCGTCTGCTCCTTGCTGATCATTTACTGCAAGGACTTCCAGAGGTTGTGATGTTGATGAACCTTTTTTATCTACTAATTGAGATGGAAGTATAGTCTCGGCAAAACTGATATTTGCCGTTAGTAGAGCCATGCATAAAAGCAGTTTTAAGCGTTTTTTTTGGGATAGATACATTCTATAAACTGAAAGTTTTTTAATTGAAATAATTATAGATTGGGTCAAAGTAGAGACTTTAATCGTTTCTGTTTCTGTTTCTGTTTTAGTCATATTTTGACCTTAATATTTAAATTAATGGAACTGGTTAGATAAATTGTTACTAGGAGTTACTAAAGTTTAGTAGTTCAAGAAACCAAAGTAATTCGTTAAAAATAGTGACATTGCACTCAGAAAAAAGATAACGACTGATTCTCAGACTGTAACAGGCAATTTTTTTAACTTGTTTGTATACTCGTCAGGATCAATTAATGTCTTTCTGCGGTCTGCTAGTTATGTAACATAGCAAAACCAGCGCCACACAATCGTTGGAGTAAGTGAGGGAATTGCCGCTATTTGCACAGAAAAAATAATTATTCTGATCCGGAGCGATACGTAACCTCGCTTGCCTATCGTTTGCACAAGAGGTTTTCCTCATTTCCAACGATATGCGATGCCTTCAGAAAACCATGTTAAATTTAGTTATCCGCTTTCATGTGCACATCCACCTATTTATCTTTACAGTATGCGTAATAAGTACAAAAACTATAATTTTTATAGCTCATAGAATTATAAGCAATATTTATGCCAAATAAATATTGCTTGTTTATAATCATTGAATTAGACATTTTTAATATGATTCTTAGAATTAGATTGTCGCTATCTACAACTAATAGCTCCTGAATTCAAGTCAGAAGTGCATAACCGACTAAAGTATCTTGTTTTGTAAGCTCTTTTTATTGTTTCTATAAGGAGACAGTTCGTAAAAAATAGCATGGGTGGTTGTTAGTCTACAAAAGGACCTTCAAGACTAAATCCCAGACGGATAAACACGACTGAGTGGGTCTTCTTGTGCACTGATGCCGCGTTTTCCATCACGGAATTATGATCGCCCTCACTGGCAATGAAAACAGGCGCACTTGGGTTACCTATCATCTGTTGTTCTCATAGCAGTGCTAAGCAAGGCAGTTCGCTGCTTAACCCATCTTTGTCACCCCCAATCAAACTTTCCTTTATTGTCAATAAGTTAATCTCAATGAACAATATCCGTTGGCACTACAAATTTTAATTTTTG
>RCMY010002007.1_pt1 | contig 18646 bp, 13 predicted proteins | sample 2041341 | NCBI WGS metagenome assembly RCMY01 (sample SAMN09708234, study PRJNA481090) | Marine sediment metagenome, whole genome shotgun sequencing project. | reverse complement strand
ATCATCACCGCGGATGGTACCTCAATCATCATACCCAGCGGCAACTGGGGAGCGTTTAACTGCGAGCGAACCCGTTCTGCAATATCTCGCGCTTTTCTCCACTCCGACATTCTACCGATCATAGGAAACATAATGTGCAGTCCGGTCGAGCCGGTTGTCTCTTGCTGCCAGATTGCCGTTTGGTAAATGGCTTCCAGTTGGCGTCTGAAGATGTCTTCATATTTAAACGACAGACGAATCCCCCGCACACCCAGGAATGGGTTATCTTCATGAGGCATATGCAGCCAGGACACTGGCTTGTCTCCGCCAATATCCGCCGTACGCACGACCAACTGACGACTGCCAAGTTCTTTGATGATGGCTTTTAAGGCATCGCATTGCTTCTCAATGGGTGGTTCTGTGGTTGAAGACTCAAAAAGAAACTCAGTCCTCAACAAGCCCACACCTTCACCGCCATCGTCTAAAACAAGTTTCGCGTCTTCCGGTTTGGCGATGTTACATACGACATCGATGCGCCGACCATCCAGCGTTTCAGCGGCCTTATGTCTTTGGGCATCTTCTGCTGTGCGGATCTGTTCCCACTGCTCAATCCATTTCAGTCCATTTTTCTGCGTTGCTTCATCCGGATCAATGTATATGGACGATGCCTGCGGATCGACAATAATCAATTCACCATTCTCAATGTTCTTCAGCTCTCCATCACCCAGGCCAACCACTGCTGGAATTCCCAGGGCTCGGGCAAGAATCGCCATATGACTGTTGGGACCGCCAAGCTCTGTACAGATGCCGCGAACTTTCAGACCATACAATCCGGCTGTTTGAGAGGGCGTTAGATCTTTTGCCATTAAAATGAAATCAGTTTGCGGATAAGTAACTGCTGAAACAGCGGGCACCATCAAAGCCACTACCCGATCACGGACATCAATGAGATCAGCAATCCTTGCCCTCAGCCGCTCGTTGTCAACTGTTTTGAGTGACCCAACCTGCTTTTCAATAGCTTGATGAAAAGACCAGGCGGCAGTCTTCCCATTGACAATGAACTTTTCACTGTCGGTTAACACCAGTTCATCCTGCAGCAATTGCTTCTGAGCATGCAAAATGGCGGCTTCATTTGGAGCCCTGCTTTGCAGGTTGGCTTTCAGTTTGTCCAGTTGCAGGGCGGCCTCGGTCAGGGCAGTGCTAAAAAGTTTGGCTTCCGCTTTGGGATCTTGTGCCTCCTCCTCATATCTCATCTTCCCCGCCTGCAATCGAAATGCAGGTGCCATCGTAATACCAGGTGATGCGGCGGAACCTTTTAGAGTTAAACGACACTGAACATCGGGCAGAGCTGATAAAACGGTCAGAGGATTATAGGTTGCAGTAGAAAGTTCCTCATCATTGTCCAGCCCCTCACGAATCATTGCCGCCAGAAATTGAACGGCCTTTTCCGCCTCCGGCCCTTCCGCGGAAATTGTCAGAACATCGCCTTGACTCGCACCCATGGACAAAAGGGATGCCATGGATTTAGCCGTTGCTGTCCTCTTATCATTGCGAATGCGGATATCTGTTCCTGAAAATTTTACCGCCTGTTCTGCAATCAAGCTGGCGGGGCGGGCATGCATGCCCTGAACATCAACAACCTGTGTCTCGGTGACGACGGAATAATCATCCAGTTGTACCGGCACAGCCTGCTTCTCTGCATTCAGCGCATCCAGGATATCATTTTTATTGGTTGTGGTTGCAAGTTGTTCGGCTACCGCCTCATCCATGACCACATTTGTCAAGCGCTCAAGCAGGCTCAAATGATCTTTGCCTTTTGCTGCAATACCGACGATCAAACGGGCCACATCGCCCTTTTCATTCCAGACGACACCCCCAGGTGCCTGCACTATAAAAACCCCGGTTTCTAAAACCTGCTCCTTTGCTTCATTGACACCGTGCGGGATAGCGACGCCATTAACAAGATAGGTGCTGACCTTTTTCTCACGCTCGACCAAGGGATCCAGATAGTCTCCGCTGACGAGACCCAAAGAAGATAAGTTTTGAGCAATCAGTTTAAGTACATCCTCTTTATTTGCTACCTGGGCATTTAATAAAATTTGTTCCGGACTGACTGTCAGGATATTTTCCGCAGCAGCCTTGTTATCCTGCGGCGGGGGTGCCTGAACAACCTCCTCAGCTCTTTCGGGTTTTTGGGTGATCCTGGCTACCAGCTCATCATAGAAGCCATCGTCCATAAAGTTATCAATGCTGAAATGCTGGGCACTTGGCAATTTCTTCCGAGCGCGATCAGTCAATTCATTCTGGGTTATGACGATATCCGCATCTTCCAGATCATTAATGGCAGCGTTGGTAACCTCAATATTGAGGCCGGCAGCTTTAATTTTGCCACGCAATACCGTTGCTCCCATAGCTGAAGATCCCATGCCGGCATCACAAGCCACAATAATTGATCGAACACTTCCTGCCGCAATAGGGGCCGTCTGACCTTTTGAAGCAGCCTTACTTGCGGCAACAGCAGCTGTGGCGGCTTCCAGGTCATCACTTTCCGACGCGTCACTGCGAATGATTACTGCGCCAATGAGAAATGAAGCGAGAGTAGAAACAGCAATGGAACTGAGGGTTAAGACAATACCCATTCCCTTTGTGGACATCAGGGTCAAGGCAAAAACGGAACCAGGTGATGGAGGACCAACCAGGGCATTACCCGTGACCATGTTAAAACCAACACCCGCCATGCCGCCGGCGATCACGGCAGCAATCAATCTTGGCTTCATTAAAATATAGGGGAAATATATTTCATGGATACCACCAAAGAAATGAATGATAGCCGCGCCGTAGGCTGACTTTTGTGCCGTACCTTTACCCGCCACCATATAAGCGAGGAGAACCCCCAGACCAGGGCCTGGATTGGTTTCAATCATGTAATAAATGGAAGCTCCGAGCTTAGCTGACTGTTCTGCGCCTAAAGGTGTGAAAACACCATGGTTTATGGCATTATTTAAAAACAGAATTTTTGCAGGTTCGACAATGATTGACACCAGGGGCAAGAGTGACATCTCCACAATCCAAGCCACACCCGACGCCAGTACCTTGGTAAGTGCAGAAACGAGCGGGCCAATGACTAAGTAGGCTATTAAGGCTGCCACCATGGAGATAATGCCAAGAGAGAAATTGTTGACCAGCATTTCAAATCCAGGTTTGATTTTACCGTGCACCTTCTGGTCAAATCTCGTTACTGCCAGACCTCCCAGTGGACCAGCAATCATGGCCCCCATGAACATCGGAATACCACTACCGACGATGACCCCCATCGTGGTAACGGCTCCTGCTACGGCACCACGGTCACCACCAACCATCTTACCACCGGTATAACCGATCAAAAGCGGCAGCAAGTACGTAATAATAGGGCCAACCAGTGCTGCTAATTTTTCATTAGGCAGCCAACCGGCTGGTATAAATAACGCAGTAAGCAATCCCCAGGCGATAAATGCGCCAATGTTGGGCATTACCATACCACTTAAGAACCGTCCAAATGACTGGACACCTACTTTCAAAGTACTACCGGACATAAACATACCTCCCAGTTACATGGTTATTAAATGATCCACAATCAAACCCCAGGTGATAAAAGCACCAATAGGGGGGGTGGTCATCCCGACCAGGAGCCGCCAAATCTTTGAATTGTCTCTTTCATTTCAAGGCTTCCTTTTTAAAATGGGTTAGTGTGGGTTGGCCAAGCGCTTTACCTGCTGAGGGTAATTCGAACTGGCCTCTTTCAGTTTAAAAAACGGACCCGCTACAATCTCGGATTAAATGTAATCGTTTACATGATATGTGTCAAACGTTTTTATTCTTTTTTTGACACAAATTCTCATTTTACAAAAAAACTTTTCATATTATTGTTATTATAGTAATTTATTTTTATAATATTTTTGTGATTGTTTAAAAATTCTCCCCAAAACTCGTTTTGTTCGCCATTTTTGATGGTAAACGTTTACATATTACATTGTAAGAGGTATCGGCCATAAGCAGAGACTAAAGAAACATGAACATCTATTGGCTTGCAAAGTTTAGATCCTTCTTTCTTCGATGGGTCGACCCTTCGATCATTATATTTGGGTTAAATTTTACATATATTATCAATATGATATATATACATATTATCGACCATTTCAATGAGATACAAAACGAAAAATGACTGCCAGATAGTGGAAAGAGAGCTTGTTTTTCTGTGCAATAACGACTGTTACCAAAATGAATTTGACTAATATACTGTAAACGTTTACACTGTATTAATAAGCGTAACTACCAACCAAACAAGGAAAGTAACATTCTCATGGTTAAAATTAAAGATGTCGCCGAAGCAGCGGGTGTATCAACAGCGACAGTGTCACGGGTCTTGGCAAACAAACCCCACGTGCGACCTGAAATCCAAAAACACGTATTAAAAGTAGTGAAAGAGCTGAATTATCGGCCAAATCGTGTTGCGCAAAACCTGCGATCAAGCACATCAAAAATTATTGCTTTAGTCGTTTCTGATATAGAAAACCCATTTTTTCAAAGGGTCAGCAGGGCGGTTGACGATGCGGCCTATGAGCAGGGTTATATAGTGATGCTGTGCAATACAGATGAGAATCCAGTTAAAGAAGAATCATGTCTGAACCTTCTCCGGGACGAAAATGTCGCCGGTGTCATTTTATCTCCGACTCGGCGGACCATTGAAAAATTTTCAGAAATACCTGCTCTTGACATGCCGACGGTTATAATTGACCGACAGGCGAAAAATTTGGCGGTCGATAATGTTCTCATTGATAATGTGCAGGCAGCCCACGCCATCACAAGCCATCTGATAGAGCATGGTTATCGACGAATAGGAGGTGTTTTCGGGGGCAACAGCATCACCGGCAGTCAGCGGCACGAGGGTTTTATACAAGCCTTAAAAGATCACAACATTAAGCCGGCTACCGACCTGATAAAGTTCGCCAGCCCCCGAGAAGAAGATGGGTTCAATACAACCATGAAGCTGTTGGAGATGCAGGACCGGCCAGACGCCCTCCTTACCAGCAACAGTCTGTTGGCCTCAGGTGTCCTGCTGGCGATTCGTGAGTGTAAATTACAAATTCCAGGAGATATTGCTTTCGCCAGTTTCGATGATACGACCTGTGCCCAGTTGCTTGAACCGGCGATTACGGTAATTGATCAGCCCACCTATGAGATTGGCCGAACGGCCACTGAACTTCTCATCAAAAGGATTCAGGATCCGACACGTTCAAATCGTGAGGTTGTTCTCAAAACAAAATTAATCATACGAAAGTCGTGTGGTTGTAAATAAACTGAACACACTCACCATTGATATGTCGGTCGTAAGGCATTGTTTGCTATTGCCACGTTTTGAAATAACACAGCTTTCGATGGATTTTTGGCACTTGAGTCTCTATTAGAACGTGGATTATTGCGTTGTTCACTCACCAGCTGATTTTACGGTTCCTACGAATCTCGTAAATCAGGCGGTAACACCGTTGAGACAAACTTCCAGCCGGAGCCGAACACAGCGCCTAGGGGATTCTTAATGAAAGCAGGCGATTAATAGCGAACCATCCTGCCAGGGTAAGGCTTGCCGAACAGACACCCAGCACTCCAATAACCTGCACAGCATTCTGCCAGCCAAGAGAAATGAACCACATCGAGCAGGAGCCGGTTACAAAGAAAACAAACACCATAAATGATGCTGCTGCGCCGACATCCTCATCGACCTGCTCCAGAAGAAGATTGTTGCCCGGCGGTCTGCCAAAGGCGAAAAAGAACGTGAGAAACCACATCGGCACCGCCAGACTGAAAGGATTGGACATATCGGCAAACAGCAGTAAAAAAGACGCCAAGAGTACGCCAAGATAGCTGACGGGAAGCAGCAGGGTAAGAGGCAGGTGGCGGGCCGTTCTGGAGAACACTAACGGTGCGAGCATAAAAGCCGAGGCATTAGCGGCAAAGAAGAAACCATATTCCCGTGCAGAATAGCCAAAGAGGTTGATATAGATATCGGAAGAGACAGCAATAAAGGCAAAAAAAGGAATTCCGAGAATAGCAAGAGCCAGGGCCAATAGAAAAAACTGTTTATTACCAACCAGCCGCGCATAACTCCTGAACACCCGCCGCAGCTTTTCCGTACTGCGCTCGCCGAGGGATTCACGCATATACCAGACCCCGACCGCGGCTATCATACCCATGATCGCCTGCAGCACAAACACCCATTGCCAGGAAAGCGAAACGATAATCCAGCTGCCAATAATGGGCGCAAGCATTGGTGCAGCTGCCACTATCACGCCAAGCTGGAGGAAAATACGTTGCCGCAGGCTCCCCGCAAAGAGATCCTTGCAAATTGCAAAAGAAATGGCTGACGCACTTGCCGCACCGGCGCCCTGAAGGATTCGGGCGATTATCAGCAGGTAAACATTATCTGCGAGCGCGCAAAGCAGACTGGCGATGATATATACGCCAAGACCGGCGAGTAAGGGTGGACGCCTGCCATAACGGTCGGACAGTGGCCCATAGATCAGGAGAAAGCCGCAATACGTTATAAAAAAACCAATCAGCGTCAAGTTGACAATGGCCAGCGGTTGTTGCCAGGATTGAACCAGAAGCGGAATTGCTGCCAGATACATATCCGTAGAGAGTGGAGGAAATGCTGCCAGCAGCGCAAGTAAGGCAATTTTTTTTATCATAGAGAAGTGTCACGGCATCGTACTATTCGCTTTATTACGATCGTGATATCTTGCTAGATTTACAGATGTTTTGAGAAGAGATGGCAAAACGATAAAGCTTAGGGAGTTGTATCAGTCCATCCATTCTTTTTTAATAGCGAGGATATCTTTTATATTAGCGAAAAAGATGTCAATGATCTTCGGATCAAAATGACGCTCTCTCCCTTTCAACAGAGTTGCCTGGCAAACTTCTTCCGCGAGAGATTTTTTATATGGCCGCTCACTTCCCAAAGCGTCGTAGACATCGACGACCGCTACGATTCTTGCTGCAAGAGGGATCTGTGTCGCCTTCAGGCCATAGGGATACCCTGCACCGTCCCAACGCTCGTGGTGACAAAGGGCAACGACCATCGCCATATCCAGCAGAGGAAGGGCATTGGTATTGTCGGCCATACGGATTATATCCATAAATTCAAAACCGTCGTGTAGTTTTGCAGAAGAATAATGGCGCAGAATATCACAGCCGATTTCACAATGATTTTGCATTGTTTTTCGCTCTTCTGCCGTCAACTTTCCCGGTTTGAGAAGAATAGTGTCCGGTATGCCGATTTTGCCTATATCGTGCAAAGGTGCTGCTTCGGCAAAGGTATTCGCCAGAGAATCTTTCATACCGGTTGCTCTGACCAGAATAGTGCACATCTTCCCTACCCGGATAACGTGCCTTCCAGTAGCATTGTCGCGGTATTCTGCCGATTTACCAAGGCTGTATAACAACTGCTGCTTGATTTCTTCCAGCTCTTTTGTACGTTGCTCAACCTTTTTTTCGAGATTCTGTTGATAGTCCCGGTTTTGCCTAATGAGTTCTACCGCCTCAAAAGCTTTCTCAATGGTATTATTGACCAGGGAAAAGTTCTCTATCGGTTTTGTTATATAATCGCGGGCACCAATTCGCAAAGCCTCAACTGCCTGATCTACGGCATCTATTCCTGAGACGACGATAATGGGCATATCCGGCCATCTCTGCGTGGCTTTTTCAATGAAGTCATGGCCATTCATGACTGGCATATTGAGATCGACAGTCACCAAATCAGCAGGCCATTGCTCCAAAATAAACAGTCCGTCCAGCCCATTTTCCGCAGTATTCACATCATAACCACGGGTCTTCAAGTAGTTGACAAGCAAGCCTCGTATATCAGCTTGATCCTCAATCACCAGAATACGATTACGTGTTATATTACGAAAAGGCTTTTCAGATACAGAGGGATCGTCTTTACCGTACAGCACGGTCGTTCTCCTTCTAGAGCAGATTCAACGAGTACAATGCACTTACATTTTTCTGACTATACTTAAGAATAAATAAATTACCAAAAGAGATTGTCTTTTGCCAATAAAAATAAATGTTCCCTATGTTGCGAACCAGACATACTCTAGAGATACCTGCTTCAAGAATACACAGACAATGCATGTGTGGCGAATCTTCATCCGGAAATTAATCTCCCAGACAGGTACCGACATTTCGCGCTGCACGGATCCACGGATGATCCAGGGGAACCAGTTTTTTTCTCCCGACAACGTCTTTTAGGGGAACAGTTCTGGTACCATCACCATGCACGGCAACCATCACTCCGTATTCGCCTTGTTCTATGCAATCGACACAGGCGCTACCGAGCCGGGTAGCCAGCATCCGGTCTGCAGCAGACGGCGTTCCGCCCCGCTGGGTGTGCCCCAGAATGGTCAGTCTCGACTCCAGTCCTGTCATGGCTTCAAGTTCCTGATTCAACCTGAAGGTGTGATTCCCCCGTTGTCGTAAGAATTCCTGGAGCGCCACTCCCACTTTCTTGAGCGACTTGCTGTCACCCTTTTCCTTGGCTTTTGCTTTCGTTTCATTTAATGCAGCCAGTTTGGCATGATCTTCGACGCTCAAGGCACCCTCAGCAACGGCGACAATACTAAAGTTAGTACCTCGCTGCTGGCGTTTGCGAATGGCATCGGCTGCAGACTGCAGGTTATACGGAATTTCCGGAATAAGAATGACATCAGCCCCTCCTGCAACCCCTGACCCCAGTGCCAGCCATCCGGCATTATGACCCATGATTTCCACAACAATGATACGATGATGACTGTGGGCAGTAGAATGCAGCCGGTCTATGGCTTCGGTGGCAATCTCCATTGCGGTATGAAAGCCAAAGGTCATATCAGTCATGGCGACGTCATTGTCGATGGTCTTGGGCAAAGTCAGAATATTAAGCCCTTTCTGGGCCAGTCGATAGGCATTTTTCTGGGTTCCGCCGCCGCCGATACAGATAAGGGCATCAAGGCTGTGCCTATTGTAATTATCGCAGATAACCTCTGTCATATCCATCACTTCACTGCCGACGGGCATCTTGTGCGGCTTGTCACGGCTGGTGCCAAGAATTGTCCCTCCCCTTGTCAGAATAGATGAGAGCGTCTCCCTGTCAAGCCGCATGGTCCGGTTTTCCATAAGCCCTCGAAAACCATCGCGAAAACCGAGTATATGCATTGTGCCTGTGGCCAGTGCCGATTTACCAATGCCCCGAATGGCCGCGTTCAGCCCCGGGCTATCTCCACCTGCCGTTAAAATTCCGATATGTTTGCTCATTTTCCCCCTTCAGTTACGTTATAAGGCACAGTATGTCCGCTTTGCGTGACAACAGCAAGCTCAAGCTTGTTGCGTGTTTGTCCATAAATGGTGATAAGTATCCTGGTTATTTACAACAATTGCAATGCTCGTGCACTTTTTTGTCGGCCTGTTTCACCCCGTCCTGAACAGAAGGCTGAATTGCTGGAAATGGACTGACAAAGGTCGTCTGTACCGGTTTCGCGGCAAATTTATGCCGAATTGCGGCAAGCAGCGGTTTAACGGAAATTACCAGTAAAATAACGACAGCGACCAATTTGATCTGTGTCGGAATCAATTCCGAGGCGTTGCCGATAATTGCCCGCGGGGAGACGCCGATCCATTGATAGAGGATATCGACCCCCATGCCGAAAAGCACCGCACATACGGAAAGAATAGTCAAATACATCAGCGTGCTTTTTTTACCGAGCATCCCTATCAAAACAGAAAGAGAGGTAACATTGGTTGCCGGCCCAACCAGCAAAAAAACCAGCGCTGCACCGGGACTGACTCCCTTCATAATCAGTGCTGCAGCAATGGGCGTCGAGGCTGTGGCACAGATATACAGCGGTATCCCCACTACCAGCATGACCAGCATGGAGCTGAGTCCACCACCCAGTAATGTTGCCATCAAATCGTCTGGAACCATGGCCGTAATCACCGCCGCAAGCACCACGCCGATAAAAAACCAGACGACAATATCTCCCCAGACCTCCCTATACCCAAAGCGCACGCCGGAAACAACCTTCTCAAAGAAGGTATGATGTTTTTTATGAACTTCCTCAGGACAGTCAATCCCATCACAGCAGTTATCCACCGGGCAGCTTTTATCCACCACTATTTTCTCACTATTATTCTGCCAGAAGAAAAGATTTTCAGCAAATCCAGCGAGCATTGCACTTATAAACGCCGCCACCGGACGAATAATTGTCATAATCGGATCCAGGAGAGCGTAGGTAATAGCCATCGAGTCTATTCCGGATTCGGGTGTGGATATAAGAAATGCGGTAGTCGCACCCTTATTTGCGCCCTGTTTTCTAAGCGATGCTGCCGCCGGCAGCACACCACACGATCAGAGCGGCAGCGGCACACCGAGCAAGGCCGCTTTGATAACCGAGCTATATCGACCACGCCCCAGATGCTTAAGGACGGTATTCGGATTGAGGATTACCCGCAGAAACCCGGCGATGGTAATGCCCATCAAAATGTAAAACGATGAATCTAGCAGGATATTCCAGATTTCCTGCAGAATTTTTATGAGTATTTGCGACATGATAATCCTCTATTTCTCGTTGAAAGAATGTTGTTCATTTTCCAACAGTGAGCGGGCATAACCGATCAATCCAAGCAGACGGCTATCAACCGGTCGATAATATAGCACCGTACCTTCACGCCTGTTGACAACCAGACCCATGGTGCGCAGCAGGCGCAGTTGATGACTGACTGCCGACTCAGACACATCCAGCAATGCCGCCAGGTCGCAGACACACATTTCCTGTTGCAGCAAGGCATGAACCATACGCAATCGACCGGGTTCAGAAAAAGCTTTAAAAAGCTGACAAAGCTGTTCTACCTGAGCAGGATCAAGGTCATGAGACCTCGCCAGATCTACTTTTTCCTGATGAACAATTCGACCGATGCACTGATCATTTCCCATTACTTCTCCTATAATTGGTATCTGATCACATACTCATATACATAGTCCAGAATGGAGTCAAGAAAAGCAGATGCAATTTTTTCCTCAATTGAGCATACTGTTCGTCGAGTATTTTTTCTGTTGTTTCAGATACCGACAAACCCGCAAAAACCTGAAATCAGAGATAACTCACGAAAAAGCTTCAGAGGCACCAATCCAAAGTGCCTTTGGAAGACAACAAGGCAGATCTCATTTGCTATCCTCTTTACGTTTTTTTACAACGCCATCATCCTGTGAGCCAACAATGCCATCAGCCATATCAACGAAAACAGGAACGCTGTATATCGTTCCTACTCCAATAGGCAACCTTGAAGACATTACCCTGCGTTGTCTGCGCATATTGAAAGAAGTCGATCTTATCGCCGCCGAAGACACCAGACATACCAAAAGGCTCCTCAACCATTTCGGTATCGAGACCCCGCTCATCAGCTATTACCGGGAAAAAGAAAAGGAAAGGAGCGAAGAGATCCGGCGACGACTGCAGGAGGGGCTCAATATAGCCCTGGTCAGTGACGCCGGCACGCCCTGTATTTCCGATCCAGGCGCAGTGGTGGTCAATCTCCTCCATGAAAATGGCTTGACGGTGGTACCGCTCCCTGGGCCATCGGCTCTCACCACAGCTCTTTCCGCTTCGGGAATAACCTCTTCCGGCTTTTTGTTCCTCGGCTTTCTTCCGTCAAAAAAGGGACAGCGGCGCAAATTGCTCAACTCTTTAGCGGCCAGTGAATATCCGATCGTGCTCTACGAATCGCCCCATCGAATTGACGCACTTCTTGGTGACGCGTTGGCCATATTGGGCGAACGGCAGTGTTTCTGGGCAAGAGAGTTGACGAAAAACTTTGAGGACCTGCAGCATGGCACCCTGAGTAGTCTGCTGGAAAAAAGCCGGGAGGGCAGGAACCGGGGTGAATTTGTCGTCATAATCTGGCCGGGAGTACAGGAAGAAGTGCAGGGCCAGACGGTGGAAGAGCTGCTCCTCTGGTACCGGGATAACTCGGAGCTCTCGCTCAAGGATGTCAGCCGCCGCCTGGCGGACGACCTTGGCCTGTCGCGGTCGCAGATTTATCAACAGGCACTTAGCCTGTGGCAAGAAAAGGATTGAGCGATGAAACGATTAGAGACATGCATCACCCCCCACGGCACATTTCAGTATGGCATTCACAAACCGGCTTATAACGTGACCAACCTGAGACAATCCGCCAGAATTGAGCCTCTTGGGCGAACTGAAGAACACGAACTTGTCAATAATGACAAAAACTTTCCGGAGGGAAACATTGCGGTACAAGGTGCCGACTGGATTTTTGAGATCCCTAATCCTTTTCCCTTCAAGGGCAGAACCTATATTGACAAGGAATGGGCGGACGCCAGTGCTGCGCATCCAGAGCGCATAAGACTGCCGCAAGCAGAGCCCGTTTCTCTCAGCACAATTCTTACCCGCAACAATAGTGACCGGGCTCTCTTTGCTGAGCTACCCGACCCACTTCTGCTGGCCCTGGCAACGTGTTCGACAGATCCGCAAGATCTGCAAAAGCTGGCCGAACTAAGCTGTGACATCATCAAGGATGGGAAAAAGCCGATTGGACTGCGGTATAAAAAAAATAGTTCGGATGCTTATAGGCCGATCATCCGCAACCATGCCCTCTTTGAAGCGGTTGCCAATAATCCGCACCTGCCGGACAGCTATAAAATAGTCATGGTTATCCGTCCCGGTGCCCAGGGAGGCAGTGAAATTGTGGGCGAATGGCCCCAAAATGGGCACAGTCATGTGTTTGAATATCTGCGCCGGAACTCCTATATCCCCGGCGGTCACTATGCCGCCAATATGGCTGACGATGCCATCCGCTATTCCATCGATGCCCTCGGTGCACATGATATAAAAGGGCTGAGACATCTGTACTATCAACGCAGCTATGTCCGGCTGGCTGAAGAACTCGGGGTTCAACTGCCAGCGACAGGAGCAACAAGTCCCCAAAGAGTTTTAAGTGAAGAAGAACTGGAAACACTGCGGCAGAGGGTAGTTACGGAAGCAAAAATCAGAAGAGCTGCTCCCGCAACATTATGGGGTTGGAATTTTGGTTTCGATTTCGCTCCTTCCCTGTATCGGCTGCATGCCTCACACCAGCAGATCCATCAGCAGTATGCCATGGTGCCGGAGCAGGTTGCCTGCTATCATCACGGCACCACAGAATCTGTCGGGCAGATATCCGCCTATAGTTGCGGCGATCTTGTCGCTGCGTCGATAGCGAGCTATGAGGTTCTCTATGCCAGTGATTTTTTTTCAGATTATCGACGAGCGATAGCTGCCAATCGACGGATGGACGATCGTGAAGACCTGGAAGCAAGCCTGGTAGTCTGGCGCGATGATCGGGCTATGCTCTTTGTACCGAAGGCCCAGACTTCTCAATGGGAACTGCAGCTTATGACTTTGCCCGCAACAGACGGCAGTCTGGCAGGCAATGTTTTTGAATGCGACAGCCACATGCGCCACTCCCTCGACACGGGTATCCTGATGGCCCAAAAGGCACTCGCCGGGATTGGCGCAAAGATGGTTACCTCCATCGAATACTCAAAAAGAATGAATGAAAAGAGTGGGCCTTCACAGCCTCTTCTTTATGCCTTTCTCCCCCGTTTACCGGAGTCTCCCGGCGCTTTCAGCGAAGCCCAGCTTCGTTTTATCAACGGGCATTACCCGGAAGATTTTGCTGCGGTCTGCCGAAGGCAACTTACTTAAAAATCCGTAACGATTGACAATCTCACAAAGACTCAAATTTGAGATGGTTAAGTAAAAAGTTTGCTCTACGCCCAAAGGAAGTGCCCTTGGAGTACAACAAAGGAGATCAAGCTTTTTTACGACACCATCAATTTTCCTGGACGATAGTAGCCTGTACCCGGGAACGAAAGATAACCTTCTGCAAGCCGAGTTGGGTTCGCGGATTAATGATTATCGGCCCGATAATATTGGCATTGATTATCGGCATCGACTGAGCTCCAGCCTCTTTTTTACTAAGTACCATAAAAATACCCAGCTCTTCTGCCTTTTCCACCTGGAGGAGATCCCGTTCCTCGTCGGTCAGTTCTAATTCGTAACTGAGCCCATATTGACCGGGATCAACCAGGGTGAAAGTAATACTTGAGTCATCGCAGGATTCCAGCCAAAAGGCGCTGATATTATTTTCTTCCTTGTGATAAACGATAAAAGTAGTGTATTTTTCAAACCCTGGAATGCCGCGGGGGAAAGTCAATACTTTATCTGATCCAATTATCGGGTTGTTTACAACTTCACTATCTCTTGTCATACTGTGCTCCTTTACCTGAAAGGTATGTGTGATATTTAAATCAGCTTATCAGAAATCTTTATCGACATTCAAGTAAACCCCGCATGAAATATTGGCAACAGTTCACCGGGAAAACAAAAAAGGCCGCATAACATCAGGACTGTAAGCGTTTACTAGTGCCGGATATGCGCGGATGAGGTCTTTAGACTGTATGAATGATACGTTTAAAGACCAAAGACAAAACAGATTCGGTGCTGCTGAACGCTTACAAATATTTTACGGAGACAATAATGAAGAAAAACGGTTTTTTCGGCAAGTGGGGTGGTGCATTTATCCCGGAAATCCTCCATGAGACATTCGAACAGCTGAAAATCAGTTTTCAGCAAGCCAAAGAAGACCCGGATTTCTGGCAGGAATATTTAAATATTATGGCCACGTACTCCTGCAGACCCACTCCTCTGACCTATGCCGAAAACCTCACCAGACACTTCGGGGGAGCAAAGATATACATCAAACGTGAAGACCTCAACCATACCGGAGCCCACAAAGCCAATAATGTTATGGGCCAGGGGTTGCTGGTCAAAAGAATGGGTAAAAAGAGGGTGATCGCCGAGACCGGTGCCGGCCAGCATGGAGTAGCGACGGCGACCATGGCTGCCAAATTCGGCCTGGAGTGTACCGTCTATATGGGTGAGGTCGATATGCTGCGACAGCGCCCAAATGTGTTCTGGATGGAGAAAATGGGGGCAACCGTCGTCCCGGTAAAGGATGGCTCAAGAACTCTTAAGGATGCAATCAACGAGGCCTTCAGGGATTGGGTCACCAACGTCGATTCGACCCATTATGTCCTCGGCACTGCTTGCGGTCCAGCCCCTTTTCCCGAGATGGTTTCCTGGTTTCAGTCAATTATCGGCACCGAAGCGCAGCAGCAGATTCTGACCCAACACGGCAAACCACCGGCACGGGTCTACGCCTGTGTAGGTGGAGGATCCAATGCCTTAGGGATCTTCCAAGGCTTTCTCGACAATAGCGCAGTGGAACTCGTTGGCGTTGAGGCCGGAGGAAAAGGGCTTGAGACAGGCCATCACGCATCACGACTCTGCGGTACCGATGCCAGTCCGGGAGTGGCCCAGGGCTATAAGACCATGTTCCTGCAAAACGACGATGGACAGATGCTCGAAACCCATTCGGTGGCGGCCGGCCTCGACTATGTTGGGGTCAGCCCAATCCTCGCGGACCTTGCCGAGAAAAAGAAGGTGCGATTTGCCTCCGCCACCGACGACGAGGTGATGCAGGCACTTGATCTGACCATGCGCATGGAGGGTATTATCCCGGCCCTTGAATCTGCCCATGCTTTTGTCCAGGCCTTTAAAGAGGTCCCTCTTCTCAGCCCGGACGATGCCATTATCATTAATCAATCCGGGCGTGGCGACAAGGACATTTTTACCATTGCCCACGCCTTTAATGATCCTTCATGGAAAGAGTTTATTATCGCCCGCGGTAGAGAGTACGAAAAATAAAACTTTGATGGCGTCGTAAAAACTCTTCATCTGCGTCGTTGTTTCAATTTTTCTATCATTACGACGTACCCTAGTACGCCGAAATAATGGAAATATCTTACGCCTCGCCAATGAATCTTTTTACTTAGCCATCCTTAAATTGAGCTTTTTAAGAATTTATTAACTTTGAGATGGTGGAATAATCAAAATGCTACTGGAAAAAATCTTACGCGCCAGACTTGAAAAAAATGACATTCTGCTGATGACGCATATCGTCCTTGGCTACCCGTCTTTTGCAATCAACCGAAGGGTTATCGCTCAGATGGTCGAAAACGGGGTCGACTGCATTGAAATGCAAATACCCTTTTCTGAGCCTATGGCCGATGGCCCTGTTATTTTAAAGGCCAATCAGGACAGTCTGGCCCTTGGCACTTCCGTTGCCGACTGCATGGCCTTTGGCGCCGAAATGTCCGAACTGCACGATATTCCTTTTTTGTTTATGACCTACTACAATATCATCTTCAAATACGGCGAAGAACGGTTTTTCAAGGATTGTCAGAGTGCTGGAATTAAAGGGCTGATCATTCCCGATCTACCGCCGGAAATGGGCAAGGAGTTTTTCCAGCTGGCAACACAGAATCAGATCGCTCCGATCCTTATCTATACCCCGACCTCAACAGATACACGTATGGCAAGGCTCAACAGCTCAGCTGCTGGTTTTATTTACTGCGCCGCCCGTCGAGGTGTGACCGGCAAGAAATCCGAGTTCGACGATGACTTTAATGCCTATCTTTCCAGGTGCAGGGCTGCGACATCCCTGCCAATCGCCGTCGGATTCGGTATCCGCAACAATGACGATGTCGCGGCCATTACCGGCAAGGCAGATATGGCGGTTATCGGCTCAGAGACGATTCGTCTGGTCGACGAACAAGGGCCCGAAGCCGTTGGCCCGTTTATTAGAGGCTTACGCTGAAAAATTGGAGAATGTTATGTCTGAGACAACACAACTAAATACCACCCTTGGCACCAAAGATGTGCTGTGGAATTTAAGCGATTTATATGCCGGCATAGAGGACCCATATATCGAATCCGATATTGCCTGGTGCGAAACAGAGGCAGCCGCAATCAACAAAAGCCATTATGGCAAAGTGGCTGAACTGGACGCAGAACAACTGCTGGCACTGGTAAAAAGACTGGAAAACCTTGATTGTACCTTGACCAAGCTTGGCACGTTTTCTTTTCTCAATTTCACCACCCAGATGGCCAATGCCAAGGCTGGAGCACTTGATCAGCGGATCCATGAATTATATAGTAAGTGCGGGACACAAATCGTCTTTTTCGATCTAGAGTGGAACCAGGTAGGCGACAAGCAGGTACTCGCCCTGCTGGGCAGCCCGCAACTCGCTCCATATCACCACTATCTCGAAGCTGAGAGACGATATCGTCCCCATCAGCTTACAGAACTGGAAGAAAAACTACTCCTCGAAAAAGAGGCGGTGGGCCGAAATGCCTGGACCACGCTTTTCAACAAGATCCTCAGTGACCTCAAATTTGGCCCAAAGAACAGATCAGAAGAAGAAGTCCTCACCGACCTTTATCATACTGAGCGCACAGTCAGGCAGACAGCCGCAGCCGAGATGACAGAGGGGCTGAAAAAGAACAACCATATCCTCACCCATATCTATAACACTCTGGCTGCAGACAAAATGATTACCGACCGGCTTCGCAAACATACCAGCTGGGTCAGCTCCATGAATTTACAGAATGAACTGCAGGATACAACTGTCGAAACTCTCATAGAAACAGTCACTTCGCGCTACGATCTAGTGGGTCGCTATTACCATGTCAAGCGGCAACTGCTGGGCCTCGATACTTTAGAGGATTATGACCGTTATGCCCCCCTTCCCTCATTACCGACTCAAAAAATCGGCTGGCCGGCATGTCAGAAGACGGTCCTTTCCTCCTTTGCTGCATTTTCGCCGAAAATGGCTGAAATTGCCGAAATGTTTTTTACCCGCAAGTGGATTCATGCCCCGGTGTCTACCGGCAAGCGCGGCGGAGCCTTTGCGCATCCGTGCACCCCTGAGATACACCCCTACGTGCTGGTGAATTACACCGGCAATCTGCGGGACGTCTCCACGGTCGCCCATGAACTCGGCCACGGGATACATCAGGTTCTTGCTGCGAGCCAGGGCCATTTCAACAGTGACACCCCCTTGCCGCTGGCTGAAACGGCCTCAGTCTTTGCCGAACTTCTCGTCTTCAACAGCCAGCTGGAACTTCTTAAAAACGATCAGGAACGGCGGGCATTCATTTGTCAGAAGCTGGAGTCAATTTTCGCTACGGTCTTCAGACAGACAGCTATGAACCGCTTTGAGCAACTGATGCACGAAGGAAGGCGGCAAAAAGGAGAACTGAGCAGTGAACAACTCAGTGAATACTGGCTGACAACCCAGCGGGCAATGTTTGGTGATTCGGTAAATCTGGGCGATGCCTACTCGATCTGGTGGTCCTACATCCCCCATTTTTTGTCAACACCCGGCTATGTGTATTCGTATGCCTTCGGCGAATTGCTGGTTTTAGCCCTGTATGGAATGTACCAGAAAGAAGGAGAACCTTTTGTGCAAAAATATCTCCAGCTTCTTTCAGCCGGTGGCTCACAGTCACCCTACGACCTGCTGAAGCTTTTCGATATTGATCTCAACAGCCCCGATTTCTGGCAGACCGGGCTTAAGGTCATTGATGAGATGCTGACCAAGGTGGAATAATCGTAACTATTCAGCAGCACCCCATCTGTGCACGATCAGTCCGCCCAGCATACAAGTGTATAGCTGATCGACCTGCTTGTGCACACCTGG
>RCMY010002006.1_pt1 | contig 18648 bp, 2 predicted proteins | sample 2041341 | NCBI WGS metagenome assembly RCMY01 (sample SAMN09708234, study PRJNA481090) | Marine sediment metagenome, whole genome shotgun sequencing project. | reverse complement strand
CAAACAAAAAGACTGGTTTTGCGCAGGAAGAAAGCAACAAAGCACAAACAAATGGAGAGGCTATAGTGAATAGCAGAAAGAATACAAAATCAACAAAACAAGAAAAGAATTCTAAACCAGACAAATCCCCTGCTTTGCCTAAACTTCCAGAAAATTCCTTGAAATCAACTGCAATATTAGAATTAAAACTAATTCAGATTGATGAATATCCACACCAACCTAGGGTTGAATTTAATTCTGCAACATTACAGGAACTTGCAGATACGGTTCGCATCCGTGGTATAAAGACACCGATATCTGTACGACCAAACCCAGAAAAGAAAGGCAGGTTTATTATTAACCACGGCGCACGGCGCTTTCGGGCCTCAAATATAGCAGGCAAAAATACGATTCCAGCATATGTCGATACCGATTACACATTGGCGGATCAGGTTATCGAGAATCTTCAGAGGGACAATTTAACCCCAAGAGAAATCGCTGATTATATCGGTCGTGAATTGTCTCAGGGCATCAGAAAAATTGACATAGCAAAGAAAATCGGCAAATCGCAAGCTTTTATCTCTCAACATGTCACATTACTTGATCTGCCTGATAAAATTTCAGAATTGTTTATTTCTGGGGTAACACAAGATGTAACCATCATCAACGAATTGGTAAAAGCTTATAAAAAAGACACAGAAGAAGTAGAAAACTGGCTAGATGATGAAGACTTGGAAATAACGAGACACTCTATCAAACTATTGCGCGAATACTTAAAAGACAAGCATAATCAAAGCACAATTTTAGATATTGAAAGCTCGGAAACAAATATTGTTATTACAACAAGTAATGGGTTACCAAAACCACATGATGTTGCAAATAACGTCAAGTCAGAAAATGAATCTGATATTACAAAAAAAACGTCAGCATACAAAAGAAACGTCAGCATACAAAAGAAACAGATTAAAAAACCTATTCGACCAGCTTTATAAAAATATTCAATCACGGGACAACGATCCTGAAACAATATTTTTGCAGTTAGATTCAAATGAAATACAACAGCTTACGACCTTGCTAAATAAACTAATAAAGTAAATAAAAGCTATGTCACAGTTAATTGTTGAAATCGACTTTTAAAATTATATGATTTCTTAATATTCAAATGATTATATGGTTTTATAGTAGCCAAAATATTCTTTACAATCATATAATTGAAAAACTCAACAATTAACTTCTACATAGCCTTAATAAATGACATCACACAGCCTTATAAGAAATGATAAGAAAGATTTCAGAAACTTCATTTATTTCCGGCGCAAATCTTAACGCACCGAAATCTAGTGCACTCTCTTCGGAAATTGGCCCTAACTCGATTTCAAGTACCCCATGGAAGAATCCTGGAATACTCTCCGTTGCTATGCAATGGATGGTGTAAACATCACATTTACGACTTTCATCTCTAACAGGTTTACCTTCTTCATCCACCCACAACTCAACAACTCTGTGGGCACTTGGATCTGCACCTGGCGCTTCAAAGAATATCGAAATCCCCTCTATAAATATTTTCTTGTTGCCAAAAAGATAAGGAAATATTTTTCGATCAATCTGGAGATTTAGTTCAGTTGGTGATCCGCTGTCCGCTAGCCCCGTCTTAAAATGATGCCATGCATTCGGATGCTCTCGCTTAACATCTAAGAACTGCAGTCCACCACCAGGCAAATTGCGCTGTGCAACTTCGTTGGCTGCCTGGCGTAGAACATCACCTCCTTCACGGGCAGTATAATTTAAATGAATGATCAGATCACTCAGCGCATCTAAATCAAACTGATTGTTTTCTGGTGGAATCTCGATACGTGAACAATTAACTGCACCTAGATATTCAAACGGTAGATAACGCTCGTCACCGAATCTAACTTCGAACATACCGGCATCATTTTGGCCGCTTGATGTTGCGATTGCTTCCTTGGCGCCATACAATTTTACTATCCGCGGATCATCTGGAATTGCCTCATAGGCATTGACGTGCTTAACGCCATTGCAGCAGCCAGCAGGCGGATCAATAAGGACCGGAGTGACACGAGTGGCACTGCTCAACAGTGTGAAACGGCAGTGGATACCCGTGTAAGGACCCACAACAGCGGGTAGCGTCAGGGTCACATTTTTGATGCGCCGCAGGTAATGTCCTGGAAAGTCCAGGTCAAACATCCACTCTGGTATTTCAATTTCGCAGTAGCCGGTGGTTCTAAGACTCAAGAATGCCTCTGGAAAATCACGGCGCAAAGAAAAATGCTTGGTCAATTCATATTCACGGACGTTGCAGTCCAGATAAGATTTCTCCATCTGACGAAGAGCCAGTTGAAGACGTTCGCCTGAAAGAAGACCTTCATGTAAATTGTCCCATATATCGGGGTTAATAAATACTTTCGAGGTATATCCGCGTTCAAAATTATAAGCACGCTCAGCTTGACGCGCGCAGTGAAGCACCAATTCATACATCCGATAATGAAGCGCTGCTGTTTCCTGTTGCAACCAAAGATAGAGTTCGTGACTGGTAAATTTATCGCGCAAGAAATTGGACACTTCGCTAGCTTGCTCAATTTGTCTTTTTTGACTATTGAGCTCAAGCAAAGCATTCTTTCGACGCATTTCCGCAGCATGCGTTTGCCTTACAATCTGCTGTATTTCGAGCTCCAGGACATCTTTTTGATGACGCCAATCGGCTTCACGCCTTTCCCATCCGCCCTCGGTTAATCTAAGTGAAGCTGTTGTATTGTTGATCAACGCTTGCAGATTTGAGATTCTCGCTGCAGTTGTGAAAAAGAAAGCCAGTTTTGTCCCTATTGGCAATTCATTCACATTCACAGGTGAACTTGCAACCCCTGCGCCACCAATAGTAATATCGGGAATCATATTCATTACCTCAGAGATACCTTCAGAGATACTAGCTGCCGTATTGAAACCGAGGCCAACACCTGTCAAGGACTGGTATTGCAATTCATCGCCGATCAACCCATTTTTAATCAATTGTTCAAAGTACAGCTTCCGTGTCAAGGCACTTTCTCTACTTTTGCCGAGCGCCTGAACATCCCAATCAGCAGATCGCCATTGATTCTGCCTTATTTCCAATGCCAAATTAAAGAGTTGCTGCTCATGAGTAGCGCGCAATGATGCCAGGAATTCGGCATCTCCTTTTTCATACGCTGCTAGTAATGCAGCACCGATCCCGCGCACTTCGTTGGCAAGCTCCAGAGCCTTCTGCATCAGGAAAGTAAAACGATACGGACTTTGTGGACAACACCAATCAGTCTCATCCAGACAAGGGTCAACCATACTATTGGGTTCGTGGCATTTTTGAATGATAGAATCCCATTCGTTTTTTGCCAACGTATTACCCCAGTATGTCATATGTTTGTTTGCCCTTCCGTTGCGCAGGCGATATGCATTAAGGCAAGCGTGAATCATTGCCAGCCTGTCATCTACTAGATCGTAGATAGATAGAAGTTTTGGATTAAGCGGCGCATCGTGGGGAACAAACGCTGCAACCGTCAGCGGCTCATCCACCGGGTCAACTGCTTGAACGACATGCGGATGTTCTCCCAGAATTTTTGCTGCAGTATCAAAAATCAATCGCGCATGCTGGAAAGACTCTGGAGAATGGCGACGCATCAACGCATCACCCCAAGCTAAAAATGTTTCTACATAATGTAGAGTAATTGAGCGATTGCGGATTTGCTCCTCTGAAGGTTGCTGAAATCCAAGTATAGGAACTGCTGGAGGAAGAGTTGGATTAGGCTCTGGTAGTTCTATCTCCTCCTCACACCAAATTTCCGACAGATCTTCCTGAAGCGGATTGAAATAACACTCATACCATTTTAAGGCAGCCTCGAAACGGCAATGCGATCGCAAATTCCCAGCGACGGCCACCGCCGGACTGAAAAGCGTCGGCGGCACGAGAGGAGCGCCCGGCGTGTGATATGCGAAGTACGGGTAGGACGGCAGTCCTCCGGGAAACGGGGGAGATTCGGGTAATTCGGGGGGGACACCTTCAAAATTAGGGATTTCGGGTAAGACAACTGCCGTGTCAGTTGCGATATCGTAGCGAAATCCAGGGCCGGGTGGGGAAGAAAAGCCTTCAGGTACCTGCCCATTTGTTACGCTGAACTCGAGAGAATCACCGGAGCGTCCTAGGAATTCAAGCTGTGGCAGATTACCGCTAGCATTGACTCTTACACCTTCAAATGACCGACGAGTCTGTTTGAGTTCACCATTGTGAATGCGGCACCAGAGCAGGTGTACCATCCGGTTCGACTGCCAGTGCAACAACCCGGGCAGTCTATCAGGCCGGTGCCAATCTGACACAGAGTTTTCATCGACAACGCCCCAATCCGCATTTTGTTCAATTTCTTCAAAATACTGGGCATCAAGCAGCCAGAAATAATACTCATCAACCAAAGCCGGGTGAGGCTTGCCGCACTCCACGCAACATCCAGTCTCCCGATCTGGATGTCGGGCCTCGAAGGATGTTGAAGCAAGTGGTTCGCCCGCAGCTGCGATGCGGATAAATCGGGAGCCTAGTCGAATAGCAGCCTGAATCCAGAATGGCAGTGACTTCGAATCATCCTGCAGTAACGGGTCAGGAAGTGTAGATGATAGCTGAACTTCACGGCGCAACGCAGCCAGCCACGAAGGCCTCGCGTATCGTTCAGGTGTACCCAAAAGACCAAGACCTTCAGGTGTCGGTGGAACTGGCGGTTCCAATCTGGCAATCCCAACGGGCTCTCGGGATTGCAACGTTGTTAGTCCCGGATGCCTAGGTGGCCGCTGATTCGGCCAGTATTCAAGCCCACCCGGCACAGGAATGCTCAAAGTCGCGCGGCGCAGCTCAGATTCTAGGAAACGGAACCCCTCGGTACGTCTTGCTTCTTTTAATTCTTTCCAATCAATCCAGTTTTCCGGGTACAGTTCGCGGCGCTTACAGGTAAGCCAAGTTTCGTAACTGGCAAATCGGCGATCCCAAAGGAGAATAAACTCGTTTGATATTCCGAAATTTGGTTCTAGACCCAGCCGGGCACGTTGAATGAATAAATGAATTGAGCTTATCGCCTCTTCGATTCGACTCGCTTTCTGACAAACCCCAGCTTCTACATCGATAAGGTATAACTCGCTCAGGTCCTTCGGGGATTCAGCAAACCCTCCCCATGGCAAAGCCACACGATCCATGCCAGTCAGGTAAGCCAATAGCGCCTGCCGCCCGCGTTCCCGCAAGTAATTATTAAGCCTTTTGATCTCCAGATAGCGGTGTGGCTCGCCATTTTCAATACAGCCATCGCGATAGAAAGTCGTAAGATTGGCATCGCCATCTACACTAGGGTCAGTAGCTGCCATCAAATCAGGTCGCAAAGTACGGATATCTTTCGGAAGAAAATGTGTTTTTAGATTGCGTATCCATTTTTCTGCCTGCCAAAGTCGACTTAACCAGGAAAAACCAAACAGTTCTTCCCTGGTCAGCTCGACACCCTGAAAGTAGGTGAGCACTTTAGCCACATGGTCTTCGTGGAAACCGGCGTGCACCAGAGCATGGAGTGGAAGATCTTGATGCGCTTCGATGACCTCATGTAAAAAGAGCACAAAAGGTGCTTTAAACGCCGACGACGTCTCATCGCGTATGCGCGTATAGTCAAAGAAGTCCTCGAAGAAAAGACGAAATAACGCCTGTTGATGCCGCTGTGACGGATTGGCACGCTGATCCACGACAGGATCCGGTATGTCCGTATGGTTGTCGAACACCGGCAGGGCGTTGAAGTTGCAGTCGACGTGATAGGTGCCGAAATTTAGCCCATCGCGAAAATGGGACTCCGCCTCAAATGCGACCGGATGACCCAGGAACACGTCAAGCTCGTATCCGCCCGAATCCGTCACCGGTTGCACTGATAGCGTATGGTTCCACGCACAAAGCAGCGCCTTGAAAGCACGAATATAAGTACGCCGCATAACCCAGATAGGCGGCTCGTAGCAGTTCGCTACCGATAACTGAGGACCAACCAAAAAGTTATCCTGGTCATTGCTGTCGATAGGAAAGTCATCTCGGCGATCCAGATAGAGACGCTCCCGGGATAGGTCCACATCTTCTCCACCGGTGTCTTTGCCTCGGTAGGTAAGCCGTGTTCCAAACTTTTGTGGACACACATCTTCCGGCCCATCGGGTTCCAGCGCGCTACGCTTTATCAGGATCTCCACCTTCCACACACCACGCCGCAGCTTGGCTGGCATTGAGCATCGCTCGGGTCCGTCTTCATTCTTCCAACCTTTCACCAGCAAGTTATAAAAAAAATCACCTTGACTAATACGCACCAGCCACGTCAGAACACGGTCAGCATCTGGGTCGACGTCGATTTGAAAGGTGTAGTCGTCTGGTTCATCGACGAGTAAGAACCCCGACAAGTCAAGAGTATAGGTTTCTATGCCACCAAGGACCTCACCTGTGCGCGGGTCTATCGCATAGCCGTTGCGGATTCCAAGAAATTTGTCTTGATCAACGCTGAGATCACTAGAATCGAGTGCCAACGACGGAATTACCGTCGGCTTCGGAGCATTGTATGCATTTTGGGACGTGCCGAACAAATCCAAAGGTCCCTGCATGTCGCGCCAAGCCAGCACACCGTTTTCTCGTCGATATTCGCAAAGCAAGCCGGTACCGACGAGGCCAAGTAAAGCGTGAAAGGCGCCGCCCAGCGGCGGAGGCCCCCAGCGAGTCGCCGGTACGCCGCCACCAATAGTATCCCACCCGGGAGCGGTGAAATTATCGTCTGCCCGTAAGTGCGTCAATAGCTGCCACGCCAACGCAGCGCCTTCATCGTTGGGCCGGGAAGTGACGTGGACGACATGACCCGCGAGATGCTCTGCAATAACTTTGCAGCGCGCATGAAAACGAGCAAACGCCATTTGAAAGTAACGAATGCGCTCTTGTTCATCCGGCTCCTGGATCAGACATTCGTCCGCCTCGGTCTTGTTGGGAAATAGAAAGCCTAACGCACAGATCACCTCACGCGGAGCAAAATAGATAAACCGTACGGCGACTCGCTCGCTTGGAATTAGCTGGCGCATTGCGCTCAGCTTCTTGGTCACGGCTTTATTGGTCAGGGCGAGCTCAGTCCAAAGTTCCGCAGCATCAAGGTCGTAGCGGAATGGCCCATCAGCTGGGGTATTCCACTTAGGAGACATCGTGGGTACGGTGTCCGCGAGCGAGACGCGGAAGCGCCGTGCAGCCGGTGCAACGGTCATACCCGAGGCCTCTTTCAAGCTCGGGACGAAGGTATTGCCGAATCGGTCCAGAAAATCCGTCTCACCGGCCTGGATTTCGTAGTCCAACTCATCCCGCAGGATGGCGTCTATCCGCGTCCACGTGTAGGTCTCCGCTTCCTCGACGGAAACCTCAACCGCGAGCAATTTCGATCGCAACGCGAAGATTGACATTTCCGGCAGGTCGTCGACAAAGTCAAAAGGACGCCATGCCGCCTCGTTATCAGGCTGTTGCGGTAGTGGATCATGGCCTGCACGGTGCTCGTCAGCGGTGAAAATAAATAGGAGATCAACCGGAGTGAACTGTGAGGCGTAGACCTTGCCCAGCACCTCGATCATACGCAGAATATGGGTCCATTCAGCATTCCAGGTGTCGCCAGGGCTGTCAGGGTCAAACCCGGCAAGACGCGAAAGCGCATTGATATTTTGTGCCAACAGCTTGAGGTAGTGTGGCGGTTGCAACGGACACTGATAGATCGATTGCGCATATGGCTGCAAGCTGTCAAACACCTGATCCAAGGCCCATGCAAACCTGTGTGCGGCAGGGCCGGTTAAGTCCATATTTGCGGGAGCATCAGTCAATGCCAGTAGATGAGTGCGGGCGATCCCGGTAAAATTCGCCGCCGGAGGATCGTCCGGATCGAACAGGGGCAAATGCAGCAGATCGCGCGTTCTCTGCAATGCAGACAGTTGGCGGATAAAATCCGGGTTGATCGTGCCGTCGGCGTTGAACAGCTCCAATTCAACGCAGATATCCCGCAGCACCGCAAGCGAATATTGCGCTCCCGGCACGCTTTGCAATAAGCGCCATAAACGGATAAATACGATAAGCCGTCTAAGGGCTTCAGCAGGATCGGCCGGGTCGTCAAAAACTATAATGTCGTCGTCAAGATTACAAGGTTCGCATTCTGGAAAGACCTGATCTTGCCGGTTGGCTGCTGCTCGATCAAACGTAACGAAATCAGATCGCCAAAGTTCGAGAAACTGGCAGTATGTCAGGCAAGTCCGTTTCAGAAATTCCTGGATCCGGACTACAATTCCGAGCCAGTTCTCTCCTTCGATTTCTTCCGTCGGAAATCCATACATCTCCCACAAAATCAACTGATCCTCATCGGCCGGCAGACTGGTAGCAATATCCTGTTTGAAAAGCAATGCAAGTGTTTGCGGTGAAATCCCTAGATATTCGGCTGCTATCAATTCGCTGACTGGCTCCCGCCAACGATGGCTCTCAAATTCAGCGGGAGGATTCTCCGGGTCGAGGACAAATTCGCTGGTTTCCTCGCGAAATGTACGCATCGTCTCAAACCGGCTGGTACCCAACTGTTTGAGATAAATTCGGTTAATGTCAAGAGGTTGTGAGTAAGGTAACAAGCAATGAGAGAAGTCTCTTGCAAGTATGTCATACGCACCCGGCTCAGAAACCGGCGTCGCTGGCGTGGAGTGTTCGGGCAGTGCTTCAAACAATGTTACTGGGTCATGACAAAACTCGTCGGAACTATCCTCTTGCTCAGATTGCAAGCCTAAAGGACACAATGTGTGCCTACCGAGCTCGCTGCCATTGGTGTTGTGTACAGGGCCAGCAGGCAGTGCAGGCAGACTTGCCGTAACCGCTTCCAAACATTCATTGACTAGATCAATAAGCGGCAACGGTGTTTCTAGATTGGCGCGAGTTACTAGAAGCTCACTCGGAGAACTGCAGCGTCCTCTGAGTGGGTGTCGAATGAGCTCAAACTCTTCAATGGTGTTAGTTGGCTGCGGCATGGGGTTGTCGCAGGTTGAGCGGATGGAGACACGAAGCATCTCATGTAAATAAGCAATCGGCCCAAGCGGAGACAGATGCGGTGGTGGCATACAATTTACCAGGCAGCAGTCATTATTGACTGGCAGGAATCCAACGTCATCAGGGGTGTCCACCGGTACTGGAGCGCCGAGCCCAGAACGGGCATGAATCGCGGTGGCAGTAGCCTGTTCGAACGCCACTGTTCCCCTAAGTGCCTCCTGGAAGTCGATCAGGCTGAACTCTCGCACGCCTTCAGGGCCTGTAAAACCCCTGGAGTATAATGCTTCCATAAGCGAAAAACGTAATTGGTCGGATGCATCATCGATATCGACCAGCAACCAGAGATCGTTTATCGTTTGAAGAGTCTGTGCCAGCCAATTTCGAGCTGTTCCGTCTTCAGGAAAAATATTTGCGATCTCGTCACGAAAATCGGCGCTATCAAAATCTGAACCAAAGACAAACGAAGCGGCTTCTATAAAGCGACGAATCGGATCTTCAGGTGAAACCCTTAATAGTGGCGGCCTCTCAATCTCTGGCACCCCTGGCGATTCTATGCTCAAGCTGACATCAAAAAACCGCTGTAGATGACGAATGAATGCGGCTACTTTTTCCTCGGGACTTCCGATAAATGACGTGAGCAAGTCCAAGCGCGGAACGACTTCTTCGTTCCCATTTTCGTCCTCGATCAACGGTAGAAAAAATGAACGCCAATCCGCAGCGCTTAAGTTAGATAGTGCCTCAACACTGGTAATGACAAGATCACCTTCACCGTTCCCGGTAATCGCTTCGATCAAGTCATGATGATTTTGTGTGACTGCGCACAAGATCAGATTTAGATGTCCCCCAGCATGACCAGGCAATATTCCCGACCAGAAATCGGCTATAGTATTGCCCTCAAAGTCCAGCCAGTCCTGAACCAGTTCGTACTCTAGGTCTGTTGGACTCAATTCGCAAGAAAAGGCGATACCTTCGACTCCTCCCAGTGCATGCAGACGCCGCGCAATCTGTGGTAATGTCAGGTCATTGATTCCTGGTGGCTCATCATTAGATGCCTGTGTCGCAATCACAACGCCCGTTTCGATGGCCCTTTGTAGTGCTTCCAATACTCGCTCTTCATCTTGATGGATCGCCATCTGATAGCGTTGCTCGGATGACACAGTAGGGGGCATAATGGCACCCATAGCATAAAATATTTCTGCGGGCACCATGAAGCTAGGATCTATGGTCACCCCGGAAGCGCCCAACACTAACTCTGCCCCTTTGATTTTGCCTGCAGTGTCGCCATTATTAAGCAGCGTCGGCACATCAAACCGTACACGGGTTACATTATTGCTGGCATCTTCAGCAAAAACAGCGGCCGATAAGGCGCAGACAAATCCTTCCAAACGTAGGGCTTGTGCATTATGAATTGCGTGATAACTGATTAGTTCGGCCTCGAACTTAAGTCTTTCTTGCTCTATCTCGTCGTCACTCTCATGCGGACCGGTATACATACCTTCAAGATTGCTTGGTACAGGAAGTGGAAATAAATCCCCATACACAATCTCATTGGCAATATGCCGGCACTGAGTTGGCGTAAAATCTCCGAATGTAGGTGCATTTTGTGACTCTGCATCAAGGACTGCATTAATCGCCTCAAATAATTCGGTAAAATTTGGCGGCGAAACGTCCTCAGGCAAATTGACATAGGCTTGATTTGAATTTAATTGTTGTGCTGGTAGGGCGAGATACAGACTCGCTTCCAACTCCGGAAAACTCTCTGGATCAGGCAGGTCACCAGATACAACCGGAACATTGTAATACACTTGCTGTTGAAGAATAACAGTGCCACCAGCACGTTCAATACGGAGTTTGATATCGAACGTACCATATTCTTCGGCAGCACTGGCCACATCATCGACTTCGATAACCGCTGTTGCCACAGAATGCCGAAGCAGGAACTCACCAGGTCCCGGCAGATCAGACCAATGCTGGACTATTCGAGTATCATCATCCGGCTGATCCGGTAACACAAGACTGGGTAACGGCAGAAAACTCGCTTGGCCTATTTCATCACCCGCCAGATTATCAAAGGAAAACTCGATCGCAGTGATGGTTAATTCATTCAAATAGCTTATAAATTCATCCGCGGTTGTTGGTGTCTCTGGATGGAGCTTTATCACGATTAGAGCCATGTGAAACCCTCCCGATTAATGGTTTGATATGGACTGTTGTTGTCCACGATTTCGTTAATCCTAGATTTCGCAAACTTCATCCAGACTACGTTTGTATATTCAACCGCCATAATTACCTCCGTCTTCTCACACACCAGGGATTCATCCCATGTATAACCGGACTAAAATGCAAATAATCCATATGCGCTGCATAATCTCGATCATCACGAATGACAGGTTCCCAGAAACGACGTCGCCATATCCCACGTTCGCCTCGTTTTATTCGCGCCTTTGATCGTCTTTCAACCTTCGGCAACCCTTTAGAGAATGTCGTTTTAATCATTTGCCAGCGGGCAGAAAAATCATCATCGCCCTCCGGCAATGTCCAAATACAATGCATGTGTACTGGTAAAACAACCCAAGCATCAATATGAAACGGTCGTTTTTGTTGTCACAAGCGCACCGATTCTCGCAACAAATTAATATGATCAACCAACAACGTACACTTTCTCTCAAACAAATTCACCGTAAAAAATAACAACCTCCTTTGATACGATAACGCAAATAATTGGACATAATTCTTTGAATTCATAGGGCGGAAAAGTGACAACGCATTCCGCCATAAGCCCGCAATGTAGATCACCAATCATCAGTAATGTCGGATTACGCTTCGCTTATCCAACTTACGCGGAGTTAACGCGGTACGCACGCTAAACTCTTCGACGCTGCAACCATTCATCGTAGAGAATCAACCATCGCTCTAGAGTGACAAATTCCTCCAAACCTACGTCATTGTTGTACCACACCCAGCCTCCTAATGCGTCCGACATCTTTCTTAACCGTTTGAGCCGTTCTTCGCTCAGCACGATCTGGCCGTACTTCTGCGGCCCTCCTAGCACGGCTTCCCAAAGCCGAAACTCCAGTTCATCCATCCAACCTGCGTAAAAGGCTTCTTCGGAGACATCAGACATCTCCTTTGCCAATTTCCGCCAGTCTGTTTTATCGATCATGGTTTAGCCTCCTTCGCCATTTCTATAGATTGAAGAGCCGCTTGGCTCGCACCCCAACGGATTGGAGCGCATCTATGAACCTCCCGTCGAAGGACAAAAGCTCTAGATCGGCCTTTTCGACAGAAGCACCTATCGCCGCATCAGCTTCTTTCAGAACTCTTCTGTTGCCACCTCGCAAACGTACGGCAGACACACGAGACTGAAGCGCTGTTGCTTCGGCCTTGGAAGCAGCGTTGGTGATGTCCACATTTCCGTCGAGTTTTTTTAGGAACTGCCGTAGGAATGTGCTACGTTCGGCCCTGGTTCCTAGACGTTTAAGGAACTCGTGTGCGACACGATATGGCACGACCGGCCTCCGACCGGCCAATCCTTTCGCCACTACTGCCGATTGACCTTCCTCCAAGATGCCAATGAGGGCGTTCGTATCGAGTGCAGCGGCTTTCGCGGCATCCTTTGCCTGTTTCGCTACTCGCGCTCGTGGTAATGTTCCGCCGTCGCCTTGCGCCAATCCAAATGCTATCTCTTTACCTGCGATAAATGTACCAGGCGCAGCCACTAAAGTTGCTTCCGCAGCAGCAACTGCTACAGGAATGAGAAGATAAAATGCCGTTGCACCAAGAACAACCCCACTAGTAATTTCAACCGGCCGACCATATCTGAAAATTCTTTGTGCGGCGGCTGCAGTCTTTTCATTTTCCTTTGCCTCAAAACGCTCTCGGGCGCGGGCTCTCCTCTCTGCAACTGCTTCCTCATAGGATCTTCTCAATTGTGCGTGAGTAAGCTCGATGCTCTTGCGTGTAGTGCCCGGCGGAAGGCCTAGAATTCTGTCTGTTCGCTCGATTGGATCTTCGGCCTTGACTCGTATCTCTCTTCTGATCTCTCGGGTCTCTGGATTGTAACCTTTCGCTTCAGAGATCCCGCTCTCAACGTGAGGATCTGGTGCAGGAAGACTATCGTCTGAGGCTGTAGAATCCTTAGAGAGTTTCCCGTCCGGGTCGATGAGTTTAATCGGATTGCCTTTAACAAATGCATAAATATTTGTTCCGTCGACTAGTCCATCTGGATCTATGCTCATCCAACGCCCTAACCAACAAGCATAATACCGCGCCCCGTGATAATACAACCCCGTTTCCTCATCCCGCTCCTTCCCGGTATACCGATACCGCTTCAGACTCACCTCCGCAACCGAACGCCCCGCCCGATAAGCCGAAGTCCCATAAGGATGATATTCCTCATACGAAATCATATTCGCCTGCTCATCGACTTCCAACATCGCCGATCCGAGGTGATTACTCAGTTGGTATCGCAAAACTGACGTGGAATTACTAACATCGACACCTTCCTCAATAATCAACGTCTCCACCAGCACCACCCGCTGACTATCATCCATCACATGCAAGGTCTCACGTTCCAGCCTGATATTGTCACCACTCCCATCATACTCACGATAAACCTCAACCCCACCCAGATAGATGCGTTCGTTCATCCGTGTCGGCGTTTCACCACGACCTGCCATACGTTCCGTCACTTTACGCACTCGTTCACCCGCTGCATCGTAGACGTAATAAGTGATTTCAGGCGTGCCGTCATTGATCACCTGCCGCGAGGTCGCCTGCAGTTGATCTTTAAAATCCCATTGCATCAGCGGCAAATGTGGCATTTGAATCATGTTGCCGTGGATGTCGTATTGATAGTGTTGAGAGAGTGTGCGCGCGGGAACATAGTGCGCTGGGCAGGGATCAGCTACATTCTGAAATTCACCCGCCCCACCAGTTGCCAGCAGGCGATTACTATCCAAGGCATATTGATAGCAACGTTTCCAGCGCTGAACATTGCCGCCAGTATGCGTCATGCTCAGGATGTTGCCCACACCATCGTAGGCATATTCTTCAATATAGCGTTGCAATGCCTCCGGGCTGTTGGCAAACGGAATACCGATGACCGGCATAAAATCCATTGCATCGCGCTGCGTATTGTTACGCACAGCATGTTCACGTCCTTCAGCTTGAATCAAACGGTACAAGGCATCATAGGTATATTCACAGTGCGGATTAATCCGGTCATTGTCAAAAAACACGTCCTGCTGCTGCGCGTTGTCCCGAATAGACGTGATGTTCCCCGCTGGATCGTAGGCGTAATTCAGGTCTTGCAAGTCGCGGTTATCGCGAAGGCGCACGGTGTGCAGCCGGGTCAAGCGGAATGTATTAGGATCGTAGTCATAGGTGGTTGTGAAGTTGGTCCCATCGGTGGTTGCATAGCTAATCAGCTCCCGTTGCCCACGTGCGTTGTAGTCAATATTAGTCACAAAACGTGTAGCCTGACCCGCACCCCGCAGCCGAACTGCCATTTGTTCCAGCAAGTTGGCCTCGTTGTAGGTGGGCAAAGTCACGCTATTATCAGGTGTGATGATTGCCACCGGGCGGTTGAGCGCGTCGTAGTCGGTCTGGGTGGTAAAGATTTCGTCTTCCTCTTCCAACAGTGGTGCGGCCGCAGCCTCAATCGCGCCTATTTCTGTCAATCCTGCCAGCACTGACCAGTCCATCATAGTACGATATTCGCGAGCCAATTGGCGGCTACCCTCCCGCAGGTTGCCTTTGAAGTCAATGCGGCGGCTGGTCACTACTCCAGCTCCATCGTAAACTTGATAGGCTTGGCCCCGCAGATTCAGGTTCTCAGCCTCGGGATGGTTTTCGCCATAAACAGTCTTCTCGACCAGTAATTCTGGTTCGCTTTCTCGCTGTACAAAGAGATGGATTGGACGCTGTAGTTCGTCGTACATGGGGCGAAAGATGTGCCCCCGACTATCCCAACTACGGATCGGTTTACCGCCGATGTCGGCCAGCACTCGGCTTTCACCTGCATCCATGCTGTTTTCATAGAGTTGGCGACCGGCCACGTCAACACCCAGCACCGGCGGGCTTCCGTTGACTACTATCTGATAGGCCATTACCACATTATCCCGGTGATCGCTAATGCGCAACGGGTTACCCTCGATATCCTGCTCGGTGCGGGTTTGAACCTGTCCGTCAGGGCCGTTGTCTGCAATGCTCAAGAATGGGCGGCCCAGTGAATCAAAGTGGATAATGGCAGGGGTATCCGTGTGCGCAGCTGCTTTTTGCGCTGCGTTCTGCTGCGGGCTGCCCAATCCACCGTTGATACGGCGTTGATTCCAAGTCGGTAAATATTCGGTATCATCGATGCGCTCAAAATAGCTACCCACATCAAGATCGCTGGCCGGATCATCAACCAGCACCGTGTCATTGACATCCCAAGTCTCCTGACGCCAAGGATCGAAGATAACCTTTTCCCAGCTGTGATTAGGGTGCAGGGTAGCGACGACGCGACCGACTGGATCGTAGAAAAACGTCGGGCTGACGCCAACGGTGACGCCAAACTGAAATGCGTGGTCGGCGCTGAAAAACGGCTCGTATTGCTTGACCGGTTTTCCCTTGTTGTTAAAGATGGTCCAGCCACTTGTCGTCCAGCGCGGGTTGATGTTATCGCCGCCTTCTTCAACTGGTCCTGGTTCGGCCTGTACCTTATTTTGAATGGTGCGGCCAAAGCCGTCTGAATAGGCTAAGCTAACCTGGATTACGGTCTCATCACCACTACCCAAGTCGCTGACGTGGCTCTCCCGCGCGATGGTGGCGGCGAACGGGAGCTGCGCCAGCCGCTGGAAACGGGTTTCATCATAGATGATGCGCGAGGTAGCGTTGCCCAATAGTTCGGTAGCGATGGGTCCTCTGGGATCGGCGAAAAAGGCGTCGATTTGGTTTTGGGTTAGTTGCGCCTGAAAACCATCCAACGAATCTCCTACAACTTCGGTCGCTTTGCCCATCACTGCATTACCAGCCACCAAGCCGAGCACATCAAAGGCCACGGCTGCACGGTTACCATTGGGGTCGGTCATTAATTCCGCTTGCAGCACTCGATAGTTAATTCTGGGGAATATGCTACCGTCGCTGTCCCGCTCACCAGCTGTCGCCCGGTTACCGAGCGGATCGCGTGTATCTAATAGCAATAAATCGTATGGTTCATAAGTAACAAAGCTGGTCTGACTGAAGGGATCACGGAAGCGATGCGGCAGAAAGAAATGCTGTCGGGCAAAGACCAGCTCCTGGGCTGCGTCGTCAGCTGCGTTTGGCGACAGAAAAACTTGCCCCGACGGTATCCACAAGTTGTCGTCATTTTCGCTGTGTACATAGCGGCCTTCGTTAATCAACATGGCCTCGTTGATTCGATCGCCAAAAACCAGGTCCAAATGCTCGGGTGTAAATGCCAGTTGATAGCTCTCAAAAGGCAATGCCATCGACTGTAATTCACCCAACGCCAGTGCGCCTGTCAGATCATTACGCCGGTACAGCGTTCGGGCATGTTCAACAATACGCTTTTGCAAACCTTCCGTGGATGTTTGATGATAGTCAATGCGCTCTGCTGATTGCGCTACTTCTTGCATTTGGTCAAAACTGAATCGCTGCTGATTTGCAGCTAGAACTAAACCACTAAGCTCATAGCTCAAGACTTCACTGGGGAGCGGGGTGCGATAGTGATCATTTTCTTCTATCGCATTGGTATAAGCATTTTCAGAACAAGTCATTAACAACTGCGCTTGCTTTTCCTGATCGGCTGGTTGCAGTGCCAGGTCCGATTGGCGACGGCCATAACCTATTGCAGCCGATTGCAAAACATTGCCGTAATCATTCACATCCAAGGTTAGCGCGTGACTGATGCGTGGGTCAGTAGGATTGCGTTCGTATTGGTAACTGAGTGCTTCTCGTGCGTGAGTAAAAAACACCCCATGCGGGTTATCAGCTTTAGATTGCAAAACCCGGATAGTAAAATTCTGTTCGGTAACGGTGTAGGGATGCGGTTCCTGGTTGGTTCCATCCAGGGCATAGACTTCTTGACGCAGCATGGCACCTTTTAGAGAACGGCAGGCTTCTCGTTCTTCGTCGATGGTGAGGCCTTCTGGCAACACCGTGTCCGGTAGCAATAACTGGGCTGCCTCAATATCCGATAAACCCGGTTCGCGATAGTATTCTCCGGTATCTCTTGCGTCTAACAGTCCGGCGAAAAAGTTGGATACACGCTGACGGCCCAGATACACGCCGGTATGAAACCAGGTTTTGGTGTGGACAGGTGGGATATGCGAGGTTTCATCGATATTATCACCTATTGGAAAAGCATCGCTGTCACTCAGCGCGGCAAATTCCTCGGTATCGAATTGCTCCACCATGCCAAAACCACGAAATTCTCGCTCAACACCATCGAAGTGGCCATGGTGGTATGCATAGCGCGTGACAAAACGATTACGGCTGATGTGATCAAAAGTTTCGACCCGTTCGACTACATGAACAGGAAAGGGCAGGGTTGTCACCCATGGGTTACCCGCTTGTTTATCCTTGAGATAAAAATAGGTAGAGGGCGCGTAACGCACTCGGGTTTCGGCACCCAGGTTATTTCGGCTTGCGATCATGAGATGCGGCTTGCCCTCTGCCATGAGTTCGAGGCAACGCATTGGAGACTGGCTTTCCCCTGGTAATGGAGTGGACCAGACCAGGCAGGCGGTGTCATTACCCAGCAAATCAACAGCAGTGACGGATGCAATATTGTCTACCGGCGGAAAGCTTTCAAGGGTTTGCGCAGCGCTCCAGGCGTTGCCGGACTGGTTGAACCAGAGCTGTGTCTCGTTGCGACCCAGGTAAATGATGTCGGTGACACCAGAACCGTCAATATCTGCCAATCGGATGCGGCGCGGATTGAACTGGTCCGGGTTGTCGAACCAGGGTGCGTCGTCCATGGTGACTTTGGCGCCAAAATGCCCATAGCCAAGATTGGGCCAGTAACAGACCGCACCATTACGGATGCGCACAATGTCAGTTAGCCCGTCGCCTGACAGGTCGGCCTGAAATATAGTCTGGGCACTGTCAGCGAATACGACACGCGGCCCCTGTTCTTCGTCAGTGGGAATAGCAACACGTTCGGCAACATCAAACCCAGTTTCCGCCAACGACGCGTACCAGGTAAAAGCCGCGTGCTCGGTAATCAGCACATCGGCATGACCATCACCGGTGAGATCGATGAATTTTAGATTGGGGTCATTCCAGTTGATGTTAGGCACTTTCTGAAATGCACGGAATGTTTCCCAACCCTGATCATGCGTGCGTTCGTAGAAGCCAGCGACCGGTTGATCCAGCTCCACCAGATCAATCTGACCATCACCAGCTAGATCCATTAACTGTCGACTACTGACGCCAGAAAATCCGCCTAACGGCATTGATTTAACTGATTGCACAGAACCTAGTTTTGCTTGGTAGCGTGCGCTTCCATTCTCAATGGATCGCGTTATGGGAGATTCGTTATGCTTATAGAACCACCCACCCCCTTGCTCTGTCATAACACCAGAAAGCCCTTCACCGTCCAAATC
>RCMY010008935.1_pt1 | contig 18657 bp, 15 predicted proteins | sample 2041341 | NCBI WGS metagenome assembly RCMY01 (sample SAMN09708234, study PRJNA481090) | Marine sediment metagenome, whole genome shotgun sequencing project. | reverse complement strand
AACTTCGCACCCCAATTGGCCGAATTCTCGCTTACCCCACCCAGCGCAATCATTGTATCGACCGAGGAGTTTGCAATCTCTGCATCCAGGAAGAGTTTCAGACGGGATTGTTGTGTTTCACTCAATGGGTCAGTCAGGTCGAGCAGGATCGAGGTTACATTCAGAGCGCCGCCGGTATGACAAAGGGTTGCCTCATCAATCTTGGAGGAGGATATCAGTGACTGAGAAACATAGACGACACTCCCTACGATGGCGAAGCATGCCGCAATAACAACATACCAGAACCAACTGCTTTCCCTGCTTCCCGATCTGGATTTCCGGCTGCGCTTGCGGGTTGACCTTGTATTGCGCCTGGCCATCTACGCAGTCCCTTCTTCAGTGCTGGCCACAACCGAAAACTGAGTCCCTGCTTCAACTTTTGGCGACGGGGTCCTCAAGTGGGCAGACCGGTTGATAACCGTCCCCTCAAGCTCGTCGATATCGAAGTGAGCCGCTACCGCATCATTGAACACCTTGAAGATATCCTGGATTGATTGATTTACGAGATCAGCAACCTCTTTCGCTTGCTCCTCTGCTTTCTCTCTGCGTTCCACATCTGCTGGCGGAGCCTCAAACACCTCAAAGGCGTAAGGTTTACTGAAGTAGCTTGGCCCCGATCCCGACCTGGCTTCCTTGTTGGCGTCCCGGTAAATCGAAAGAAGATAGTTTGCCGCAATATCGCACTGCTCCAAAAATGGATTCATATTGGCCTGCAGAGCCTTCTAGCCATAGAGAGCGTCAACGGAGTCATTGATATTTCGATGGACCTCATCGTTGGCTGCCCTGAGAGCATTTACGGCGTCATTGCGATGCTCTGCCAAGATCTCAATGGAGTCCTCGAGGCTATCCACGTAAGCTTCGCGAGCAGCGAGGACATCATGTGCGACCTTCGAGTAGCCTGGATATGGATCTGAAGAGTTGTACCCTTTGAGGAAGGCCGTGATAGAAATCAGCAGGCCAATCAGCGCCAAAACGTAAGATTCCATCGTGGTAAGACCTATCGGGCTCGCAATGAGGGTCTGGATTGCAACCTGTCCGGCGTCTCTCCACTCCCCGATCTGCTCCACAGCATCTCTGAAATGCGCGACTGCCAGATTATATCCTAAAGCGAACCCTACCCACAGAAGGATGAACACTGTTCCTGCGAATATCTTATGTAAATTGACAAATCCCCGGCAATTTACATACCGCGCGCCCATCCCGAACAGCGTACTTATCATCACATTGCCCACTGACACCAAAAACGCCGCCATCAAGCCTCCAAGCATACCTAAGGGGTTCTTCTGTGCGAAAAGATAGGCATTCCCACCGGATTCGATGATCACCATTACGAAGGCGATCCCAATGACGCTAACCAGGGCCGATGCCTTCTTGGCCGGCCGCTCAAGTTTGTTGATTTCACGAAACCGCCTGCGCCACTTAAATGTCTCCTGAACACGTTCGCGCGGTGTGACCATCATTGATTTCCACTTGGTCACTTCTTCGATGAATTTGGCCTTTGAATCGCTGGCCTCTGTTTCCACGAGCATCCTTGCCGAACCAGCTTTGTTCAGTCGCTCTGAATAGACCCTGCGATTCGTCTCAAAGTTCTCAAGGCCGCGACGCCGCAAATTCTCGACACGAGCAACAGCCTTCAGCTCAACATGATCAAGCGTCTCAGCGTCTTCCGGTGGCTGGCTGGCCTTTCCACGGCGCGCACCGGCCTCTTGAAGGTCCAGATCTTTAACCAGTCGATCCTTGTCTATGTCAGGAAAAATAGAGGAACTTGGCAGGAACTCATCCGACCGGAAAATATCAGTTAACGTCTTCAGCAATTTCTTCTCCGATGCTGTTTGAGATGCTCTCCTTGAAGCACTCATTTGTGAGTTAAACCTGCCCAGACTTGGTCATTTTTGAGCAACAGTCAGATTGCTTTTATGCTAAGCTGGTGTGGCTTGAATGCTGAGGATGATGGTTTGAGTTCCCGCTCATTTTTCAATCAAATGCGTCGGCGAGCCCGTTTAAAAGTTTGGTTAACAAGAGCGTTTCAGCGCCATCCAATGCGTCCTCACTCAAATTTTTTAGTCAAATGGGTCAAAGAAAACATGCCTATTCTTTGGGGTATAAAACAAGAACTACAGCGAGATTTCTCCCCTTAATTGATCTCAAATAGTGTTTCACTACCCAAGGGAAGTCCAGAGCAGCTTCGGGATAGGGAGACTCATTTTTTTCCGTGAGCCAAGATTTAGCAGAGGAAAACTTCTGCTACTGTGTGCAAGCCAGAAGTGATTGGATAATTCCCCTAAAATTTGTGGACTTTTGGGGAACGAAAATTGGGCCTTTTTCCTGCCGTTCCAAAAAGGAGGGGAGTGTTTTTGAGCACCGCCAAACGACCACTTTGCGGGGCGATCTTAATGGGTGGACGGCACCTACGTTGATATTTGCCCATCTCTCCGCATGAACTCAAAGCATCCTGATAGTTTCCAAAGACCAATCAGGATGAGCATGGGGCACACAACAGTCTTAAACAGGAACGCTGCAAACATCGCCATCAGGGCCAGCACCAAATCATCAGACTGAGCGGTAAGAACCGTCAATATGTTCTTTGCCTTGTTGTAGGACGCGGTAGCAGATGATGCCGCTCCCTTTACGCCGTCAACTGCACTGGTTGTGAAATCGCTCACACCGGACGCAGCAGAACTGCCGATATTCACAGCACCTTCGCCGGTTGCTTTTAACCCGTTCCCGATCTTTCTAAAAAACCCTGTTTCCTCTTCTTCAAGGTCCATTACTTTAGGCTCGACCAGTTCACCATGGTCCTCAATTGCATTTGCTTGCTCTGCATCAAGCATCGATACACCTTCTGGTGACAGCTTGGGCATCTGCTCGGCAATATTTGTGAGAGTAAGCTGATACTCACCCCATGCCCTGTTCGATACACCGTCTGCGAACCAAGAACTTATCGAAAACGCAATGACGATCAGAAACCCCAACCCGCCCAATCGTGCCGTCCCTCGAAACAGGTCAGACAACAAATTTCGTCCCGGGAACCTTAGATTGCTCAGGTCCAAACCTGCCAGAAATGCCAGAGAAGCTCCGATCAATACGAGCGCGACACCTCCCAACACAGGTAAAACGACGGTCAAAACACCTGAAACTGCACCAACAAGAAAAATTGCTGCGGACAGACGTTCGACGGCGTCATCAATCGGCTCGAGTACTTTGAATGGGTGTGCTGATCCGTTCACGGCTATAACAGAACCACCAACTTCCACCTCTTCAGCAAACGAAATCGCGGCGTTGATTAACCGAAGTGACAAGTAAGTCGTGGCTGAACTCCTTGCGATCTCTTGTGAGTAGCCCTTCGCCCCTTTGATGAACGGCCCATTGTTCGTAAACCCCAAAAGGGAAATCACAATTCCCACAGCCAATACGATGCAAGCTGTACGTCGACTTCCGAAGATTGTGTTAGTCATAGACTGCTTTCCTTACAATTGGTCTGCCGGGAGAGGACACTCAGCAGAATGTGTGGCATTAAGCAGCCCGATTTGCGATGCTGAAATTTGCAATTGGCACACAACCATCTTTTTTGTCTAGCTGGTCATCATACCTCGCCCTTTTCTACAGGCTGCTGGGCGTAAGCTAGCTGGTTGCGTCCTTAGGGCGGAAGTGAAAACATATATCAGCAGAGTCGTAGCTGCGAACATAACTGCTTAACTCTTCTAGTAATTGCAGCGGCCAATAACGCCGTGCAAACTTATGGGCCTCGTGTGCAGTTATATGCGAAACCTGCATGCCGAATTATGGGCCGCAAGTCGCGTTATTAGGCGATAAAATCGGTAACGGGTGTGCAACGTCATCCGCGCCCCTACAAATATTGTAGGGAAGCACATAAAATTGCGCGGCGCGTATAACTTTGCGCGTCGCGGATGATGCTTTGGAAGCTGAAACCGTATAAAATTACTTGCGTAATTTCCCCCAAGACACACAACTTTTGGGATTGAGCCAAGTTCTCCGTTGCCCTTTCGTCGTGGAGTGAACATTCATCCTAACCCTAGTTAAGTTTTTGGTTAATGCCCATGAAGGCGCACATGTGGCTTAACAACCCATTCCACGCGAATAGACTCTTGGGAAGAAGGTAATATTCTCACTAGAGCACTACCAACGGCGGTTTTAAAGCAAGATCTGTGTCTCTCCGGCTCATATCTTTCGAGTACCAGAAAAGGACGGCAGGCGTGCTTCCGCCGAATTCAGCACAAAGGGCCACTCGCCGGACAATCCAGCCTTTGAGCAACCCGATTCCAAGGTCAGCTATCCCTGCCAAGGGACTAAATTCACTTCAAATTCAGAACGATCTTGCCGATGTGGCCCTTCTCGCTGAAGGCTTCTTGTGCGGCGCTGATCTGTCGAAGTTCATAGGTTTCAGCGACCAACGGCGCGACGTCGCCGCGTTCGATCCGCTCGATAAGATTGCCGAAGACATCTGGACCCAATACCGTGCAACCGAAGAAGCTTAGATCCTTGAGGTAGAGCGTGCGCACATCCAATTCGACAATTGGCCCCCCGATCGCGCCAGCTACGGCATAGCGGCCTCCGGAGCGCAAGACTTCCAACAGCGCGGGCCACTTCGTACCTGCGACAAGATCAATGACCACGTCGACCTGCTTGCCACTGAGAGCGGAAAGATAATCGTCGTTCCGGTCAAGGGCTTCGCTTGCGCCGAGGGCTTTCAGCTTGTCGGCCTTTGAGGCGCTCGTGATCGCTACGACATTCGCGCCACGTGCCGCTGCCAGTTGCACGGTCGCCGATCCGACCCCGCCAGAGGCCCCAGTAACGAGGACGGTTTCACCCGCTTTAACGGCAGCGCGCGTCAGCATGTTTTCAGCGGTGGAATAGGAACAGGGGAACGACGCCAATTCGACATCGCTGAGGTCACTTTGGATTGGATAGGCATGCCGCGCGGCGACACGTGCAAATTCGGCAAAGCCGCCATCGCATTCAGAGCCGAAATACCACGGAGTTTCCAAGGTCTCGCCATCTGCTTCGCGGATACAGGGTTCGATCAGAACCCGTTCACCAATCCGGGCAGGATCAACTTGATCGCCCACTGAAACGATGCGTCCGCAGACGTCAGCACCCTGAATGCGCGGGAAAGTCAGTGGTTTTCCTGACCAGCTCGCGTCTTCGGCATCGGCATTGCTTTTGGAATACCAAGCCGTTCGGGTGTTGATGTCGGTGTTGTTCACCCCGGCTGCGCTTACCCTGATCAACACATCCCGCGCACCAGGCTTTGGAACGGGCAAGTCATCACGCCATTCCAACATTTCGGGACCCCCATGTCCGGTCAATACAATGCCGCTCATCTTGGAAGGGAATGACATGAAGATCTCCTCAGGTAGAACGATGTCTCTACTTGCCGGAGTAGAGGGATCACTCTACAAAGTCAAGAATGAAGGATTTGCAGCGCCAGATTGATGCCGGGTTGGAGCAAGCTTTCGCGACCTATGGTTTTTCCGAACCCAACATTGAAACTCTACGCAAGGCGACGGGGGTGAGCCTTCGCACGCTCTACAAATATGTCCCCTCGCGTCATGATATGATCCTTCGGGCGCTGGAATACCGGCACCGCCGATACATGGCGCATGTCTTTTCGGAATCGGCGGAGCCAAATCCAATGTCTCTTGAAGGAATCGTTGATCGTGTTGACCTGTGGATGAAGGAAGAAACGACGCATGGCTGCCTGTTTCACGCTGCGGTTGCCTCTTCACCGCAGGATGAAAACTTGCGCGCGTTGTTAGACCGCCACAAGGCCGAGATGGCCGAACGCGCCGCCAGTATTTCAGGTATTCAGGGTCTCGAAAGCGAGATCTCGGTCATCATCGAGGGATTGATGCAAAGCTGGCCATTGCGCGGCCACGAGGCCGTCAGGGCAGCGAAGGCTCTGTGCGCGCTTCTATCGCAGACAAATCGCTTCGGTGCCGGTTTCGGGGATATATGAAAGCCGACACTGGTGTCGCGCGCAGTATCCGGCACATTGGGCCAAGACCTGCTTTTAGCTGCACAACGCTTCAAGGTACGATTTGAACTGTCGGTCCGCATGGGTCGTGGAGTCTTGCGGTGGGAGGCGCAAATGGATGCGCTCAACTCGCGCAATTTTACGGGCTCAGTAGTCCGTCTAAGTCATTAATATCTGGCGAGCGGGGCGCAACGTCGCGTGCTTCCCTACAAATATTCAGATCCGCGCCATCCCTTGCGTCAAGCATCAGGGGCGGCGCGGCTCAACATTCCACGGTGCCACTCAGAATTTGCACCCCAGCTTCTGCGACATGGCGCTGATTGTCCTGAAATAGTTACCGGCACGATCACCCAGCTATGTTGGGCGTCTTACTTCAGGGAAAAGCTCTCCAGCTTTTCGATGATCGGGCAATCAGGGCGGCCATCCCCCGCGCATTCACGAACCAGAAGTGACAAGGTATCGTGAATGGCCTGCAGATCCGAGATCTTGCTTTCGATCTGCGCTAGATGCTCTTTCGCAATTGAACGCACGTCTGCGCTTGCGCGCTCTTTGTCATCCCAAAGTGCAAGCAGGTTGCGGCAATCTTCGATGGTAAATCCCAATGCACGTGACCTGCCCAAAAACGCCAGTTTGTGCATGTCTTGATCGCGAAAGCTGCGGTAACCGTTTGTGTCACGAAGCGGTGTTATCAAGCCAATATCTTCGTAGTAGCGGATCGTCTTTGCTGGCAAGCCCGATTTTTTTGATACCTCTCCGATGTTCATAGGACTTCTCCCAATCTACCGACACGCCCTTCGACATTCGCGCTTTGCTCAGCCTCAGCAAGCGGGGCTGCCACCCAACGCAAGCGCAGTGCATTTGACAGAACGAAAACGCTCGACAATGCCATTGCCCCGGCAGCAAGAGCGGGCGACAGCATCAGCCCAAAAACGGGATAGAACACACCGGCTGCGACCGGGATCAGCAACGCGTTATAGCCAAATGCCCAAAACAGGTTTTGCCGAATATTGCGCATGGTCTTGCGACTGACGTGCAAGGCGTTGACCACCCCTTTTAGGTCGCCCGACATTAAAACGACATCCGCCGCCTGTATCGCCACGTCTGTGCCGGTCCCGATGGCAATCCCGACATCAGCAGCGGCCAAGGCGGGCGCATCATTGATCCCGTCACCCACAAACGCGACGGTCCTGCCCCCAACTTTAAGCTTTCCCAATGCCTCCAATTTGCCTTCCGGCAATACCTCGGAGACGACGGTTTCAATACCAAGTTGGGCCGCAATCGCCTGCGCAGTGATGCGGTTGTCCCCCGTTATCATCGCGACCTCGAGCCCCATATCTTGCAATGCGGCAATGGCCTGAACCGTTGTGCGCTTGATCGGGTCAGACACAGCAATAACTGCAGCAAGCTTTCCGTCAATTGCAGCATAAAGCGGGGTCTTTCCCGACTGCCCCAGCTTTTCTACACCATCTACATCTGACAGCGATATCCCATGACGCGCCATCAATCGGTCTGCCCCAACCATAACCTTGCGGCCCTCGACAATGGCGCTAACGCCATATCCGGTGATAGAGTTGAAATCATCGACCGCTGCTAATGATAGCTTTGACTGGGACGCGCGGCGAACAATGGCTGCGGAAATCGGGTGTTCCGATTGCGCCTCAACAGAAGCGACAAGCCGCAAGACATCTTCTTCGGAAAACCCGTTTGCGACAATCAGATCGGTCAATTCGGGCCGCCCTTCTGTCAATGTGCCGGTCTTGTCTAGTGCAACCACATCGACATTGCTCAATGTTTGCAAAGCATCGCCTTGGCGAAACAGAACCCCAAGTTCGGCAGCACGCCCCGTCCCCACCATGATCGAGGTAGGCGTGGCCAACCCCATCGCACAGGGGCACGCAATGATGAGCACAGCCACCCCAGCGACCAAGGCAAAACTAAGCGCTGGATCAGGGCCGACCAATAACCAAGCCACAAACGTCAGCGCAGCAATAGCCATGACTGCAGGGACAAACCACAGCGTGATCCGGTTAACGAGGTCCTGTATCGGTAGCTTTGCCCCTTGCGCGTCTTCTACCATTTGGATGATCTGGGCCAACATCGTATCGCCACCCACCTTGGTCGCACGAAAGGTCACCGCGCCGGTGCCATTCATTGTACCTCCGACCACTTCTGCGCCCGCTGCTTTTTCAACAGGCACAGGTTCACCGGTAATCATGCTTTCATCGATATAAGACGCGCCATCGACAACAATCCCGTCAACCGCGATTTTTTCACCCGGCCGCACCTTAACAAGATCGCCTGCCACAATGCTATCGACGGGAACTTCGATAAACTGGCCATCCCGCTCCACATAAGCCGACTTTGCCCGCAACCCTACTAGTTTTGCGATCGCCTGCCCCGTGCGCCCTTTTGCACGCATCTCAAGAAACCGGCCCAACAAGATCAGTGTTACGATCACAGCTGCGGCTTCAAAGTAGACCACGCGCGTTCCGTCCGGCAGCAATGAAGGCGCAAAAAGCGCGACCGTTGAGAACGCCCAAGCAGCCACCGACCCCAACGCCACAAGGGAATTCATATCAGGCTGCCCCTTAAGAAGAGCTGGAAAGCCTTTGGCGTAAAATTGACGACCTGGCACCGCCATCACGATCGTGGTTAGAATGAACTGGAGCGTCCAGCTCGTGCCCATTCCGATCGAGTTCATCACCCAATCGTGCACTGCTGGAATTGCATGGCTGCCCATTTCAAGAATGAACACCGGCGCTGTCAATACTGCCGCAAGTACAGTCATGCGTCCCAGATGCGCAGTTTCCTTTGCCTTTTTCTTGTGGGTTGCCTCTGCGCTTGCCTGATCTGCAATCAACGTTGCCGGATAGCCCGCAGCTGCCGTAATTTTCATAATTTCGGTGTCCGAAACGCCGATGGTCTGTACGGTCGCCTCCTCAGCGGCGAGGTTGACTGAAACAGACACAACGCCGGCCATTGAGGATAAGGCGTGTTCCACCCGACCAACGCAGGATGCACAGGACATATTCGCGATTGAAAACTTGGAGGTTTGAACCTCGGGGGGGTATCCCGCCGCCTCAAGCGCGGTAACAACTACTTTTGCTGTATCCGCACTATCGACGATGATACGTGCCGTTTCTGCCGCAAGGTTAACGTCGGCTTGCAGCACACCTGGCACTGCCAACAGGGTATTTTCAACGCGCCCTACGCAAGAACCACAAGACATGTTGCTGATGCGAAGCGTCAGACTGTTCTGGTCGATCATTTTGAAACCTCATACGTTCGTATAAGCCTCTAGATGGTCCTTCCAGTTAGTGGAAGGTCAAGAGGTTTCGTCCAGAATATTTTTTTGGGTTCGATTGCGCCTTTCCCACCACCATAACAGCTATTCGGCAAGGCCAATTTCGGGATCAACAGACACTGTTATTCGCCTGCGGTCCCATGTTACGCCACTGCGTATGACCCGCGCAGGCATTCCCACTGCAAGTGAATTTGCCGGTATTCCGCCACATACCAAGGCGCGGCTGCCAATAATGCAATCCTGACCTATCTGGCTCCCTTTCATGATCCGCACCCCTTGCGCCAGCCAGACATGATCACCGATCAAAATGTCGCGCGGCGGGTTTATGCGGATACCAGATTCAACGTCTAAAATCGAATGCATATCGCTGACATCCATCATAATATCACCTGACAGCATACAGTCGTCGCCAAGCGTTATTGTTCCAGATTCGTGCAGTGACATATGCGCCATCATCATCGTGGATTTGTCGCCGATCCGGATATGCGTCTGCCCAGCGCGGCAACGAAAGCTGCCATTTAACGTGCAATTATCCCCAATTTTGATTGAGCTTTCACTGTTTCTCAGCTCGATTAGTCCGGTACCTAGAACCGTACTTTCACCAATCACAAGGTGATTGTTTCGGCCATAAATCCTGACTTGAAAACCATCGGCCAGCTTTGCAGTTACCGCGATATCAACCTGATTATTCACACCGCTATCGAGAACATCCCATTTTTTCATGGCAGCCTAACTGTGGCAACCGCCAGTTTCTCGCCCTTCAGGATACCCGGTCCGTACATATTAACCTCCCCTTAAGCACGCGCGTGCTGATCTGAAATCCAATCTAAAGAACTTAGAATCGAAAAGACTGATTTTGTATAAACAACTCGCCGCTCTTTTTGCCCGCTACACCGCCGCCCACCTTAAGGGGCGGGGAAGGCCGCAAGCTCTCTACGCATTCGATGATCAGATATCAGGCGCGTTAGACATTATAAGCATAGCTGACGGTCATATCCGGTTGGCAGGCTGGTCCAATGCAGATGAAATCGTTCTTCATATGAACGGAATCAAGGCCAGCATTCGGCCTAACCTTCTACGGGACGACGTCGCCAAAACGTATGGCCTTGATACACATCTGGGATTTGACTCGACCATACCATTGGGGCCTCTAAATTTGATCGAAGTTGGCCGCTTTGGCCTTGAACTTCACGGCGTTGCCCCTTCACAGCCGCCGATGGCCTTGACCTTGGTCATCGCCGGCAAAGCGAACCAGGTGTTTGACATGCGAAATTTTAGCAAAACGGTTGAGCCCGCAGATGGGCATTCGCAACCGTCCGAACTTGCAACAGCTGCGCGACCTGACCAATTTGCTGGAAATCTATGCATATGACCACGGCGATCACTCCGGCTACTTAAATTATCTTCTTAGGGACTATGAAGACCAGGCCGTCATCTGTGACATTACCCCGGCCTACGCAATTCTGGATCGCAAAGGGTTCGCGCAAATGGCGCAGATCGGGTCGGCAAAGTTCATCTTTATCTTACGTGATCCCATTGATCGAATGTGGTCGCAAATCAGGATGGCAATCAAGACCACCAGCCCGCCACCCATATCGTTCCAAGATGCTTGCGTTGCGCGTGCGGGCCATCTGATCAAATCGGGTCGTTTGCCTAATATCGAGCGGGCCGATTACAGGCGCACGATTAGCGAATTAGAAGCCGCCGTTCCTCAATGCCGCATTAGATACCTATTTTACGAGGACATGTTCAAACCGACGACAATGAACGCCCTTTGCGATTTTCTGGGAATCCAACCGATCGCAATTGATCCCGATAATCACAGCAATCTCGGTGCAATGGCTGCTATGCCCGCGGGCATTCATGCTGGATTTTGCGAAGCGTTTAGGGAGCAATATGCATTTGTGCATAGGCGTTTTGGCGAGCTGGTTCCCTCACAGTGGGACACTGGGTTTAAGTCGAATGTCGATCTGCCGGGGTCTGCCTGATGCCGGCCATTCATCACCACAGTCCTATCCGGCAAATGCGCAGGGTGAATCGCCCGCAGCATTTTATGGCTGCACGAACAATTTGCGCACTGATCCTGCGCGAAATGAAGGCAAGTTACGGGCGTTCCCCCGGCGGATATCTTTGGGCTTTGGCTGAACCTGCCCTTGGCATCGCATTGTTGTCGGTGATCTTTTCAATCGGATTTCGCAGCCCGCTACTGGGCACAAACTTTGCGATGTTTTATGCAACCGGTTTGCTTCCCTTTCTGATGTTCAATGATCTAAGTACAAAAACCTCGCAGGCCATCAACTATTCGAAACAACTGCTCGCTTATCCGCGGGTGACATTTGTCGACGCTATCGCGAGCCGGTTCATCTTGAACATGCTCACCCAGATCCTTGTGTCCATCGTTGTGTTTTCAGGCATCACTTTGGCATTCGAGACGCGCACGGTCCTTGACTGGGAAAGGCTTTTGTCAGCGCTCGCAATGACAGCCGCGCTTGGCTTGGGGGTCGGTACGTTCAACTGTTTTCTAATGTCGATGTTCCCGATCTGGCAACGCATTTACAGCATTATCACCAGACCGCTTTTACTAGTTTCAGGTGTAATCTTCACGCTTGAGGCCGTGCCGCATCCTTATCAAGGTTGGCTTTGGTACAATCCGCTCGTTCATATTATCGGGACTGTGCGCGCTGGATTTTACAACAGCTATGATGCCAATTATGCGAACCCGATCTATGTTTATGCGATCTCGATCCTTCTTGGGTTTTTTGGTTTGATATTCCTACGCAGGTACCACCGTGACATCATGGAGCTTTGAAAGGTCTAGCGCCACGAGCATCGCTGGGCCATCACGAGATTTCTAGATCATTGTCCAGAACGTTGAGCGAGGTGACATTGAGGAGATCAAGAATATTGCCGTTGCCAAAGTCCAAGGAAATAAAGCCACCTTCTGTTGCTTCAGCAAACTCAGATAACTGGGACACGCTGCGTTCGCCGCCGCCCCACAGCATCGAATCCAAGACCAACGTATCTATCTCGTTCTGGAAATCCAAAATCTCGTCATGTCCGGACGCAAAATAGAACTGGTCGGCACCGATCCCTCCTGCCAAAACATCATCGCCCTCACCACCGTCCAAGGTGTCATGGCCTGCGTTCCCCTTTAACAGGTCGTTGCCTGACCCGCCAAAAAGCCAATCTGACCCGTCGTCGCCCTGCAAGCGATCATCACCCGCACCGCCGTCCAATGTGTCATTATTGATCCCGCCCGAAAGGCGGTCATTGCCGCTTTGGCCCTCCAACTTATCTGCCCCTGCATTGCCGAACAGATGGTCGTTTCCATTGCCACCATACAGATCATCAGAACCCGCGTTTCCTTGCAGTGTATCTTGATCATTGCCACCCCACAGCCGGTCCGAATTCAGCCCGCCCGTCAGTTTGTCATTGCCATCGTCGCCATACAGCCGGTCCGCACCATTGTTCCCGTTGATCACATCGTTCCCGTCCCCGCCACCGATGGCATCAAAACCGTCACCACCCCAAATAGAATCGTCACCCTCCTGCCCGCGCAGGGTATCCCAACCGATACCACCCCAAATCTGATCGGACCCCTGACCGCCCTCAAGCAGATCGCTCCCGGCGTTCCCATAGATGTGATCATTGCCCTCATCGCCATTGATCGTATCATTGCCACCCATTCCAGTCAGCGTATCATTCGATGCAAGGCCTTGAATGATATCAGCCGCATTGTCGCCAATTAGCGTGTCGACTGAAGGGGTACCAATCAGGTTCAACGGCACCGGGAGCGCAGGTGCCGTATCGCTGTCTGGTTCGTCAGGCAGGACTAGATTTTGCGGGATATAAGACGTTCCAAGAGTGATCCTGGTGATAAGGTCTTCGTATAAGATAGGCTGCCCGTTAGCGCTTTGGATCGTCAAATTCTCGTTTCCGAGTGTTAGTACCGCGCCTGTACCGGTCGACTGGAAAGCCGATTGTGGAATGCTGCGCACAAGCGGCCAACCCGAGAGGTCGAGGCTATCCTGTTCGGTATCGAAATCACCGATGGTATCGGATGTGTTGTCCGCGGTCATGATAAAGCGATCAGCCCCAATACCGCCTGTAATCTGGTCGGATCCGGTACCGTCCACAAGAAAATCATCGCCCGCACCCCCAATGATTGTATCATTTCCCCCATGCCCCATCAGAAAATCATCAAGGGCGGTGCCATTCATGACCTCCGCAGTGCCCGCGCCAGAAACTGGTGTGGCCCGACCGGAAACATCCAATGTAAAGGCGGTCAATCCCGCCTCGGCCCCGGATGCAATGACAAGGTGCAACGCGCCGTTTTGAACAGAAAAGCCGAGGGCTGATACGGCATCCAAGGTGGTATCCACTCCATCCACGATCGTACTAAGGTGCAAAAGGCGACCGTCCGGCGATAGTTCAAAAACAGAAACGCCATCGTCCCCGCCTGCCGCCGCAAGATAAACGCGATCATTGTGAACGACTGTTTCTAGGTGTGACACATCATCAAAGCGCGTGTTCAATGTATCCAGCAGGTGATCCGTCAACTGCATCTTTCCATCAACGTCAAACCTTACGACGGTAAGGGACCCGCTTGCCGCTGACGCCATCACACCAAAAGATTGCCCCCCAATAGTGATAAAGGACACCGCAGTGGGGCCCGCGATGCCCACACCATCATCAGCCGATATGCGCGACACTTCGGATGGCCGCCCCTCATTGTCTAGCGTCATACTAATCAGCGCATTTTCAGAGGCAGATCCAACAATCAAATATTGCGATCCAGCCACGTCGGCAATGCGAATTGCGGTGAGGCCAGTCTGCGATGCAGACCCGATGCCGATGTCCTGAACCAAGTTAACAGTTCTGTCGTCATTGATCTGCCAGACGCCGACAGTATCGGACCCTCTTGCAATTCCATACAAATACGGCTGCCCGTTTATCACCGCGACTTCGGCCCCAAGCATTTGCTGCGGCATGGATGCGCCTGTTACGGCGGCAAGGTTGGTGAAACTGCCATCCGGTGCTAGATCAATTCGCGTCAACGCCGCATTTTGAACGCCAGTCAGGTACAGACTGTCCCCCACAAGTGTGAGTTTATTGACAGACCCAGACTGCGTAGCGCCCGCGATCGCACGGCTATCAAGCTGTGTCAGCCCGCCGTCCGAACCGATGCGGTACGCCAGCAGGTCGCCCCCGCCAAAGCGCGAGGTTGTATATAAAATAGAGCCGGCAGGCGTATCTGAGACAACCATATCGGTAACACCAGTCAGAAAAAGATCCGATCTGCCCGGCAAAGTTTCTGTATGTTCGAACTCCATTTGTATCATTCCCCGGATGCTCACCGGGGATGATACTGGTCAAACTTCGTTAATCTCTCATATTAGCTTTGTGGCAGCTTAGTGGCGTTCGCAGCAAATTCTAACGATTGAACTTGCCTGATTACAAATACAGACCACCCGTCTGCACCGACCCGGCCCCATCACCCGGAAGAACCACGCCCCCGCTATCGACTACGCCATTTGCCGACAGATAATACCGCGAACCGGTTGCACTTCCCGCAAAGCCTTGCCCGGCAAATCGTGCCACGCTGGTATGAGTACAGATGCAAAATGCATCCTCAAACTCAGGCACGGCCGTCAACGTCACACTTTGGCCGTTGCCATGAAATTGCGCGCCATCAGATAGGCGCAGATGAAAGGCAGCGTCGCCGGCAATCTCGCATGCACCTTCAAAAGACAGCCGGGCGGCTTGCCCCTCCAACTGACCCCCAGCGCTCCCAAAAACTACCGCATCCATTCCTAGATGACTGCCCGCCTTCGCCAGAACTGCAGAGGCTGTTGGGCTGGAATTCTGAACTTTTATTCCGTGCAGCAACACGTGTCCTCGTGCTATGATGAACGCCTCATCAACTGCGTCCAGCACGACCAATTCGGGCGTTGCAGGTTCACCCCGGACAACCAGCCGCCCACCACCAACTAGGGCGCGCTGCACCTCAATCGGTTGCGCCAAAGCATAGGTACCTTGTGCAAGCTGAACGGTAATATCATGGCTTCCAGTATCGACCGTTTGCGCCACCTCTACCGCTTTTGTGATAGTTGCGAATGCACCAGCACCGGGTGACAGGCCGTCATTTCCATCATTCCCCAGAGTCTGATCCACATAATAGTTGCGCGGTGCCTCTAGCATTTCGCGCCACCCCGAAACGGCCGTTCTAATACGACCTGTCGCGGCATCCACCCGTAGCGCGTCAACCCAATTGGCACCGTCTGCACTGACTTTCAGGGCGAAATCATCACTTCCCGCGATGCCCATTTCTGCACGTCCGCCATAGCCAGTCTAAAACAATAAGCTAGCCGTATCCCCTTGCGTTGACTTGTTGATCTTAAGCTGATGTCCATTTCCTGCATGGTTCAACAACACAGCATCCGACGACACGGTCAGCTTATTATAGCTGTCAAAGCTGGCCCCAATCCCAAGACCAGATAAATTATCGAACACCTTGCCAACCCAATTTGTGCCATCAAAAACTACGGTTTCATTGGTATCCAAAACCTGCGCAGACCAACCAACAAGCGGTGTAAAAAACTGCCAAGCCGAATCAATAAAAACGGCGATCTGACCACTTTTGCCTGCCCATTCGGCCTGACCGTTCGGGGCTATCACAAACCTGTCCCCCTCGACGGCAGTGCTGGGTGGCCCGGATTGATCCGCAGACAAAACAACCAATTGCACGATCACATCCAAAAGGCTTAGCGCCTCGTTATGGGTTACGTGTTTTTGCGCTTGTGCGGGTTGGATATAGGGCATCGACAAGATCGGCGAAGTATCTGACATATAGGGGCTCCGTGGCTTGGGCATCAGTTAGCGGCCAAGCTGCGTGAAACCGGTTAACAGGCCGTAGAACCACCGTACGCCAAACACCCGTTTGCCTATCCCTGCGATCAATGCTTTGCTGTCCGAAATCGGGAGGAACACATGACTGACGGCCTAAAGATTGAATCTAGGGACAACGTGACAACAATCGCGCTGGACGACCCAACCACCCTTAATGCGTTGACCCCAAACCTCGCCGTATCGCTAGGTGCAGCATTGGAAAGCGCGGCACAAAACAGCCGCGTCATCATCCTAACCGGTTCATCACGGGCATTTTGCTCTGGTGCGAAATTGCAGGCCAGCCCGACCGCGAAACCCGGCGATATCGACGCCGGATCATCACTAGATCTGGCTTATAACCCATTGATGATGACAATCCGAAATCTGGATGTCCCCCTTATAACCGCAATCAACGGGCCCGCCGCAGGAATTGGTGCATCGATCGCTATGGCGGGTGACATTATCGTCGCAGGAAAAAGCAGCTACTTTCTAGAGGCGTTTTGCCATATCGGGTTGGTTCCAGATGGCGGTGCCACGTGGATGCTAGTGCGCAATGTGGGGCGCGTACGTGCTGCCGAACTGGCCCTCCTTGGTGAAAAGCTGCCCGCCCAACAAGCGTTCGATTGGGGCATGGTCACCAAGGTCGTTGAAGATGACGCCGTAATGGCCACGGCGCAAGAGTTCGCAACCCGGCTTGCTAATGGGCCTACCCACGCACTCGGCTTAATGCGAAAACTTTTGTGGAATGCTGGTGATGCAAGCTTCAAAACCCAGCTGGACGAAGAACGCGATGCCCAAGCATCAGCCGGTAGACATCAGCATTTTTCCGAGGGCGTCGCCGCTTTCTTGCAGAAACGCAAAGCAAACTTCGAATAGGAACACGCCCATGCCCGGTCCCCTGAACGGTTTGCGTATCATTGAATTTGCGGGTCTTGGTCCGGGGCCTTTCGCCTGCATGATGCTCGCCGATCATGGGGCTGAAGTGATCCGTATTGAACGCCCCGGCGGCACCAAAGGCGGTCCTGAAAGCGACGCCAGCAGTGACATCTTGCTGCGATCCCGCAAGCGCATCGCCATTGATATGAAGTCTGCCGGCGGCAAGGCCGTCTTGCGTGATCTGATAGCCACCGCCGACGGCCTGATAGAAGGGTTCCGCCCGGGTGTCATGGAACGTCTTGACCTTGGTCCTGATGACATGCTGACCCTGAACCCCAAGCTGGTGTACGGCCGCATGACAGGCTGGGGGCAGACTGGTCCATTTGCCCAGATGGCCGGTCACGATATCAACTATATCGCACTGTCTGGCGCACTACATGCCTTTGGTCGCAAAGGGGAAAAACCCACGCCACCCATCAATATGATGGGAGACTTCGGCGGCGGCGCAATGATGCTGGCCTTCGGTATGGTATCAGCCCTTTTGCACGTTCAAAGAGGCGGCGAAGGTACGGTTATCGACGCCGCAATGACCGATGGATCCGCCCTGTTGATGTCGATGATCTACAGCTTTCATGGCCAGGGTTGGTGGAGGGACGAACGCGGGGTCAACATGCTGGACACTGGTGCCCATTTTTACGACGTCTATAAGACCCGTGACGGCAAATTCATCTCTCTTGGGCCAATTGAACCTCAGTTTTACGCCAAGATGCTGGATCTAACAGGCCTTGCCGATGATCCAGACATGGCACCCCAGAATGACCCCCGCAAATGGGATAAGATGCGCGACACTTTGGCCAAGGTGATCGCAGCAAAAACGCGGGACGAATGGGACGGTATCATGGGCGGCTCGGATGCCTGCTATGCCCCGATTTTGTCGCTGACCGAAGCCCCCGATCATCCCCATAACATAAGCCGCGATACCTTTGTAACGGCAGGTGGTGTCCGCCAACCGACTCCTGCACCGCGCTATTCTTCTATCGAAACAACGTCCCCAAAAATGTCCGACGGGCAAACCCACACGCACGAAATCCTTGCAGACTTGGGGTATTCAGATGAAAAGATTGGCATCACACTGTCACATGGTGGAGTTTATTAATGCGTAATCGACAGATACTTGCCGCGGCAAGAATTCGTAATTTCACATCGGATCGGCATAAAGTATACAAATCCGTAGATTCAGGACTATATCAAAAAATACCAACAGTATCGCGATGACCGCCGCACATCGAATATAGGATCAGGAAATTGGCAGATCTAAAAAGCCAAGTCACATGGACATAAATATGAGCTTGATGATTCCGGCATGGGTTGGCGGGACGTTGACCCCTGTCGAAAAGCTTGAGGTGCACCAACGTGGTCTGCGCCACAAGGCGATTTCAGTATTCGTGATGCGTGGCAATGAAACGTTGATCCAGCGCCGCGCTCTGTCCAAATATCACACGCCCGGACTTTGGGCGAATGCGTGCTGTACGCACCCCTTTTGGGATGAACCAGC
>RCMY010002003.1_pt1 | contig 18662 bp, 18 predicted proteins | sample 2041341 | NCBI WGS metagenome assembly RCMY01 (sample SAMN09708234, study PRJNA481090) | Marine sediment metagenome, whole genome shotgun sequencing project. | reverse complement strand
ATCATCCATTGTTAAAGAGGCTTCAGATGGAGGCGCCTGGGACATATCACCACAGTATTATGGTGGGAAATCTTGCGGAAGCTGCAGCTGAAGAGCTGCATGCGAACAGTATTTTACTTCGCGTTGCAGCGTACTATCATGATATCGGCAAGCTTTCAAGACCTCAATTCTTTAAAGAAAATCAGATTGGGTCTAAGAATCCTCACGATGAAATCTCGCCAAACCTTTCCACGCTGATCATCATCAATCATGTGAAGATTGGTTTAGAAATGGCTGAAAAAGCAAAATTGCCACAGGAAATCAAAGATCTGATCGCTCAGCATCACGGTACAACTCTTGTGAAGTATTTTTATCTGACCATGAAGAATAATGCAGAAGACCCAGATTCCGTGAAGGAAGAGGACTATCGATACCCTGGTCCTAAACCCAAAACCAGAGAAGCAGGGATTATGATGCTGGCTGACAGTGTTGAGGCAGCGGTCAGAAGTATTTCAGATCCCACTCAAGGGAAAGTGGAAGCCATGGTCTATAAGATATTTAAAGACAAATTAGAGGATGGACAGCTTGATGAGTGTGACATTACCTTCAGTGATGTATCAAAGATCAGAAAGAACTTTTTGAAAACATTTGGCTCTATTTATCATGAACGAATCGAATATCCAGAGGATAAGAGAAAAAAAGCCAACAGTTAGGAGATAACAATGATTATTATTGAAAATGAACAAGATCAGATTGAGGTTACGGAATCTCTACTGGAAAGCATAAAGGGAGCAATCCTTTTTACTTTGAAAGACCAGAGCGTTGAAGAGGAAGCGGAGATCAGCATGCTTCTTGTGGATAATGATACGATAAAAGAAATGAATAGAGAGTATAGAAACATGGACAAAGAGACGGATGTTCTTTCTTTTCCGATGATTTCCTATGAGGAAGGAAAAGTTTTTGGTGACATATATCTGAACTATAAATTTGGTCCTGAATTTTACGACGGAGATGCTCTTCTTCTTGGCGATGTGGTGCTTTCCATGGAAAAAGCCAATGAACAGGCTTTGGAGTTTGGGCATTCTATCAAAAGGGAAGCATGCTATCTTACGATACATTCGATTCTGCATCTTCTGGGATATGATCATATGACAGATAAAGATAAACAAAGAATGCGTGAAGCTGAAGAACGGATTCTTCAGGCTCTAGACATAACCCGTGAATAAGGTGGTGCTATAATGGATTTAAAGGGCCTACTGGACAGTTTTAATTATGCGATTTCTGGGTTCATCTATGCTGTAAGAACTCAGCGGAATATGAAGATTCATATGGTCGCTGCAATTGTGGTTATACTCTTTTCACTTTTCACCAATATCACAAAGGTTGAGCTTCTGATTCTATTTGTCAGCATGACCTTGGTGATGGCCACAGAACTTCTGAATACTGCGATAGAAAGTGCTATTGATGCCACTACGAATCACTATCATCCATTGGCAAAAATTGCCAAGAACACGGCAGCAGCAGCCGTGCTTCTGACAGCTGTGAATGCATTGGCTGTGGGTTATTTTATCTTTTGGGAGGAAATCACCACATTTACCTATCGGGGAGTACAGCTTGTCAAACATTCAAGTCCTTATCTTGTCATTGTCATACTTGTTATTGTGGCTCTTTCTGTAATTCTCACAAAAGCTGTTGTGGGAGAAGGTACGCCATTAAAAGGAGGTATGCCATCTGGACATGCTGCTGTGGCCTTCAGTTTGGCTACAGTCATCAGCTATCTGTCTGACTCCACCATAGCCATTACACTCAGTTTTATCATGGCACTTATTGTAGCGCAGTCAAGAGTAGACTCGAAGGTGCATTCAATTAAAGAAGTTTTTGTTGGAGGGCTTTTGGGCTTTCTCATTACAATTCTTTTATTCAGAGTTTTCGGTTACTAAATTTTAGAAATGAGGGATAATATGTACAAAAAATTGATTGAGGCAGCTCTCGAAGCCAGAGAACATGCCTATGTTCCATATTCAGGCTTTAAAGTAGGATCTGCAGTGCTTATGGAGGATGATTCCATATTCAGTGGATGCAACATTGAAAATGCTTCCTATGGTGCTACCAACTGTGCAGAGCGTACTGCGATATTCAATGCAGTATCCCATGGGCATCAGAAAATTAAAGCCATTGCTGTGGTTGGGGATATCCAGAATTTTACATATCCATGTGGAATCTGCAGACAAGTAATTGTGGAGTTTGCTGAAAGCAAAGAAATTCCGATCATTATAATAAAAAGCAAAGAAGAGTACATTGTAAAAACAATGGAAGATATTTTGCCAGGCGCTTTTACTAAGATTGACCTCGATAAAGAGAAGGAAGTTAAAAATGTTTAAATCAGGATTTATTACAGTTGTAGGCAGGCCTAATGTAGGAAAGTCGACACTAATCAACCATTTAATGGGAGCAAAGTTATCCATTGTTTCTAACAAGCCCCAAACTACTAGAAAGAATATGAATGCAATTTATACAGATGACGATGCTCAAATTATCTTTGTGGACACTCCGGGAATTCATAAAGCAAAGAATAAACTGGGTGAGTATATGGTTCATGTTGCTAAGGAGAGCTTGAGTCAAGTTGATCTGGTGATTTTCATCACAACTGCATCAGGAGAAATTCATCCTGGTGATGCGCTTATTCTGGAAGAACTGAAAGGGCTTAAAACACCTAAGTTTCTCCTGGTGAACAAGATTGATGAGTTCACGCAGGATAGAGTGGCTAAAACTCTAGAACTCTATGGTAAAGCAGCAGAATTCAATGAAATCATTCCAATTTCAGCGCTGAAAGGTAAGAATACTGAAGACATTCTTGCCCTTGTGAAGAAATATCTGCCTGAAGGTCCTATGTATTATCCTGAAGATATGGTGGCGGACGTCCATTTGAGATTCATGGCGGCTGAAACAATCCGTGAAAAGGCATTGAAGCTTCTTCAACAGGAGATACCTCATGGTATTGCTGTTGAGATTACAACAATGAAGGAAAAAGAAAATGGGAACTGGTATATTGAAGCAGATATTATCTGTGAGAAAGACTCCCATAAGGGGATCATTATCGGCAAAGGTGGCCAGACGCTGAAGAAGATCGGGACATGGGCTCGGGAAGATATGGAAGTATACCTGGAAGGTAAAGTGGATCTGAAGACTTTTGTAAAAGTACGTAAGGAATGGAGAGACAATCAGACGCTACTGAAGGAGCTTGGGTATAAAGAATAATGCAGGTGAAAGCAAAAGGTATTGTAATCAAAACCATGGATTACAAAGAAAAGGATAAGATTCTATGGATTTTTACAGAAGAGCTTGGTAAAGTTTCTGTTTTGTGTAAAGGTGCACGATCTCCTAAATACCGGTACCAGTTCATGACACGTCCAATGATTTTTGGGGATTTCTTGTTATTTAAGGGGAAATCACTCTATAATTTCAATGAGGGTACTCTGATACACGGTTTTTCTGAAGTAACTTCATCTTTGGAACTTCTGACTTATGCATCCTATTTTTTGGAAATGATTGACATTGTGACATTGGATGAGGAAGTGCAGCCTTATCTTTACAGAAATCTGGTGACGGCACTGTACCTCTTGGAGTCTGAGGCAATAGATGTTGAGGTAATTACGCTGGTTTATGAAATCAAACTCATCACCTTGACGGGATACCGCATTGGACGTCAATCTGTTCCCTTTGCTGTTTCAAATGAAGCGCTCCAAGCAGCGGAGTTCTTTTTGAGGAATGAATATACCAAGAGTGCGGACTATCAGATGGAGCCTGCAGTAAAGGCTGAACTCCAAAGAATCACATCCTTTATCATTAAAGACAGTTATCAGCGTAAACCTAAGAGTCTGGATATGCTAAAATATATGTAAAGTCCATAAGGAGGTAAAAGATGGAACTGCAGAATGAAATGCTTGCGAAAGTAGATGAGGTCAGAAAAAGAAAGAAAGTGACTTATGAAGAAGCAAAAAATGCGTTGGAACAAAGTGGAAATGATGTACTTGAAGCTGTAATCTATCTCGAGAACTTGAAAGATGAAAGATTTGATGAGATACGCGATTATAAAGATAAGACGGTGGAGAGTATTCGAAAGACGACATCAGAGATGGTAGATTTTTCCTATAAAGGACAATCGCTTGAAGCACCTCTGCCTGTGGCGGTTATAGGGACCTTACTGCTGGCCCGGAAACCAAAGATTTTATTAGGTGCTGTGGGTGCGTTATTCTTGCTTGGCATTGATGTGAAAGTGAAATCAGACCGTAGAGAAATAGAACTGACAAAACCGTTGAGAGCAAAATTTTTTGGAATGGCCAATGCTTTTAGTCTGTCAAAAGTTTCGGTTTCCAGAAAGATGGATGACTTTACCAACAAAATCCATTTCAAAAAAGAGGATAAACATGAAGATGATTTCGGTGGATATTTCTCTTCAGATCTATACTAAATTTGCATAAACTTCATCTTTACTTAAGACTTCTCTGTTATGATGGAGAGGTCTTATAATTTGTCGATTTATTGGATATTATAGCACAGACTGTAATCGTATCCATGGGTTGTACCGCCAGTAATTAATGAATAAACTAAAAACCATTAGAAATGTTGTACAATTCACTTAGGACTTATGCTATAATATATGAGGATTTTGAAGCGTTTTGCTTCATAATTTCGTGAACTCTCGGTTCTACCGGATTCAAATATATGTGGTTACACATAAAAGATTGAAAGTGAGGGAAATCTATGTCAAAGAAGTATGTATACCTTTTTAGTGAAGGTGATGCTACAATGAAAAACCTCCTTGGAGGTAAGGGTGCCAACCTGGCAGAAATGACTAACATCGGAATTCCAATACCAATGGGATTCACAGTTACTACTGAGGCTTGCAACAAATACTATGATGATGAAAAGGTTATTACACCTGAAATCATCGAAGAGATTCATGCAACCATGAACAAGCTTGAAGAAGTTACAGGAAAATCATTTGGTGGAACAGTTAATCCACTGCTTGTTTCTGTACGTTCAGGTGCAAGAGCTTCCATGCCTGGTATGATGGACACTATCCTGAACCTTGGTCTGAATGATGAGACAGTTGAAGTTGTTGCTAAGGAAACTGGCAATGAAAGATTTGCTTATGACTCTTACAGAAGATTCATCATGATGTTTGCAGACGTAGTTATGGATGTTGACAAGAAGGACTTTGAAGAAATTCTTCATGAAATGAAGGAAGAAAAGGCCGTAGAACTTGACACCGAACTATCTGCTGATGATCTGAAAGAACTTGTAGTGAAGTTTAAGAACTACTACAAGGAAAGAAAGGGAGAAGACTTCCCACAGGATCCAAGAGCACAGCTGATTGAGTCCATTACTGCTGTATTCAGAAGCTGGGACAACCCAAGAGCAAATATTTACAGAAGAATGAATGATATTCCTTCCAGCTGGGGAACCGCTGTTAACGTACAGGAAATGGTGTTTGGAAACAAGGGTGAGACATCAGGATCTGGTGTAGCATTCTCCAGAAACCCTGCTACAGGAGAAAGAAAGATTTTTGCTGAGTATCTGATGAATGCACAGGGTGAAGACGTTGTTGCTGGTATCAGAACACCACAGCCAATTGAAGAACTTGAAAAGCAGATGCCTGAAACATACAATCAGTTTGTTGACATCGTAAACAAGCTGGAAAACCATTATCACGATATGCAGGATATGGAGTTTACCATTGAAGAAGGAAAACTGTACTTCCTACAGACAAGAAATGGTAAGAGAACTGCTCAGGCAGCTTTAAAGATTGCCGTTGATATGGTCGAAGAAGGACTTGTTACAAAAGAACAGGCGATTCTTATGATGGATCCAAAGCAGCTGGACACACTGCTTCATCCAGCATTCGACACAGAAGAAATGAAGAAGCATGAGATTATTGCAACAGGACTTCCAGCATCTCCAGGAGCTGCTACAGGAAAGATTGCATTCTCCGCTCTTGAAGCTAAAGAAAGACACGAAGCTGGTGAAAAAGTTATTCTTGTTAGACAGGAGACTTCACCAGAAGATATCGAAGGAATGATCGCTGCAGAAGGTATTCTGACTGTTAGAGGTGGAATGACTTCTCATGCTGCTGTAGTTGCTAGAGGTATGGGGGCATGCTGCGTAGCTGGAGCAGGTTCAATCAAAGTTGACGAAAAGAATAAGACCATGACTGTCAATGGAAAGGTATACTCTTCTGATGATTATATCTCCCTTGATGGAAGCGCTGGTGACGTATATGAAGGAAACATTGCTACAGTTGAACCAGAAATATCTGGACACTTTGGTACTTTCATGTCCTGGGCTGATGAAATCAGATCACTCAAGGTTAGAACAAATGCGGATACACCACATGATGCTGAACAAGCCATCAAGTTTGGGGCAGAAGGTATTGGTCTGACAAGAACCGAGCATATGTTCTTTGCAGAAGACAGAGTCTTCATCATGAGACAAATGATCGTAGCTAGAACAGAAGAAGCAAGAAGAGTCGCTCTTGAGAAGCTTCTCCCAATGCAGAAGGGTGACTTCAAGGGGATTTACAAGGCTATGCAGGGACATCCAGTAACTGTAAGATTCCTGGATCCACCACTTCATGAGTTCCTTCCAACCAAGGAAAAGGAAATTGCAGATCTTGCAAGCGAACTGAAAATGTCCGTAGAAGATCTAAACAATGTTATCTCTGAACTGCACGAGTTCAACCCAATGATGGGTCATAGAGGCTGCAGACTTTCAATTTCTTACCCAGAGATTGCAGAAATGCAGACAAGAGCAGTTATTGAAGCTGCCATCGAAGTAAATGAGGAAATGGGATGGAATACTGTTCCAGAAATCATGATTCCGCTGGTAGGTGAAGTAAACGAGCTGAAGTATGTAAAGAACATCGTTAAGAAAACAGCTGATGCCATCATCGCTGAAAAGGGCGTTGAACTGAAGTATCTGGTTGGTACCATGATTGAGATTCCAAGAGCTTGTGTAACAGCTGATGAAATCGCAAAAGAAGCTGATTTCTTCTCCTTCGGAACCAATGACCTTACACAGATGTCCTTCGGATTCTCTAGAGATGATGCTGGAACATTCCTGAAGCACTACTATGATAAGAAGATCTATGACTTTGATCCATTTGCAAAGCTTGACCAGACTGGTGTTGGACAGTTTGTGAAGATCGCAGTTGAAAAGGGTAGAGGCGTTAAGGAAAACCTTAAGCTTGGTGTTTGCGGAGAGCACGGTGGAGATCCATCCTCTGTACACTTCTTCCATGAAAACGGACTGGATTATGTTTCCTGTTCACCATTCAGAGTACCTGTAGCTAGATTGGCTGCAGCGCAGGCTCAGGTTAAGAACCCAAGAAAGTAGTTCATTTAGTGATACGATTCACTGATTCAATTTAAAAAAGAGGATAATATGGCTGTGACGACAGCTGTATTATCCTCTTTTCTTTAAGTTTGGACTAAGTGAAACTTCTAAATCTCCATATAGTTCATACAATTTGTGGAAATGTGTTATCTCAGGAAAAACTTCAATCCGAACCCAGGTGAAAAAAATCATGACAGGAACAGGCCAACAGAACTCTAGATTAAATCCTTCATAAGGCGCTTATGTTGATAAGGAAGTGTGCAGCAAAAGAAAGGTTCACATTGAATAGTAAGATTAATATTGTGATGGAAGATGTACTTGAGGTACATGAAGTGTGATATTTTTATGAGTTTATGCTTATGTTAAGGTGAGGCGTTATAATTAGAACCACTATATCAACATCTTGGCTTCTAGTGAACTCGCGCCAAGCTCAGCAATAGAATAAAGAGATGATTACAATAATGAATAGAATTAGTATAAGTAAACATTTACAAAGCGATAATGAGAAAAGTACAGGAAACGTTTACAGACACTCAACCGATTTGGCTGACTGTGTTATCTACTAGAAAAGGGTATTTCTTATAAAGAAATATACGATTATATGGACTGCTGTCAGCGAAGGAATGAGCAAAGTAAAAGTTATATGTTTGGTTTTATGTCTGAAAAACAGCATTCCAAGAAAGACGCCAGCACTTCCTCCGAGAAATGCGAAAGTAAACAAGGTTTTTTCTGGAATTCTTCGTTTTGATTTTCTTGCTGATTGCTTGTCATATAACATGAAAACGAAACCAATGACATTTATTAACAGCATGTAAACATTTAAATAGAGCATAGTAACCTCCTAAAATACAAAAACTTAAATCTGTATTTGAATACTTATGACTTTTTCTGCATATTATTTATAATATGGTAACTATTATCCTATAATAAGTTCAAAAAAAAATTAAAAACTCATAAATTATCAAGATTACCAGTAATGAGATGCAAGTGTTATCAATTTCTATGTATAGAAGCGGTATTACTGATGAAAATAGCAATAAACGACCAATACAGAATCCGTGAAATCTGTCAGATTATGAATATAGTATAAACAAAAAGTTTCTGTTTTCCATATGTTGTGGTAAAATAGGACTAAGCTTTATTGATTGATGATTTTTGTTTCTGTTTATTACATTATTGAAAACGCTGGTAACTGACAAAATCTGACCAGATCAGCTCTCGTTATTTGAAAAGTAAATAATTATGCCTAATAAGTTGAATTATGATTTGTTAAAAAAGTGCACTATTTATTGGCTTATTTTCAGTAAAAATGTTCCATTGTACTTGTTTACTGATAAATTGATTAAGAAAACGTTCTATTTTTGAGTCAAAAATCAGAGATTATGAACTTTTATTAAAAATTAGTTGATAAATTGTACGTTTTATAATAAAATGAGTAATATCTTAAGCAACACATTCTCAATTACATATTGTTCGGTTTTTAGCTGTTGGAGACATCAGCTTAAAATAAAAGATTATTCAAGGAGGAAGAAAGAATGACAAAAAAGAGAATAGGCTTACTGTTAGCACTTACACTGGTTATGTCAGTTGTATTTACTGCTTGCAGTCCTAAAGAAGAGACTCCTGAGACACCAGGGGAAACTCCAGGCACCGAAACTCCAGTTAAACCAGAAGAACCATCAGGTGAACCATCCGGTACATTGAAGGTTGGTATCACTGAAGCATCAGGTAACTTCAATCCAGCATACTACTCCTCATCCTATGACGGATATGTAGTAGATCTCGTGTTTGAAGGACTTGCTACACTTAACTTTGAAGGGGATGAATACATTCCTGTTGTTGCTAAAGATTGGGATATCTCTCCAGATGGTAAGGTTATTACATTCAATCTGAGAGAAGACGTTGTATTCTCTGATGGAGAACCACTTACAGCTAATGACGTAGTTTGGACTTACAAGCTGCTCTCCGACCCTTCCTACACTGGAAGATACGGTTCAGTAGTTAAGGACCTTGAAGGTTATGAAGCTTATGCAGCTGGCGAAACCGAAGAGTTCCCAGGTGTTGTTGCAGATGGAGACTACAAAGTTACATTTACTTTTGCTGAAGGCAAGAGAACAAACTTTGCGAACACAACATTTGCTATCATGCCAGAACACTACTATGGTGAAGGCGTAACATACAAGAATACAGCTCCAGTTGAAGAAAAGTCCGCAGCTCCTGTTGGTTCAGGACCATACAAGCTGGACAACTTCACAGAAGCTCAGTTTATCTACCTCGTTAGAAATGACAACTTCAAGGGCGAAGGCTACAAGATTAAGGAAATCCTTCTTCAGTTCGTAGACCAGTCCACCGATATCGTTCAGCTGATGAACGGTGAAGTTGACCTTCTGAACGGTGTTATCGAACCTGCTAAGATCAAGGAAGCTAGAGATGGCGGATACTCCATCAACGAATATCCAAGATCCGGTTATGGTTATGTTAACTTCAATACAGAAGCTGGACCAACTGCAGAAGTTGCAGTAAGACAGGCTCTTACTTATGCTTTTGACACAGAATCCTTCGTAAACAGCTATTACAAAGATCCAGACTCAGGATTAGTACTGGCTTCCACACAGAATCATCCATTCTCCCAGATTTCTTGGGTAATGAGTGATGAATTGGTTAGCTCCCTGATCGACTACTCCTATGATATCGAAAAAGCTAAGTCCATTCTGGATGAAGCTGGTTGGGTAGCTGGAGCAGACGGTATCAGAGCTAAGGATGGAAAGCTTTTAGAGCTGAACATCGCTGCAATGCCAGAACATGACATTCTTGCTACACTTATCCCAATGTGGGAAAAATCATGGGGACAGGAACTCGGCGTTAAGCTGAATATTTCTTACCTGGAATTCAACACCATTCTTGATTATGTTATCTACAACTCTGATGCGAACGTTGACAAGTGGAGCTTGTTCTTCCTTGCAACTTCTATCACAAGTGCTGACCCAGACTCCATCTACTCTGAGTTCCACTCAAGTGATGTAGGTTCAGGTAAGGACAACACTTCAAGATATAAGAATGCTGAAGTTGACAGACTTCTTGATGAAGCTAGAAAGATTATGGATCCAGAAGAAGCTAAGCCACTTTATGCTGAAGTTGTAAAGATTCTAAATGAAGAAATGCCAAAGATCGTAGTTTATGCAAATACCTACTTTGATCTTTACAATTCAAAGGTTAAGAATTTCAAGACCAGCTCACTGTATCAGTGGACAAAGGCTGTAAAGGATGCTTACATCGAAGAATAGAATATTATTCTAATTTAGAAGTATTAAGGCAGTCTGTTTCAGACTGCCTTTCTACTACAAAAATATATAGGAGCTATGGGGAGTGAAACAATGTTAAAATATATAGCAAGGAGATTGCTGCACCTGATTCCTGTTATGATCGTGATTTCCATGGTCATCTACGGAATTATGGAGCTTATGCCAGGTGATGCTGTCCAAGCCTACTTGGGTGTTGGGTCAGGTGTTACTGCAGAGCAGCAACAAGCGTTAAAAGAACAGCTTGGATTAAATGGAAATATTGTAGAAAGATATATTAACTGGATGGGCAGAACTCTAAAAGGGGACTTTGGACGTTCTATTCTGAAAAGAGCGCCAGTTAGAGATATCATTGGAGAAAGTGTTTGGAATACTTTCTTGATCAACTTTATAGGGATGATTTTTGCTTTTGCGATTTCAATACCAGTTGGTATAAAGTCTGCAGTAAATAAATATAGCAATTTCGATAATTTTTGGACGGTATTTTCCCTAATTGGTGTTTCCATGCCTTCCTTCTTCTTTGCGATGATTCTGATTTTCTTCGTTGGAATTCCATTGAAGCTTCCACTGACATTAATGAGAGATCCAATGATGGTTGTACGTGGATATCCTAGTTTGTGGGCAGAAATTGTAGACGTAGGAAGACATATGATTATGCCTCTGATTGTACTTGTTATCTCATCTCTTGCTAGTTTGACTAGATATGTGAGAAATGCAGTACTTGAAGTAATTAATCAGGACTACATCAGAACCGCAAGATCCAAAGGACTTTCTGAGAAAGTTGTTATTTACAAGCATGCATTTAGAAATGCTCTTTTACCGATTGTTACATTGCTTGGTAGCTATATTCCTTCATTATTTGGTGGTTCTCTGATCCTTGAAACCATTTTTAAATGGCCAGGAATCGGAAATACCCTACATGAAGCAATTTTTAAACAGGATACTTCATTAGTTATGGCAATCAATATTTTCTACGCAGTGCTCATGCTTGCAGGAAATCTGCTTGCTGACATCAGTTATGCACTGGTGGATCCTAGAGTAAAGGTTAGTTAGGAGGGTTTATTATGGAAGACAATAAGAAAAACTATGAGAAAACTACCCAAGCTGCCAATATCGTAGGACCATGGATGATTGCCTGGGGTAGATTTAAGAAAAATAAAACAGCAATGTTCGGTGCAATATTGTTTATACTAATAATAGTGGCCATCATTTTTGTACCGATATTTTCTAAGTTTGAACTGAATGATTTTATACTGGATGACAAGAAGTTGCCACCATCTGGTAAGTACTGGCTAGGTACGGACGAGCAGGGAAGAGACGTATTTACTAGACTGTTCCTAGGCGGCAGAACATCTATTATGGTTGGTTTGATTGCAGCTGGATTCACCGTTCTCATTGGAGCACTGGTTGGTGGAGTTGCTGGTTATTATGGCGGAATTGTAGACAATGTCCTGATGAGATTTGCGGAAATTGTTTACTCCATCCCATTTACTCCAACTGTTATTACCATTTCTGGTGCACTCATGTGGGTGGAATCAAAATACAAGATGTACCTTGTTATGTTCCTGATTGGTATCTTAAGCTGGCCAGGCCTTGCTAGAATGGTCAGAGGACAGATTCTATCTCTTAGAGAGCAGGAGTTTATGCAAGCTACTGAAATCCTGGGACTTTCCACGAGATCCAGAATTGCCAAGCACCTTCTTCCAAATACATATGCATATATAATTGTAAGTGCAACACTTGGAATGGCTGGTGCAATTCTGACTGAGGCAAGCTTATCTTACCTGGGTCTTGGAGTAACACCTCCGACACCAACATGGGGTAATATGATTGAAAGAGCCAGAAACTCAGATGTATTCAGAAATATGCAATGGCTTTGGGTACCACCCGGTGTAATGATTATGTTGACTGTGTTGAGTATAAATCTGCTTGGTGAAGGGCTGAGAGATGCTTTTGATCCAAAGGAAATTAGGTAGGGTTGATTATGAAGAAAGTATTAGAAGTAAGAAACCTTAAGACACACTTCTTCACAGATAAGGGTGTTGTTAAGGCTGTAGACGGTGTAAATTTTGACCTGTATGAAGGGAAAACTCTAGGTATTGTTGGAGAATCCGGATGCGGAAAGAGCATTACCTCCATGAGTATTCTTAAGCTTATTGATAAGAATGGTAATATTGTTGACGGAAGTATTATGTATGGGGATAAAGACATCGTAAAGCTTCCTGTGGAAGAAATGAGAAAAATCAGAGGAAATGAAATTTCTATGATTTTCCAGGAGCCAATGACTTCCTTAAACCCTGTATTTAGAATTGGAGATCAGATTATCGAGTCGATAAAACTTCATCAGGATTTAAGTAAACAAGAGGCTCATGATAAAGCAGTAAATATGCTGAAGCTTGTTGGTATTCCAAGAGCTGAGAGAGTAGTTTACGACTACCCACATCAGTTATCCGGTGGTATGAGACAAAGAGCAATGATCGCCATGGCCCTTGCCTGCGATCCTAAAGTACTTATTGCTGATGAACCTACTACTGCATTGGATGTAACAATACAGGCACAGATTCTGTCTCTGATGAATGATCTGAAAGAGAAGACCAACACTGCGATCATGCTGATTACTCATGATTTAGGAGTAGTTGCACAGATGGCAGATGATGTCATTGTTATGTATTCTGGAAAAGTTGTAGAGTCAGCAGAGGTTAAAGAACTGTATGGTAATCCAAAGCATCCATATACTCAAGGACTTCTGGATTCCATTCCAGATCTTAAATCAGAGAAGAAGAGACTGAACAGTATAGAAGGTGTTGTTCCTAATCCTATGGAGCTTCCAAAGGGTTGTTACTTTGCACCAAGATGTAAGTTTGCCATGGATAAATGCTGGCAGGAAGAACCTGGAGTATATTTCATAGACAAAGAGAAAAACGGTGAGACGCATCAGGTTAAGTGCTTCTTGTACGAAGATAAGTAGGAGGGAAATATGAACGAGAATAATAGAGTATTGCTTGAAGTAAATGATATTAAAAAATATTTCCCAGTGAAATCTGGTGCTTTTGGTAAAAAGTCCTTTATCAAGGCTGTAGATGGTGTAACCTTCAAATTGAACGAAGGGGAGACCATCGGGCTCGTAGGAGAATCAGGGTGTGGAAAATCTACCCTTGGACGAACCATCGTAAGACTATATGACCCAACAGATGGGCAGATTATCTATCATGGTAAAGCCATTGATGGTGATATTGCAACACTTAAGGGAGCTCAGCTGAAGTCACTGAGACGTGAAATGCAGCTGATATTCCAGGATCCATACAGCTCTCTGAACCCAAGACTTAATGTAAGTAACATTGTGGGTGAATCATTACTCTCCCATAATCTTGTTAAGCCTGGAGAAGAGTATAAGAACAGAGTAATGGAGATTATCGAGATGTGTGGTCTTTCACCATATCACATCTATAGATATCCTCATCAGTTCTCTGGCGGACAGAGACAAAGAATTGGAATTGCTAGAGCTCTTGCTTTAAATCCAGATTTCATCGTGGCAGATGAGCCAGTCTCAGCTCTTGACGTATCAATTCAATCACAGATTCTGAATCTGATGATGGACCTTCAGGAAAGAATGGGATTATCTTATCTCTTTATCTCCCATGACCTTAGTGTTGTAAAACACATCAGTGACAGAATTGGAGTTATGTATCTAGGCTCTCTGGTTGAGTTAGCTGGTAAGCATGAGCTTTATGATCAGCCAACGCATCCATATACAAGAGCGCTCCTAGCAGCGATTCCAGTTCCTGATCCAACACATCTAAGAAAAATGGAGCCAATCATTGGAGAACTTCCAAGTAATGTAAATACTCCACCTGGATGTAAGTTCCATACAAGATGTCCTTATGCAAAGGATATCTGTAAAGAGCAGATTCCAATACTCAGAGAGTTTAATCCAGCGAAGAATCCAAATCACTTTGTTGCTTGTCACTTTGCAGGCGAAATATAAAATTTGTAACTCATAGGTTCAAAAGGAGGGATAATCTTATGCAGATTTTTGGGAAACATCGATTTGATGATGTGGAGCCCGATATGGAAGCAGATGTAAAGCTTGAAAGAGGAGATCTGATGGCAATGGCATTTGCGATGGCTACCTATCTGTTCCCGATTGTTGTCGGTTTCTATGCTTTCTTTGCCCTCCTGACATGGATTATGTTTTACTAAGTCTATATAAAACTTGCTGCTTAGCAGCAAGTTTTTTTATTTATATTTTATTTACATAGTAAATTCATGAATGAGTGAAAATACATAGAAGCATAATAGTTATATAGTGGTATCCTTCGAATACAAATAAAGGATTCAAGGGATTTTTGTAGAATAATAAAATATAGGGGGTGGAATATTGAGTATTCGAGAGAGAATTGAACAAAACGAAGAACTGACTTTGATTAAAGAGGCCTGTTTTTCCAAAAACTCAAAAGGAAGAGAAGTGGAAGAAGAACTGGATTCATATCGTACATGCTTTATGCATGACCGTGATAGAATCATACATTCAAAATCCTTTCGAAGATTAAAGCATAAAACTCAAGTATACATCAAAACCACTGGCGACCATTATCGCACGAGGTTAACGCATACACTTGAGGTCTCACAAATAGCAAGAACCATTGCTCGTGGCATCGCTGTGAATGAAGATCTGGTTGAAGCCATAACATTAGGCCATGATCTTGGTCATGTTGCATTTGCTCATAATGGAGAAGAAGTACTGGATGAAAGACTGCCTGGGGGCTTCAGGCATAATGAGCAGTCTGTACGTGTTTTGAAGAAGCTTGAGAAAGATGGAAAAGGACTTAATATAACTTTTGAGGTGCTAGATGGAGTGTTGCATCATAGCGGTCTGAAATCTGGCGAAGCCAGCAGCACGATTGAAGGACAGATTGCGCGGTTTGCTGATAAAATCGCTTATGTCAATCATGATATCGACGACTCTATCCGTGCTGGTTTATTGAATATTTCAGACTTACCAAAGGAACATATTGAAGTTCTGGGGTATACCCACAGCAAGAGAATAGATACACTAGTACGCAAGTTGGTGGATGAGACCAATAGAAATATTTCTAAAGGGGATTTCACAGTAGCTCTACCTGAAGATACCTTCAACGCTCTATATGGTCTTAGAGCATTTCTATTTAAGAATATCTATAACGGGGAGCATTTGAAAGAGGAGAGAGATAAAGCCAAATTTCTCCTGGGACAGCTCTATGATTATTTTCTGAAGAGAATAGAAGAGATGCCTGAACTGTATCGGATCATTGCCGATGAAGAGGGGAAAGAGCGTGCGGTGGCAGACTATATTGCTGGAATGACGGATGATTATGCCATAATTCTGTTCAATCAGATATTTGTGCCCAAAATTGTCATCTACTGAGGTTAATGGTATAATTTATGTTTGGGACTAATAAGAAAAGGTGTGAATGCATTGTACGTGTCTGAAGAGATCATTGAAAAAATTAAAGACAGCAACGATATACTAGATGTTATCTCTGAAACCGTGCCGCTTAAAAAATCAGGTAGAAACTACTGGGGATTGTGTCCATTTCATAATGAAAAAACGCCCTCCTTTAGTGTCACACAGGATAAGCAGCTTTTTAAGTGCTTCGGATGTGGTGAAGGAGGAAATGTCATCACATTCATCATGAAAACCCGTAATCTTGGGTTTAATGAGGCTTTGAGAATCCTTGCTGAGAGGGCAAACATCCCATTTGAGGAGAGCCCTGAAAAGAAAAGAGAAAAGGATAGACTTGAGGTTTTTTATAAGATGCATGTAGATGCAGCACGATTTTTCTTTCAGAATCTCTCGAATAATAAAGAAGTTCGGGAGTATCTCTATAAAAGAGGGATAAAGGACCAAACCATAAGATCTTTTGGATTAGGCTATGCACTGAATTCCTGGGACAGTTTACTGAAATATCTTCGTTCCAGAAGATATAAAGAAGAGGATATCGTTAAGTGCGGCCTAGCAACAAAGAGTGAAAAGGGCAAGGTATATGACCGGTTCAGAAACAGGATTATTTTTCCTGTTTTTGATATTCGAGGAAGAGTGATTGCTTTTGGGGCACGAGTTCTTGATGATACAAAACCCAAGTATCTGAATTCTCCAGAAACACCCATTTACAATAAAGGCACCCATTTATATGGATTGAATTTTGCGAAGAAAAACAGCAAAGAAACGAGCCTTATTATGGTAGAAGGGTATTTGGATTTAATCAGTTTAAGCCAAGCAGGCATTCAAAATGTAGTTGCTTCTCTAGGAACAGCATTAACTAAGATTCAGGGGAGGCTTTTACGAAGAAATTCTGAAGAAGTCTACATCTGCTATGATGCAGATACAGCTGGACAAAAGGCAACCGTAAGAGGTCTGGAAATTCTCCAGGCAGAAGGTGTGAAGGTAAAGGTTGTGCAAATTTCAAAAGGAAAAGATCCGGATGATTATGTACGTGAACAAGGAGCGGAAGGGTTTTTGAAGTTACTTGAAAATGCATTGCCGCTGATGGATTACAAACTGCTTCAGGAGAAAGAAGGACTTAATCTTGATTCTGATGAGGGGCGGATTACTTATACGAAACGGATTGCCGAAATATTGAATGAACTGGATCCTATTGAGAAAGAGGTATATATGCAGAAGGTTTCGGAAGATGCAGGCATTTCTGAACGAGCCATTAGAAAGTACATGGGAAGTCAGAATGAAAATTCTTCATCGGAAGTGTCGTATCCAGAGAATCTTGCTGTATATATTGAGCAAGGGCATGTGAAAGCAGAGAGGAATCTTCTTAAGATTTTATCTGAGAACCGTTCTTATCTCAGCGAACGAATCAGTTTAAGTGATTTCATTGTACCAGCACATCAGAAGATATACCGGATTCTAGAAAGTTATGAAGAAGGAGAAGTCAGTCTTCAAAGTTATATGTTGAGCCAATGCAATGATGCGGAAAGTTCGAAAGAATGGTCACTGATTGGACAGGTAGCAGACATACCTGAGGTGGATGTAGAAGTTCTTATTGATGACTTCTTAAAAACAATCAATCATTATAAGGGTAAAATAAAACAAAAAAAATTACAGCAAGAAATAAAGGCTTTAGAAAAAGCCGGAAATTTTGAAGAGTCGGTAAAACTTGCCAATGAGCTGATTTCTCTTCAAAAGACTTTAGGGAGGTATTGATATGGCTACAAAAAAGAAAATAAGCACAGACAATATGGAGAGCGTTGTTGAGGATCTGGTGACAGAGAATCAGGAAGAGGTACAGAAACCAAAAGCAAAGAAGTCGGCGAAAAGTGTGAGCGCTGCTTCTGTCGCAGGCACTGCAAAAGAGCCTGCGTCTACAAAAGTGCGAAAGAAAAAAGCTGTTCCAAAGAAGGACGAGACGCACGATGATGAAGAGAATCTGGACAGTGATGATGTTTTAGATGATATCAATAAGGACGAAAAGAAAGTACAAGATAAAGAATATCAGATGTCAGTGGTTAAGAAATTAATCGACAAAGGCAAGAAGGCCGGAAACATCACAGAGAAGGAAATTCTTGATGAACTTCAGGAAATTGATCTTTCTCCAGATCAGATTGATAAGATTTATGAAACCCTCGAGGGTTTGAACATTGAAATCATCGGAGATGTGGAAGAAGAGGAAGATACAGAAATTGATCTTTCAGTTCCGGAAGGTGTGGCAATTGAAAATAAATTCGGAACCTACAGTGTCAATTTTCAAAAACTGGATAACAAGGTCATCTACAAACGAAAATTATTGATAAAAAACGGAAATTATCTCAGCACAGAATATCCAGCGTATAGAAACTTTATGAAGACTGTTGCGAAATGGGACAATTCAAAAATTGTATTGATCAAATCTTAAACAAACATGAATAAATTCTTTTTTTGCTATTCGTTATTACCTTGCATCTTGCAACTCGCCAAAATTGATATTCAGGAGATAAAACTTATGAAGTTTCAAATAATGT
>RCMY010002488.1_pt1 | contig 18666 bp, 11 predicted proteins | sample 2041341 | NCBI WGS metagenome assembly RCMY01 (sample SAMN09708234, study PRJNA481090) | Marine sediment metagenome, whole genome shotgun sequencing project. | reverse complement strand
CTGGCGACCTTACGGCATTGACAACGTCGATAGCCATCTGGACAACGGCAACTCGGCGCTGGCCGCAGCCACTTTATGAGCAGGCTCTATAAATAAGCCACTTTGCCAAATGCACATATCGATCCCAAACATTATTTTCATTGGTCTGTGCCGAAGGAGCGCCGCTGTCGTTTACGGTCAATCTTCGGATAACAATTGAACTACTCGTGGCACCTGAACAGAAGCCGACCATTGCTCTACATGTTTGAATGAACATGCGGAACGCCCCTCTCCCCATAAGTGCCATAATTTCTCCAAACTGCGCGCGCCACCTTCCACATCTGGCTCAGCCGACACATACTGTTCCATTTTTGCTTTCTCTAAAATCCTGTAAGTCTCGGAATCCGATGGGACAAACCCAAGAATAGGTCGCTGCGCTCCGAAATAATCCAACATTTTGCTCGGCACAAACAAATTGTCTGTTTTACACGTAACAAGAAGAAGAACCACTGAATCGGAAAGCAGTTCAACATACCGATCAAAAGGAACTGCCGAATTGATGCTCATAACATCTTGCACCCCAACTTGGGAAACATGCTTACTATGCTCTTTAATCCATGAACCATAAAACCTGAACTCTGTCAATTTTCGCGCCGATGGATTGCGTTCCAGAAACCGTCCTAATGCTCGTAAAAAAACTTCGGGGCTTCTACCTCCATCTCGTTTTGAGAATCCCCCAAAATAACTTATGACAAATTTATCAGCTGCCGCACGAGCGCGACGGATGGATAAATTGTCGTAAAAAAAAGGGACATGAACCACTTTTTCTTTTTCCACCAAATCATGCGTGACATAATCCTCGATATATGATTCTGACGCGAAAATGACATGATCTGTTTTTTTCAGAACAGCTCGTTGCAATCCTGTATACAGAGGGATCAGCCTCCTATAAACGGGAGACCGACGGTTCCCAAGCCTGCTCGGTGATGCAGTCTCTTGAAAATCAAAGACCCATCGGGAATCAACCCTATTGATCCAAGCGAGAATCATCATCGAGGTTGGTAGAATTGAAACTAAGATCCTGTCGTATTTTGAAACGTCTATAGCCCTCGCAGTTCTTAACGCCCATAAGACCGTTCTGTCGGGCCACAAAAAACCGTGCAACAAAGCGAATACGATTCGTCCCAATCGATTTCGAGACAGCTTATCCCTAATCGAGCTCAATGGATCGGGCAGTCGCCGAATAGCCAAATTAGGATGCTGAATAAATTCGGAACTTTCCGGTGGTACCAAGTCGTTGCTGGAAACCACATCTACATCCCATCCTACGTCTAAAAAACCTCGCGCAAAGCAAAACGGTCGCTTCGCATTGGCCGAGGTCGCTGGAACAAACCAATATGATATGATCAAAAGTTTTATAACGGGTAGCTCTAATTATCGGTTATTTTGCAAAACCACACGATTTACATAATCTGTATACGACAGGATAATGCGCAGAACTTTGTCCGACACGTTGGGCTTGGAGTAGTCTGCCACTGGACGCAAAAGACGCTTCTCGCCACGCGGTTGCGATTCCAGCACCTTCAGCGCCTGCTGAACCCGCTCTACATTCATTCCGGTGAACATCACGGAGGCCTCTTCCATGGCCTCCGGCCGCTCATGAGCTTCACGAAGGTTTATGGCTGGGAAATTGAGAATGGAGGATTCTTCGGATATTGTTCCGCTATCGGAAAGCACAGCCTTCGCATTCATTTGCAGTTTAATGTAATCAATAAACCCCAGCGGCCTCATCAACTGGATGTGATCTGAAAATATGACCCCCTCTTTTTCGATCCGATTCCGTGTGCGGGGATGGGTGGAAACTACGATGGGTAGCTCATAGGTTTCCGCCAACATATTCAACACCTTGACCATTTTGTGGAACATATCCGTACTGACGTTTTCTTCCCGATGGGCAGAAATAACAAAATATCCCCCTTTATGCAACTTAAGCCGACTCAGAACATCGGATGATTGTATGGAGCTTATGTGAGAGTTTAGAACCTCAAACATCGGGCTCCCGGTTTTGATCACCCTATCCGGTGGGCACCCCTCGCGCAGAAGATATTCGCGAGCGATATCACTATAGGTGAGGTTGATATCAGATATATGATCAACCATCTTGCGGTTGATTTCCTCTGGCACACGCTGATCAAAACATCGATTACCCGCCTCCATATGGAAAACCGGCACCTTGCGTCGCTTTGCAGATATCGCACACAGGCAGCTATTGGTATCACCCAATACAAGAAACGCATCCGGCTGAACTTTTCCCAGCACCGCATCAACAGCCGCAATAGCATTGCCGATTGTGGTACATGCATTTCCGGCGGCGGCATTCAAAAAATGGTCCGGTTTACGCAGCCCGAGGTCGCGAAAGAATACTTCGTTTAACTCAAAATCGTAATTTTGACCCGTATGCACCAGCACATGATTTATAGCCTCAGATGCGTCCAACTTTTTCAGTACACAGGAGAGCCGTATAATCTCCGGGCGTGTGCCGACAACCGTCATTACTTTTAGTTTTTTCAAGAACAACCCTCGGTCGAGTTATTAATTATCAGGAATGCTACTCGTTTTTAGGCTCTGTTACCTTGCACTTCCTCATAATACGTATCCGGTCGCCCAGGATCGAAAATATCATTGGCCCAGAAAAGCGTGACCATTTCTGTGTCTCCAATATTTTCAATGGAGTGAGTATATCCAGGAGGTATATCAATAATCTTGATTTCGCGACCCGAGACCTCATACGAAATAAATTCGTTTTCCAATATGTGGCGAAACCGGACAATCCCCCTACCCTGAATCACACAGAACTTTTCAACTTTAGTATCGTGATAGTGATTGCCCCTTGTTATTCCAGGATGTGTGGTTGACACAAATATCTGGCCAAACTCATTAGACTTGACCAGCTCAAACAACCATCCCCGGTTATCAGTCTTTAGATCTACTGGATAGGCCAAATCATCCATCTCATAATAGGACAAAAAGGTAGAATATAGTTTCTTCGTAAAGGGATCGGAAAGATCCGGCACGGGGCTTCCCTTCCTTATAGCATGAAACGCCCTTATCTTCTCACAAAGATCTCCAAGGGCAACCACATAGGACTCCGTCAGTTCATAATATATACTTTCATCAAAACCACTTCGATTCATCTGCGTCAAACACTCCGTTACCGCATCATCGACATGCGCAAACTGCACGACATGCGAGGGATCATTAACCTGCACATCCATATCGTGAGCAATGTTGTAGCAGAATGTCGATACGACTGAATTATAATTCGGACGAGACCACTTACCGAACAGATTTGGGAAACGGTAGATCATCACCGGAACACCCGTACGCTGACTGTATGCAATCAGCGCCGTTTCCGCCGCTTTCTTGCTGCTTCCATATGCGTTATCTTGATCAGCCTGCGAAGAAGAGCTCAGAAGAATCGGCGCACAACTTTCGTGATTTTCAGCCAGCTCGCATAAGCGGCGAGTTAAGCCAGCGTTGCCTTCTGTGAATTCTTTTTCATCTCTCGGTCGGTTTACTCCCGCCAAATGAAAACAGAAATCCGCCTGAGCAATATGCTTCTCCAAGTCCTCATCACTATTCCGTCGATCAAACCGCAGCACCTTGACATCCTCGCAACGCTCTAACGACACGCATAAATTGCGCCCCAAAAAGCCGTCTGAGCCCGTCACTAAAACTTTTTTCATAGCTACACTGTTTAATTGCCCGCTACTACGGGACTAGTTAAAATCGTTAAAAAATCGCTGAAGTCGTTTAATCTAGGATCGCGGGCTACTGCGCGGCGGTCAACTCACCCTGAATATAATCAAGTTTCATCAACATTTCGATCAGCTCCTCTTTGTCAAGTTTCTGAGTGTTGTCAGAAGTATAATCATGCTCGAACGAAACCTTATCTTCCCCATCTTCAAAAAATTTACCGTAATTCAGATCGCGCGTATCCGACGGCACCTTATAATAATCCTGCAGGTCTTCGGCATGCACCAGTTCTTCGCGGTTGAGCAAAGTTTCATGCTTTTTCTCGCCGTGTCGTGTACCAATATCCCTTACTTCATTATTTGAATGGAAGATTGTTTTGAGCGCTTCGGCCAACAAAGCAATGCTTGCCGAAGGTGCCTTTTGCACAAAAGTGTCCCCGCCAATTCCTTTTTGGAAAGCAAATAGCACCAGATCGACCGAATCATCCAGTGACATCATGAAACGAGTCATGGCCGGATCAGTTACCGTCAGCGGTTTCCCTGCTTTAATCTGGCTGGTAAAAAGCGGTATTACTGATCCGCGCGAAGCCATTACGTTGCCGTAACGGATAACGCAGATCACAGTTCCGCCGTTCTCCACCTCACGAGCCTTGGCCACCGCCACTTTTTCCATTAGTGCTTTGGACATACCCATGGCGTTGATCGGATAGACCGCCTTGTCGGTACTCAACACAACCACATTCTTCACACCGTTTTCAATTGCGGCATTCAGGGTATTTTCTGTTCCAAGCACATTCGTATATACGGCTTGCAAGGGATAGAACTCACAAGAGGGCACCTGCTTAAGCGCAGCCGCACTGAAGACATAATCCACACCCCGCATCGCAGAGTTGATGCTGTTAAAGTCACGGACATCCCCTATGTAAAATTTGACCTTTTCATTCTGCAGCTTATGCCGCATATCTTCCTGTTTCTTTTCGTCACGGCTGAAAATGCGAATTTCACCTATGTCGGTATCTAGCAATCTTTTTAGAACCGCATTTCCAAAAGATCCGGTTCCGCCGGTAATTAACAGTGTTTTGTTTTTAAACATACTTATCTCCTAGAGTTTACAAGTAGGTGTTGACACACTAATAACCAAGGTTAAAAGTAGAGTAATCGTTATTTAGCCGACTCTATTTTGCACAGAGTGCAGCAATAATACTAACTATATCCGCATAGCCTACCGTTCCTTATATTAGGAGTGTGGAATTAACACCTTTTTTACCCAACTTACTCAAATCAATAGCCTGCTGGCAATCGCTTGTCGGCAAAGGCCGCCGCAAGTTACTAAAACTACTATTAAACGTCAACCTCGAGTCTTCTTCAATATGCAATGGCGCTGAGCTAAGCTAATTTCCGGTCATGTATAGAAGGATGAAAACCGTCATTAACGACGATACCATCAAGACGATTCCCAAGTCTGGGGCATCCTCAGAGGGCCCTGTGATGTCGGCGTTGTGTTCGAAAAAAAGTCGCAGCGCTACGGTTTTATTTGCAAAACGCAGGTTCGCTCCGGGCCAGGACCGCTAAAAAGTTTCGTATTGGGCTATTTGGCCCATCTCAATGGCTACTTTCGCATATAGGTCAAAAGTTTGGTCACGCGATGGCTGAAAAGGAGCTAATTGGCTGTTCAATCTGCAGCTTCACGGTTTCCACGCCGACAACGGTTGGAGTACATCAGTCAGCACTTTGATCAATCAGCTAATGATAGCGTCAACCAAATCACGTGGCAGGCACGTCCAATGATAATATTTTGGTTCAATCAAAAAATGGTTCTGTCGTGAGGAACTACCTTGACTGCAGCCATATACCATATCCCGCGGGGACGCTTCAAAGTGTCACGGCAGAATAACCATTGCCCCTCAATCGTTTCTTCCGCTGGCGGCATCGAAGCGCCAAACTTCAATTACCTATAAACAAAGCGATGGTAAATCAGTTCTTGGGTTTGCTGAACCTGGCTCCAGACTGGTCGGACTCTTTCCAAGTTTTGATCTGTTCTCGCCAATAGCCAGTCAGCGCCTCAGGGTCCGAGAGCACCCGTCACAAATGATTTAGATGTGGATATAACCTGAACAGGCCTTCTCCCAGCACTCTGAGACGTTGAATGGATGGTCGTTCAAGAAATAATACCGCGCCGCACATTTGGCGAACCATTGGCCGATTCATCTCCAGATGTCACTACCGACCAACAAGCCTCGCGAATTAATCATGCCCCCCCCACTTTCAAAATTGGGGCGCTAGGCTGGCTAGCTCCATCACTTCCTTTTTTCGGATTTGTGTTCAGAATAGTTTTAGAGGTCGATTCATAAGTATTTCGGACTTGTACAGAGGAAAGTGAACCTCTGAAAAACTTAAACTCATCTATTAAGCCTATGTAACCGCTCAAACCTGCCGATTCACCGACCTTCATACCGCTAGGTTTGCTATCGTATACAATAAGTCCAGTTGCAGGCCTTGAATCTCCTAATGCACCATTTAGATAACATTGAAGATTTTGGCCATCATACGTAATCACAATATAATTCCAAGTTGCAGCTACTAGACCATCACAGCTTACATCGGTGCTAATTACGGGGCGCACATTATCCAACTTTCTAGAATAGTCGCGCGTAGTGATTCTCGCTCTAAGTGCAGTATTGTTCGCCTCGATTCGCCAACCCGTTTTAAAACCATCGCCATTCTGCGATTGAGCTATTCCGCGGGTGCCGGCTAATGTTTCAGGCCTAACCCAGGTAGAAACTGTAAAAGGGCTAAAGCGTAAAAATTCAGAACTTGGAATTTTGACACTAGAGCTCTGGCCATTCAAATAAAGTGCTTTACCAATGCCGGAGCTATTGTAGGTTGCGTTTGTAGCATTGGCATGTATTGCGTTACCGCTCTTATCTTCAGTGCTGTCATCAAATCCGTAGTGGACCTTAAGTACCGGTTCAATTAACTGGGCAGGCAAAATATTCTCATTGAGGGTCGCAACGGTATTATTATTCTCCCATCCAGCGACAGTTCCACAGTTTTTCGTCACCATCCCGGTCACTTTTGTCCCCCAGTGATTCGTCCAATTCACTTTATTCCCTCGTACTTCGTGACCTAAACAGCTTACCTTAGGAAGAATGGGGTTCTGAAATAAAAACACGTGTATACCTGCATAGGTAATTGGTGTTCGTGCAGAATAAACGGCGTTGTTAATCAATTTGTTGTGTTGCCCTCCCGCAATAGAAATTCCATGCACGCCGGTCGATACTGCAACATTGTTTTTTGCGTGTAAGTGCGATCCCCCTCCATCACCAAGCAAAATACCCGCGCCAGTGGCGTAGCCCGAAGCCTGGGAATTCGGTTCGTAACCGCCTCCACGTAACGAATTGTTGAGCACTTCTATCGGATTAGAAGCAGTTCCGTTTGATCTAAATATATTGATTCCCTCAGCAGGATCGCTTAGCCCCACCACGTTTTCTCCCACATTAGATTGAATTAAGTTGCCAACACCGGATACAGATGCGAACTGAATATGATGACCATGTTCTGTACCGCGCGGCCCCTCTCTTAGTGTATTAATGTTGGAAATTTTGTTGTTAATGATCTTGATATTGCCAGTCGTATGAAACGCGGCTACCCCAGACGCAACATCATGGATAATAGAATCTCTAACCGTAATGTTAGATGACTGGTTTATGCGCACCCCTTCCTCTTTGCAAGGTCCAATGATGCTGTCTTTCAGCACAATATTGCTACTTTGAATTATATCTATGCACCTGCCATGAGGATTTGTGATGCGCAATCCCGAATAAACGGTATTACTTTGAAGCAAGATAGCGTGGGAGCTATCGAGCGCTGCAGGAGGTAAAGTTGTCGCATCTTGTGCATAGGTCGATGGCGCAACACATAATGCAAGTGTAAAGATGGTTATAATATGTTTTAAGTAATTTTTCACTAGATACTCCATTGATCGAATTGATATGTTGGATGGTGAAATCAAAGGAATAAGCAACTTGAGGCGCTCGAGGTAAGTTGAAGCGAGCCATATAGCGACAGTAGCTGTTCCGCAAAGCATTTGTTCACTTTTCTTATTCTAGGGCATGAAGAATCATGCTGATGCTCTAACATCCAATAGCTGTGAACGTGAAAAAAATTTCAGTTCCATGAGTGTAGAACACGCTAATCGAATCTACAATGCAGAATTGTCATGCAAAATTACCATACCGAATTGTCGAGTTTATTGGGGAGCATCGAATATGATCAGCTCATGCTGATCTTTAGTATTAGGATTTTACAAAAGTATAAGCCACGCTCGCGAGGATTTCTACTGAGGTCCATACCACGCTCTGGTTTCAGCTTGTTCATTTAAACTAACGGGCAAATGACGAACAGGCCATTTTTGATCGCCAACGAATACGGGGAAATCATTAATATTGTCAACGTCGATTGAGTCTATGATAGTTATGCTCCCCGGAGCTGTGAGTCTAAAATCGAATCCGTCGAACCAACCACTTCCTACAATTGTTTCAAAGACTATCGTGTTACTATCAGGCTGGTTAATAATGTCGTGGCTTTCAATATTAACCCTGTTTATATACTCCACGGGAGACGAGGTCAAAATCTGGCCATTGTATCGGCTAAATCTTCCACCAGCGGTTGTACGTATATGCCAGATATCGTTAGTATCCTTCCATACAAACATTCCCGCTTCTGTCGCTGCATCGTATACTGGCGCAGCACCAACATACAAGGGGTAAGGTAACCAGAACGCATTCGGTTTAAAGCCTTGATCGTGGCCCTTGTTAATATTTTCTGGCGTAAACAAACCGTCTTGCAAGACAGAAAAAGCGATTTTTGAAGCCGGTGATGATGTAGTAACGTCGACGCCATCGAAGCCTATGGCAGTAGCGGAATTGACTTCTACCCAATTGGGTCCATTTTCAAAGGAATCACCACCTTCCAAACTCACAGGATTTACCGACTGAATATCTTCTGTGGCTAAGATGGATAGTTTATTGAAATGAAGCAGTTCTGCGCCACTCCAGCGATATTCAATTGGCGAACCATTTAAACTGGCGCCCACAAAAGTACCTGTCTCTAAATGCCAGTCGAAATCTGGCCTAGCTGGCAAGGTTGAAGCGTCGAAGATCCATGCCTCTGGCAAAGGTGAGAATTTAGTTTGCCCCAGATTAAGTTGATGAAGCATTTCCTTACCATCAATAATCACCGACATTACTGCTTTTTCGTCTGGCGATATTGTAAAATCGATGCCATCTTCATCGCCGTTTCCGTTACTCGCTATTTGAAAGCCGTAGGGAAAAATGTCTATCCGGTCATCGGGTTCAAGGTTAATACCGTTGATATCTGCTGGAATACTCGGTGAAATAACTGTTATTTGAGTATTTGCATTCGCGCCATTACCAATAATTCTTAACATATAAGGTCCATCATAATATTCTTTCCATAGATAGATACCCTCCTTTCCTTGCAAATAGTCATTGGCTTCGCCTTTGACAAATCGTCGTTTCTCCTCGCGAATTCTTATAAGCTGATTGGCTCTAATATTAACAACGGTAGAGTCTCTTCCAGAAGGCCAGGTAACAACTATTTTGTCTATCTTCTCATTCTGCCCCAGTCCAAAGTGAAGTCTCTTAAAGTTTTGAGAGAAAGTATGGGCGCCATTGTCTTGAAATCTAATTTGCTGCTTTTCTCCCGCGAATAGCTCAACGAAAGCCCCAACTGCATCGCGATTACTATAGGTGCCTTCAAGATCAATTTGAATCCAGTTGTTTGTGTTGCCAGTATTTCTAAATAACTGGTGAGGCCCCTGATATTCGCCAGCAGCGACGAAGTCCGTTCTGCCATTGAGCACAAAAAGGTCTAAAAAACCGTCAAGATCATAGTCAGCAGTGGAAACATAACCACCATTACCAAGATCAGATCCAGCAGCACCTGCAGCACCAGGAATTTCAATAAAATTACCATCGCCGGTGTTTTCAAAATACTGGTTAGGTGGATTATCAAGCGGGTTCAGGTTTGTAATATAAAGATCCAGGTCCATGTCATTATCAAAATCTGCCAGGACACCTGACAGGCTTGGACCAACGATATTTAAATTAGATGGCGTCTCCGCATAGTTATCTGAGCAATTCCCTTTATTGAAAATGTTGGGTTGCGGGCTGTATTGTAAATCCAGATTAATTTCTTCAAGGTCTGCTATAGGGTCAATACTGTCCATTGTTAGATCAATTAGGCGTCGCCTGGCAGAAGATCCAAAACGCAGATGCCATTGGTTAGTGCCAGCATCTTTCCATATATAGAGCAAAGCTCTGTCTTCTAATTGAAAATTTGGTTCGCCAACAAGGCGGGAGTCATCAGGATTTATTACGATGGGGAGATTAAGATCTTGCGCCTCGAGAACAGCAGATAAAGCCCCCAGTCTGAAACTCTCAAAACCAAGACTTAAACCGGTAACGAAGTTTAGTTGGCTATTTCCAACAAAATTTAGACCGGATAAATCATTAATCCAGGTCCTGGTTGACAACTCTAATCGCGTATCAGCCAAAGTTTGCCGCAATTGGTTAAGTACACCCAGTTTAATGGCATATAAATCCATGCATCCATCGTCATCGATGTCACCATAAGCCCAGTCACTTGTACCACGTTGAACAGAAAATAGTTGATTGGTAATTTCAATCCACGGTGTATTGACTATATTGAATGCGCGCCCGTTATCTAATAAAACATGAGGAAACGTGCTGGTTTCACTTTTGATGAGACGCGAGCCACTTCCTATTACATCTTTAAAATTTACATTGAGTGAATTATTTTCGAAATACTGTGGTCTGACCTGGGTAAAAAATGCTGAGGCCTCAGTTTTGCCAACACTGGTAATAAGTAGGTCAAGAAGCCCATCGCCGTTTTGGTCGAACCATAATGGCATTCTGTCACTGTGGATCCAGTTAAGATTTGTGTGGAGAGGATTAAAGATAGTCAATCGCTCGTTGATATTCTCGTAAAACGGCAGTATTCCATTTGTTCCACCTGGCGCAGCCAATAAATCCTGATCACCATCATTATCAAAATCGCTCCAGAGCGCACCATGTACATCCCTGTTACCTAAAAGTAGATCATGCTGTAGCGATGACTCCAGAAAGGTCCCATCCTGCTGATTAACATAAAGTGAAGGCTCGCGCCAATGGTTGCTGACGTAGGCATCCGGCCAGCCATCACCATTGATGTCACCCCATGAGACGCCAAACGTTTGTGCTGTTCTACTAATACCCGCAGCTTGGGTAACTTCTTCAAACTGGGCAGCTGCTAGACTAAAAGAAAGGGAGAGTTGCAAGGTTATAATTAGATTTAAACAGTTTTTGCTGTGTAACGGCAGAATCAATGAAGGCCCCCTTAATTTTGCACGTCCATAGTCAAGTTAATAATATAACTAACGAGTCTGCGTGCCACAGACTATTAAATCTTTTTTTTGTAAACTACTCCTATTTCACTATAGAGACAACAAATTGTCGCACTAAGTAGTTAATTCTGTAAAGTAATCACCAATTTTTATCCTGCTCGTACCCGAGCTGAATTAACTGCAGCCCCGCCACCTTTTTGAATAACATAATATTGTCTTCGGAGAACTCATCACGCCACCCGCCTAGCTGACCTTTGCGAAAGGTCTTTGTCTTGCTTGAAAAAGACCTGTCAGCGATTTCCGCCACATCTTCATCATTAAGATCGGCACCAATATGACTGCCAATTGCTGAGATGATTTGATGCTGACTCTGTTCATTACCACCGCCACGAGTTCCAACTAGATCTTCGAAGCGCACTAGCAGGCAGTCACTATCATTCAGCCAAGGCATATATTGTTCGATATGTTGCGCCATCGAATTTGAGCGCACGCCACCCGCCAGAAGCTCACTTGGGATACCCTCAATGATCGCCGCCAGTTGCTGATCCCAGCTTGAGATGGCATTGAAATATTTATACAGACGGTGGCGAGTATCCTTAGCACAATAGTGGGCACCGGAAACACTAACATCGCGCAGATCACGCACTACCAGGAAAGTCCTAAACCGATGCTCGGATAAAAAATTGGCAAAAGCCTCATCCCAATATTGATGTGCCGAAATAATTTGGCCACCCTTGGCACAGGACAACTGTTTGCTATAGGGTGCAATGTTTTGGTCGTAATGGTAGGTCCAGCGATCGAGCACCCCGGGCATCATCGACAAAATACGCCTGAGCAAATGAGTGCCCGACTTCGGCATACTATTGGCAAAGATTCTTGGACCATGCACCATAGTGTGACGATCGGTTTTGTTTAGCACAATGAGATTCCTCATCAGCGCATGCTGGACGTGCTTTTGCACAAGATAGACGCTGTGCCTTAGTTGCATAGTCTCATTCCCGAAAGAGTACACTTTCATAGCTTCGTGGTTGTTTGGTGGGCAGTGTTGTCGTACCCGCATTCTGAGCGCTGAAAACGGTTTGGCCATCGCTACGCATTGGGCATCGAAATACCGGTCGTGTTAGTACCGTACGCGTTGAGAAAGTATTTCAACTTGCTAGCTTACTGGAATTGTACCTTATATCGCGCCCTAAATTCCCGCTTACAAGCCATACGTATACTGGTACTATATACAGCAATTGTACAGTTTAGAAACTTCGGTAATTTGTGAACACTTCGCATCCTATATTTTAATTCAGGCACAAAACTAAGCAAGGCATCGCATGAATCGGAGCAAACTCAGGCATAGCTTAAGCATGGCCTTATTCGCCCAGCTCGCCGGGCGGAGCAACCTCACTAGCGCGGCCCGCCGACTTAATCTATCGCGAGCCGTTTCCAGGTATCACGTCAAAAATCCGCAGGGTAGCACTTTGCATAATAATGTTATCCAATAGTAAATTTCGCAACTAATACTTGTCATACCCTCTTGTGTTCATCGCGGCTTCCCGAGTAAGAATCAAATCAATTTCATTCTGAAAGCCGCGCTCGATCTGCCTTCAAGAAAGTGAAGATAGAGAGAGGCAAAAAAAAATTGTCGCGCTAAGATAATTTATTTTCCCATTTTTTTCGGTGCTATATGCGCCCTGAAACGCTAAACATTAGCTAGCGATATAAGCTATATTTCGTAAAACGAGATTGCAAAGATTCTTAAGTATCGTGCAATATTGGAAACTCATATCATGAACAAGCATAAACCAACAGCACGCAATGCGTCTCTAAGAAGCAGATTCATATCTGGTACTAGCTGGGCTCTCACAGCGAAGATTATTAGCGGCGCATCGACATTTGGCGTCAATGTTCTACTAGCACGACTACTTGCTCCAGAAGATCTTGGCTCATTTTTCCTAGTGCTCAGCATCGTCAATACTTTTTCGATTATCGGCCAGTGGGGTTTAGGTCGAGGACTCGTTAAGCTGATTGCAGCAGCACTTTCGGATGGGCATCCCGGGAAAGCGCGTAGCGCAATGACTTCGTCGTTTATCATAGTAACATTTGTTTGTCTAACATTGGCTTTGCTGATCATTTCACCAGTGGGTTACTGGTTCCTCGAAAAGCTATCTGGCTCAGGTCAAGTCACACTGTTTGCAGGATTAATAGGTATATGGATTGTTATTAAAGGCCTACAAGGAATAGTCGGGGAGTCATTCAGAGGGCTGCATGATATCCGATTCGCTTCAATATTTGGCGGTATGGTGACGGCTATATTAGCGATGATATTTTATTTGTTCGTATGGGTGAGTGACACTCAAATTGAATTAGCACAAGTTATCAATCTTATGTTGTTCGCTGCAGGCATAAGTCTGGTCACGGGGAGCGCCATCTTATTAAGAAAAGCTTGTGGCCTGGGGGAAAATAGTGAGTTACAGCTTAGGCAAGTAATTCGTTTTGGCGCGCCTTTGATGCTGACAAACATAGCGCTGTTTGCGACCCTGGAACTTCATATGTGGATTCTGGCCTATTTTAAACCAGAAACAGAAGTTGCATTATATGGTGCGTCTTTGCGGCTTGTAATGTTGTTAGCTATGCCGTTGACAATAGTCAATGCTGTTATCCCACCAATGATAGCTGGAATGTATCGCCAGAAGCAGTATGACCGAGTTCAGAACTTGCTACAGAGCACGGCAACCCTAATCGGTTTACCCGCATTTCTTATGTTTGTAGTGATTGCGCTGTATGGCGAAGAATTGCTTGGTTTGGTCTTTGGTGAGCCATACACAGTCGCATATGTTCCGTTTTTGATTTTAGCAACAGGGCAGCTTATTAACGTGATAAGCGGTTCGCCAGGTGTCTTGTTAACTATGTCCGGACATGAACGTGCCGTTATGACAACAGCATTCGGTGCCAGTACTATCGGTATTACAGCAAGCCTTATAGGGGTGCAGGCATATGGTGCAACTGGTGCTGCTTTGGGATATGCGCTAGGTATATCTAGCAATAACATAGCAATGTGGGCATATTCATGGCACAAGCTATCAATCAAAACTCATGGTAACGTACGAATGTTAGTAGACCTGGTTAATCAGCGTATGAGTAAAAGAGACTAATCCGATTTTCGTTGAACAAAAATTCTTACAGCATTGCATCTAAGTCAAAACGGATGTGGAGATTAACACCCAACGCAGATAATTCTCTTCTTTTATAGACCCACGCTTATCAATAACCACTTTTTCATTCAACTCTGCCTCTTTCATTTTCTTTGAACGGCTTGTGGTCCACCAGAAGTAAAATTATATCGGTGTTCACAATGACTTGTTCGAAGATGGAAAGAAGAAATTCTGAACGTAATGACAAATTCGGCTCGCAAACATGCATCTCGCATAGCTCCCCCTTTCTTTAAGGCGTTGCCAATATCCAAAGCTGGTGATTCTCGAAGCTCATAAACAACATCGGCCTTGAACCCCAATCCAAGGCAACCGTTTCGTATATAACAACGACAGTAACAGCTAAACCCTTGGTGGCCAACAATGGAGCGGTCGGCAAACCGATATAGCCAAGTCCAATAACGCAAACTTTTTTGAAATCTATCTGTTATTTATTGCGCCTGTGTTTATTTTAGCTAATTATTCAGGGAGTCAAAAACTCTCGACACCGAATGCCCGTCACCATAGGGGGGTTGATACGCCTGCGACATTGTGGTGTACCCATCAGTAACCGACAGCGCATCTTCCACGATTTGTACAATTGCCTGGGTATTTGTGCCAACCAATCGCACTGTGCCTGCTTCTGCTGTGCTGCATAGGGACGCTCTCTTACTTAGCCCATCTTTAACAGTCGATAGACCAATACTGTCGAATTCTCGTAGCTTCTCAATAAGCCAGGGCAGCGGCACGCTCTCGCACAATATCCGGAAGGCGGCGAATGGTCGCCTCGCCAATGCCCAAGCGATCCCTGATGTATTGCCAGAAAGAGATGCCAAGCTTCCTGCAGGTTTTTTTCAGACTGGCGAAGGTATCGCGACAGCGCCGCCCCTCATCGCTGCGTGTACCGCCACTCACTTTGCGCTTTTTCACGTAATCTCGAATATCGGTTTCGCTGCCATTGGTATGAAGCGGAATCTCTAGCCGCTCCAGCACCAACAATAACTCTGTTTTGTTCGAGTGAATCCCCTTGAGCGTTCTGTTCAAAGTCGCGTAACGAGTGTGCTGTGTAAAAATGGCGTCGAATCGCCGGCTTAAGCCGTCGCGTTGTTCGTCGTTCGGCTGCTGCTTGTAGGCCTTGAGATCGGCATACAAGTCCCAGATCTCTTCTCTGACATGAGCGATGTCTTCGCGGTGGGCTTCGTTCAACGGTAGCAGTTTGTGGATGAGGCGTTCAGCGTGTACCCAGCACAAGCCATGGCTCAGCACATTAAACTGTCCGGCATCATCACTGATAACAGCGAGGTCATCACACAGGCCACAATCCAGGATGCTGCCCAGCGATGCCCCTTCTGTCGCAATGCGGCAATGGCGCGTGTTCGTGATAGAAAGCGTCTTCAGTAGGTTCTGCCAGGCGTGCTTGTCGGCGAAGCATTCACCGATGTGTTCTCGCAACGTCGTCAAAGGGACTTGAGGCAATTTCTGCTTCTCCATATAGGATAGTGCCGCTTCCGTCAGCACATAATCTTGTCGACCCGCCCGTAACAGCTCCAGAAAATTTACCCGGCTTTTTGAGTTCGTACTGCAAAACCAGGCAAAAAAATCATTTCCGATGTGTTTGACATAACCGTTCCGGCCTTGGTGACGAGCGCCACTGTCATCGACCGTGACGTAAGACGATACTTCCAGCCCCGCTTGTAGCAGGTCGTCTTTCTCGTCATGGCATGCCTTCTGATCACAGAGTAACAACTGATTGATTTGCCCCGACGAAATATCAATGCCCCATTCACGCAACTGCTCCAGCAACAGCGGTTGCGTCGTCTGGCAGTGGTGATGTTGATACAGGATATAGGTCACCAACTGCGGGCCGAAGTGACGATTCCTCAGGGAAGCCGGCAACGCACCGACCAGCGTGTCACCGGCTGGCGTAATCCAGCGTTCCTGACGATAGCGCGTGTTGTGCGCCTGTAGGATGAGATCCTGGACCACAAAATCACGGTAACCTTTAAAGCGAGCACCCTCTGGCACGGGTTCCTCTGGTGCCAGTGCTTTCTCTTCGTGGATCGTCAGTTGGCTATTCCTGGCTTTCTTTCGGGAGCCCGCTCGCTTCTTCGACGTACCACTCGCATCGGGATCCGCCTCCGCTTCACGAGCAGTTTTTGAGTCGAGTGCACTGCTCTTGAATTTGGGCCGTTTCTTTTCGCCTTTGAGCGTGCTGATTTCATCCTTCAGGCGAGCGATCTCCTCGTCCTGTTCCTGGATTCGCACAAACTGCTCCAGCAATGCCAACAGACCTCTAACGACGGGCGTCTGTTCTTCTTCTGGAATATCAGGAAGTTGTGGCTTTGTCTTTATACCAGTTGTCATGGGCTGGCACTGTGCCATAAACGGAACGAAATTGTTAGCCGTTTGCCCCGGCTTATTGAGAAGCTACGAATTCTCCGCGTAAGCATTTGATTTTTCGTTGTCGAGTGTGAGATTTAAAAATGTAGTGCCATAATAGTTACGTCGGCCCATTGTGCGCTGCCTATGATTCCGGTAGCGTCCCTCCCATGTTCATCCGTCGCACCCAGACCCGCAGCACCGCCACCGGCGAATCCTACTTCAGCCATCGCTTGGTTCGCTCTGAACGGGTAGGTCAGCAAGTCCGCCAACGGACGTTGTTGACTCTCGGGCGCCACTTTGCGGTAGCGCAAAAGCACTGGCCGCTGCTGTGCCAGCGCCTGGAGCAGTTGCTTATGGTGCAAGAGGTGCTGCTGCCGCTGGCGTGCCCGGTCGGAGTGGAACGGGAAGCGCAGCGGATAGCCGCGCAACTGCTGGTACGCGAAGCCGAGCTGGCACCCGCCGAGGCAGCGGCTAATGAGGCAGGGGGCGACGTGCAGTCGGTGGATGTCGACTCGCTGCAGTTGCTTCGACCGAGAACGGTTGGGGTGGAGCACGTCGGCTTGTGGGCGATGGAGCAACTAGGCTTCATCCCGCTGCTGGAGCGTCTGGGCCTGAATGGACGGCAGCGGGCGGCGGCAGTGGGGTCGATCATCGGCCGCATGGCCGCACCCGGGTCGGAGCGTGCCACCCACCGCTGGCTGGGCCAACGTAGCGCGTTGGGGGAACTGCTGGACGTGGACTACGAGGCGATGAGCCTGATGCAGCTGTACCGCGCCTCGGATGCGCTGATGGCGCATCGGGACGCCATTGAGCGCCACGTGTTCCAGCAGGTGACGGAGCTGTTCAGCCTGGATACGACGATCACACTCTATGACCTGACCAATACCTATTTTGAGGGGGAGGCCCGCCATCAGCACAACGCGCAGCGGGGACGTTCCAATGAGAATCGCAATGACTGCCCCTTGCTGACGCTGGGTCTGGTGCTCGACGGCAGTGGTTTCGTGCGCCGTTCTGAAGTGTTTGCGGGCAACGTTAGCGAAGGCAAGACGCTGATGCAGATGCTGGCGGGGCTTGAGGCGCCGGGCGGCGCGCTGATTGTGATGGACCGCGGCGTGGCGACCGAGGCCAACCTGCAGTGGCTGCGCGAGGCGGGCTATCGGTATCTCGTTGTCAGCCATGAGCGTACACGCCGCTTCGATTCGGAGCAGGCGCTTTGTATAGAGACAGCGTCGCAGCAGAAGGTGCATTTGCAGAAGGTCACTGCCGAGGATGGCCAGGAAGTGCGCCTGTACTGTTATTCCGAGGCGCGGGCCGCGAAGGAGCACGGCATGGCGCGTCGCTTCGCCGAGCGTTTTGAGGGGGCGCTGCAACAGCTGAACGAGGGCCTGTCACGGCCCCGCACGCACAAGCGTCTCGACCAGGTCTGGGAGCGGATCGGGCGCCTCAAGGAGAAGAGCCACGGCGCGGCTCAGCACTACCACATCGATATTATCCCGGACGCCAGCGGTGAGAAGGCCACCACTATCACCTGGCAACGCCAACCGGTCGCCGGTTCGGCACTGACACACCCGGGTGTGTACTGCCGGCGCAGCAACGAAACCGAATGGGATGAGGAAAGGCTCTGGCGCAGCTACATCATGCTGACCGATCTGGAGGCGGTGTTTCGTTCACTCAAATCCGAGCTGGGCCTGCGCCCCATTTTTCATCGCAAGCAGGAGCGCTCCGACGTACACCTGTTTATCACGGTGCTGGCCTATCAGTTGGTCCAGGTGATCCGCCGGCGACTCCATGCGCACGGGGAGCACGCTAGGTGCCTGTCCGAGAACAGCCCAAGCAGTGATATAATTTCAGCAACAACAAATCCAGAGACTACTGCAGATGTCCGGCCCTTTCAAGTCCGACCCGATTGACGCCAGCCAGCGCCAACTGTTTCCCGGTAATGTCT
>RCMY010002000.1_pt1 | contig 18676 bp, 11 predicted proteins | sample 2041341 | NCBI WGS metagenome assembly RCMY01 (sample SAMN09708234, study PRJNA481090) | Marine sediment metagenome, whole genome shotgun sequencing project. | reverse complement strand
GTTCAATTGGGTGCTTCACAAATTGTTCTGCGAAGATGCCAATAGCATTGCACAGGCTATGCCAGTTTAAGAAAATCTATATATAACAGATGGATAAGGAAATTTTACGATATTATGAATATGAACCGAAACTGAATAATAGTAAAATATACCAACTATTGGTTTCGAAGATCGGGATAAGGATGTCGACCTTCTGTTAACATCGAGATGTTATCGACAAAGCCATGTTCGGACCGCGCCTCTCTCGTGTCTTTGCCAGTCGCAACAACGCATTATGGTGGTCAGCCATGGTGCTGGTCACGGCCTATTGCGTCGCGGCAGATCCGCCTGCGGAAGTGGCGTCCGCGCCGGATGCTGTGGTTGCCAAGGCGGAGAAGAAACCGGCCGATCCCTGGGCGGGGATGAAGGATGTCGCCAAAAAGCGCGAAGAACTGCTCCACTGAACTGGCCGATTGCTGTCGTACGCGATACATTTCCACCTTGGCCCAAGGCGCGCGTCAATGTTGCTGGCTTAATGGTTGTTCATAAAAAGTGCCATAAATATGAACCTGAGATAAAAGCACCATTCAGCCGCTGGTCAACGCAGCTCCGCTAGACCGCCAATTGTCGGGCAGCAATTGATTCGGGTTTAGGGAAGCCCTTTTTGGAGTAGAGAATATGATCAGCAAGATTTTGGGAAGTTTAGCGATTTCAACCGCGGCCATTGCTACAATGGCCTTTGCAACACCAGCCGAAGCACGTGGCGGCTATTCCAATGGCGGCTATTACGAGCAGGTCCGGAACGACGGCCGTCGCGAATATCGGCGCGGCGATTATTATCGCGGTGATCGCTACCGTGATCGCCGTGATCGCCGCAACTATCGCGACCAGCGCCGCTACCGCGACAATCGCTATTATAGTGATCGCCGTCATCGGGGCTGTGACCGCGGAACCGGTGGCACGATTATCGGCGCGATAGCCGGTGGCCTGCTCGGCAATGAAGTCGCTGGTCGCGGCAGCAAAACCGAAGGTACGATTATCGGCGGTGCAGTCGGTGCACTGGCTGGCCGCGCAATCGACGGCAATTGCTGATCTGATCGCGTTCTAACCAATAGAGTTAAACCCCTGCGTGCGAGCGCGCAGGGGACTTCATTCCCCCGAGTTGCTTATTGGGGGACAGGGGGTCGGTGCTGTCTAATAGCCCGGCCCCCGCTCATTTTATGGCGTGGCAAGCAGCGGAGGAACCGGTCCGATCCAGTCCGCCAGATCCGGCTCATCTTTCACGAAATAGGGCTCACCCTTGCTGTTCAGATAGAAGCGTTGCATCTCGCTGCGGGTGAAGGGCCGGGAACCCAGCCGTCCGAAGACCGCCATTTGACCGCCGGTCTCATCCACAGCCCGGTCACGATCAAGGCCCTTGGACAAAGCCAATGCCGGTTTGGGTGTACGGGCAAAGGCGATCAATTCCGGCTTTGGTGCCGGTGAGAAGCCATAGAAGTTCTTCTGGCTATCCGGCGTGGTCAACTGAACTACCTTCAAGCCATTGCGGCCATCGGCGACATAGGCAAATAGCGTCGCGTTGGTCGATCCGACAATCACATCCTCTGCATCGTTCATCGTGCCGCCAAAGGTTTCTTTCCGGTAGACCACAGGCGCTTCCGGTCGCGTGATATTGACAATCACCAAGCCTTCGTCCTTGGCAGCGATATAGGCGTAGGTGCGAGCGAGATAGAGACGCCGGGCATTGCGCAGTGCTATGGTTCCTGACGGTACTGCAACCGGATTTTCCATATCAGTGACATTGAACAGTTTTACACCCTCCGCATCGGTGACCCAAAGATAGCGGAACTGCAGCGCCGATGCCCGGGCATCGATCATCGGAATGGTAATGACATGGCGGGGTTCCAGCGGCTTATCGAGATCCATCAACGTCAATCCGGCAGCAGTGGTAATATAGGCGTAGTGGCCAGCGAGTGTGATATGACGAGCGCCGTCCAATATGCCGTCTTGGTTCCAGGTCAGGCTGCGCTTGAAGAAGTTATTGCGGAATTCGCCGTCGGCCAAAGTGTTGATGTTGACCAGGATCAGACCTTCCTCGCTATCGGTAATTACCGCGTAATTGTAGATCGGATGAAAAGGCTGTTCCTCGTTGACCTCACGCAATTCCTTGGTGTTGCGGGTTGGTGCAATAGGCTGGTTGGTCGCCAGAGCCATGCAGGTCGCGTTTTTGGTATCGACATGGGTATCATGGCCGAGCGAAGAGAATGGCGCTCTGACGATGCGTTCCGAGAATCCCTTGTTACCGATGGAAGCGACATCATAGGCGCGGAAACCACCTTTTCCTTCCGCTACGAACATATATTCTCCGCGCAGCTGCAGACAGCGGACAGCGTCGCCAGTTCCCTGAACGACATTCTTGAATTCTTCGAGCGCCTTGGTTTCGCCGGACAGGTCCTTGTCGAGCCGTTCACCGCGTACCCAGTCGATCAGTTCCCGGTCATTGTTTTCGACATGCATCCGCCAATAGTCGGGATAGGCATATTTTTGAAGATACGAACCGATGACCGCCTGTGGTTCATCCCATTCCGTGACCCGGACCGCTTCAAAGCCCTTTTCAAGACCAACCCAGGCATGGAGGCCGATGAAATTGACGAAATTTGTTCCCTGCAACAATGTTTGCGCCATGATCGCGTTATTGTCATTGGCTTCGCTGACGTGACAATCGGAACATTGCTTGGTCTCGGTCTTGCGCACAGTGTGCGGGAAATGCGGCGCGAAGGCCTGTGATGAAAAGCCAATGCCCGAAATCGGCGGCTGCTGGACGTAGATGCGCTCGCGGTTGATGTTGGTCGAGGACAGGATCAGGGCCGAAGTCGAACGCACCGGCGCAATGATATTGCCCTTGCTTGTCTGGTGGCGTCCCAGCTGGAACATCTGGTCCCGGGCAACCTGGGGATTGTAAGTCGCATAGTTCCGCGTCGTGCCGCCTTCATATTTGTGGTTGTCTGCTTGCCAGTTCGCTTCGATGGGCAAGTGGCAGCCGCCGCAGCTTGTCGTCCAGCTAAGGTGGCAGGTGAAGCAGACCATATTTTCATCTTTGTGCGCCCGTTCGTCTTTCGCAACGCCGCTGCCGAATGCAAATTTGCCGGTTTCCGCTCCGCTTTTGGACATAAGTTTTGCCCGTGCCGCCTTGAGATTGAAGTCAGGGTGAGAACGATCGACGCTGTTTTTGACGAGGCTGACCCGCCAGCTGAGTTTGGGGTCGACGATGGAACGCTGGATCAGCACGCGCTTGCCATCGGGGTCCTGGAACCATTCGAAGCGCCGCTCACCATTAGCATTGCGCAGCAGACCAAGGTTCTTGCCCTTTGGCCGCGCCGCCAGATTGCTGGTCATCAGGGTCGGATAGGCATCGGCGGTGCCGTGACAATCCTTGCAGCTGATTTCGACCGCATTGGCGACCTCGCCGTAGATCAGGCCATTGCCATGACTGTCCTGTGAAAAATGGCAATCGGCGCATTGCATGCCCACTTCGGCATGGATGCTCATCATATGGACCGATTTGCCGGGATTAATCCCCGGTTCGACGAACTGTCCTTCGCCTTCTTTGCGGAATTTTTCCGGATCATCATTCGCTACGATATTGTCGGTATCGGTGCTGTAGCTGGCTTGGTTGCCTTCGGCATCGAGCAGATTGCCATCGCGATCGCGTTTCAGGATCGCCCGGAAATTCCAGCCATGACCGTGATAGTCCGCAAATTGGGTATCCTTGGCGTCGCTGTTGATGTCGTACACATTACGCAGGAAATCCATGTCGGCCCAAAGCCCTTTGGGAGCGGCCCCTTCGGGATTTCTATCGAGCACTTCCCGGACTTCTGCAGCAGTCGGATATTTTTGCTGCTTGTATTTTTTCTGATATTCCTCGTCACTCATGCCTTCCGGCTTGAGGGTCTTGTTGTCCGGACCGGGCCACATATAGGGCGCGTCCGATTCATAATCCCACATGGTGTAGCCAAGATAGCTATTCAGGAAGATATTCGGCTGATGCATGTGGCAGTTCATGCATTGGGCGGTCGGAATGGCTCGGGTGAAGGCATGTTGGACCGGATGACCTTTTTCGCGTTTGGCAGGATCGGTCTCGACTGCATGATCATCGCCATGCCCCGTCTCTTCACCATGTGCTTCTCCGGCTGGCTTATCGCCTTCGCCATGGTCGCCTTTTGCACCGTGGGAAGCATCATAAGTGCCAAATTTGCCGAAACGATGCTCGCCCTCTTTCAGGTTTCTTATTGTCGGATCGACCGTGTTGGTCTGTCCGTCACGGCCATATTTTGCCCAGATCGAGCTGTGCCGCGGTTCGCGGTCATTGGCGTAGACGACGTGACAGCCGGCGCAGCCCGACTGGCGATAGTCACCCGGCTGATCATTGGTTCCCATGAACCACATGAAGGGGTCATTGAGCCGGGTCTTGTGGATATTGAGCACCGGGATGGCGACGCGCAGGCCGGTTCCCGGACCACGGTTGGATTGCTTGAGATCGGGGCGCCCGGGTTCTTCGAGCCGCTGAATGATACCGCCGATATTGGGCAGCCCAATTTCCGGGAACTGGGTGTTGATATTGCGGCCACCGCGCTCGAACACACGGAAAATGTCGCCTGGTGGGACGGTGTGCCAGGTCGGTAAAGGGTAGAGAATCGGAAGCGCGCCGCGTTTCTTTTCGGCATCGGTTACAGTGCCGTGCGGGTTGCCGGGCGACTTGATCGTCGCGGGTTCACCTTTGCGGGTGTAGGCTTCGCCGAATATGTAATTTTTGAAGGGCACAATACCGTTATTATAGGCGGCACCACCCCAGAGCATGGCCCCGGTTGCCATTAGCGAACGCTCAGAAGCCTCGATGATTTCCATATGACAGGCACCACAGGATTCGCGTGCGACGCGATAGTCCGACGGATTGACAAAGCGCACAAATTCGGGTGATTCCGTGTTCAGTAACGCATAGCTGCGCTTGGGATTGGCGGAAGATGGCCAGTGCCAGCTTTCGGGATATTTGGGCAGGACATGCGCTTTCGTCAGGGCATCCATATAGGCAAGACTATTCTTGCCCCATTTGTTGTTGCCGACAACCGAAGCATCACCGCCATGACAATCAACGCAGCCCAGAACCACAGCCGGGGTCTCATGCATGGTCTTCTGATCGCTGTCGGTGTGGCAGGTCTGACAGCCGCTGCTTTTGGCTTGCGCCTCGTCCCAGGTCTGGTTTTGCGGGGCAGGGGGAGTGAAGCTATAATCGATTTTTTGCGGTTTTTCAGTGCCTGCAGCGAGCAGCAACGAGGCTGGTGCAAGGGTCAGGGCAAACGCCCCCAACCCTGCGAGGATTAATTTGCTATTGCCGGTCATGACGTTTCGCCAGCGCATCAGAAAGCCAGTATCGCATTAAGCAATATCGAATAGTGGAAGTCCCGTTTATCTGTCTGATCGAACAAATTCTTGAATCCTTTTCCGGGTATCAATGCAGCGCCGGACAGGCGGAATACCATATTTTGCGTAGCTTTCGGGCGGTAGATTGCAGCCATGGAAAGGTCCCATCCGATATCTTTGGGAATCGAACCTTCGACCCGCAGTGCCTCGAGGCTCTCTGTTTTGTGAAACCAAAGATGATTGGCATTGGCGGATAGCCGGAAATCGGGCGTCAGATCGGCATCGACGCCCACGCCAGCCAATATCGTGCCCGGATTGTTGAAATTGCTCTGCCCCTGTTCCTTGGAGGAACGAAGGGAATTGAGGATACCGTTGCGACCGTTAATCGAGATCACCCTTCCGCCACCCGCGAACGGGATTGTCTGGCGGATCCAGTAACTCGTGTCCGCGCCGGCGAAAATCGGATTCTCGAAGATCGCGTCGAATCCCGCTTCGGTATTATTATAGGGATTACCGTCGCCGCTGGCGAACAGCCCAGAGGCGCGAAAGCGCAGGAAGTCAACGTCATAGCTGGCTTCCAAGGCACCAAAATAGGCGGCGATATTCGCCGGCTCACTGGTGAAAATACTGTTCCGGTCTTCGCCAAAGGCTCCGTATACCTGTCCGGTGACATTGATCCGTCCGATCCGTCCGTCGAAGGCATAGCCCGGATAGACAACATCATAGGCGCGGCCCCGAAGGTCGCCGAGCAGCGCCGGACGCACCGGAAAACCATTGTCGTCAATTTCGACATCGGACCGTTCGCGATTCATATTATAGGTTAGGCTGAACTGGCTGGTCAGGCCGACAAAGGGTAAATCCTGCCGGTACAGATTGGCAAAGAAAATATAGCTTTCGCGCGGGGTCTGGGTGATGTCATTGAGACCGGAATTGGTGTCTTTTTCGAGTTGGATAAAGGCGCCGAGATTATATTGTACCCGGTTGTTGTCGCGGGTGCCGAACAGGCGGAACCCAAGCTGGTTGTCCTGAAACAGAAATCCGCGAAAATCGGCCTGCATCGGCTGGATGCCGATACGGAAACTGTCGAAGTCATAGCGCGCCGAGGTGTTGCGGATATGATAATCAAAAAATGCTTCCTGCACCCCGACGAACCAGTCGGTGCGGTGCGAGGATTTGGAAGGCTCGACAAACAGCACCCGGCGTTCCGGTACATTCACATGATTGACCTGGGTTGCCAGAGTTAGTCGATATTCCACATCAGGCGGCTTGTAAGCGGTAGATCCCTTGATCAGGGCAAAGCCGGTGATGAACGTCTGGACGTAGACTTCCGAGCCGGATCGCCCGAAAACATCGAGACTGTTCGGGCGTTCCGTGGTCTGCACGCCGACCGGAATGGGGAAGCTGCGGGGCTCGATCACCGTATCCGAAATCACATTGGCAACGAAAAACCAGTCATCGCCTTTCAAAAAGCCCGGCTTCTTGCCGGCCGGAATCGGCTTGTCGCCTTTGAGAACATTCTGATTATACGGATTAAGCGTGCTGTGACAGTTGTTCCGCAAGGCTCCGAACAAAGTATAGATCGATTCATCACCACCTTTTGCCGGACACAGGCTTTGCATGATCCGCCAGCGGTCGGGGACCGGAAATTCGTCGGTCGGAAAGGCTTCGGGCGGCGGGGCATTGACCGCACCGGGGTTATTCTGGGTTACCCGATCCGGCAGCGTTTTTTGGACGCCCGGACGGCGGCGGCCATCGATTAGAGCGTCATCGGCTGCCAGGCCATCAAAGTCCATTTCCAGTTGATCCGGGGTTTCGGATTGCGCAGGATTGGAAGATATGGAAGCATCTTTCAGGGTAGGTTGATCAGCTGGTGCCTTTTCATGCTTTTCTGCTTCTTCTTCGTCCGGATCTGGTCCACCCATGCCCAATTCTTGCCCGAAATCGTCAGATTTTGTACCTATCCAGTCAAATTTTTCCCCGGCCAGCAAAGCTATCAACGATGCCTCCATGTCCTCGACCGAAGCCCGCTGAGCCTCCATCTGCTCTGCCTGGCCAGACATCACCGCCATGATCGGCACAAAGGAGGCAGCGAGTCCCGACATCCGCTTTATAGTCCCTCGCAAACATTTTGCTGGTTGGTGTCGAGGAACGGCGCAAAGGGACAGTTCACATAGCGCAACCGGACTTTGGCATTACCGAGATCGACAACGACATTGTCGGCCCGGATCGCCTTTGGTGCATTGCCGATAGTGCCGACGCGCTGGCCGGCATTGTGCAGTCCGAGGAAACTGGCCATGTCATCCTGATCAATACCGTCTCCGGAGACACCGATACCGCCGATGAGCTTGTCACCGCGATAGATCGGGACGCTGCCCGGGAAAATCTGCATGCCGTTGGAAAGACGGACCTGTCCGCCGCTATTGGGTATTGCTGGCAAATCGGTGCATTGTTGCGTTGTATCGGGGCTGGCGCCGTTGGAGGCGACATATCCCAGATGGGTGACAATATTGCGAACCACCAGATCGAGCTGCAAGCCGACAGCGAACGGACTGAATTTCGCTGATTGTGCGACCGATAGCGGTCCGGGAGGGCGTCCGATCTCGCCATCCGGGAAATAGGGCCTGGAAAGATTGCCACCCGAACGATCGGCAAAGGCCACAGTGCCGGTCAGAGCATTGGGATCGCCCAGAAAATTGCGTACACGCTGCACATATGCAGGAACATTGGCGAAGGGAGGAAAGGGCGGCGTACCAAGCAATTGCTGAGCCGCAACCTTATTAGAGAAAAAAGCGGCCGTCCGTGCCTTTTGCAGTGATACGTCGGTGCCGAAAATCGGGCCGTCTGGTGTCCGCACAATGCCCAAAATCTGGCCATGGGTATCGACCACGCTCACGGTCGCCTGCATCCGGCTGTCCAGCGGTTGGCGAATTTGCGCCCTTGCCCGGCTGAAGATGATGAATGCTTCTTCCAGAATCGCGCGCACTTCAGCCGCCGTTAGCGGGGCGGTTACCGCAGCGGCATCAGTACCGCCGCGGATAGGATAGCGATTGGCGCCGGTTCCGTCTGTCAGCACAAAGGCATCACGGTTTTTGAATTCCGCTGCGGTCGATGCCCTTATGCCGGAAGCCTCTGTTCCATAAGCGGTGCCGGCGATGATGGTGGCACCCGCATAACCGGTGACGGCTGAAAGACTGCCGACACTGTTGTTTATAGCCGCAAAATTGCTCTTCAGCGGTGACAAGTCAGAAACCACCATATCGCTGAACCGTAACGACGTTCCATCGACCGATATCCGGTTGGCTGTGATCGAAGCGGGCGGTGCAAAACCCTGAATTCCGGCTAGGGCGATTGCCTCCTCGTCATCGACGTCGACATCGAGAATGTTGGGATCCAGGCCATAGTCGCCGTCCCCCATGACACCGATTCCGCCGACCACGACACCGTCTTTATAGATAGGCAAACCGCCGGGATCAGCAGCCAGACCGAGGGGCGACCTTTTTGGTCCAATCAGCGAGCCGGCTCCCCCCATCGGGTTGAACCGCCGGGACAAGTCCGAGCAGGGTAGCTGGCTAAACTGGACACCGAATAGCGGACCGCTTTCCAGCCCGACGGTGGTCGGTGCAGGCGGGAAATGTTCTTGCGCGATCTGACTGGCCGTCCGGGAGGAAAAGGCGTTACCGCCACTGGACAGATAGGCTCCGGTCACGGCCTTGGCGATAGCCGCTGTGGTCGCCGGAACCGGCTGACCCTGCAGCCCGATAATATCTGCCGGTCCTGCGACGCCACCGATCTGCTGGGAGCTGACCTTGACATTGGGCGATCCATTGTTCGACCCCATCATGTCGAACACGGCCAGCACATTGCCGACGCGGTCGACCACGGCGATTACCGAAGGAAGATTGCGGGCCTGTGCTTCGCCCACGGCCTGGGCGATAATAGTTTGCACCTCTGTCACCGTCAGCGCGCGCTGGGCCGGTGCCGTAAACAACCCGCCCGTTCCGGTTGGCGGCGTCGTCGGGGCCGGTGTCGGAGACGGGGAGGGCGAAGGAGTGCCGCCAAAATCATTGCTGCCACCACCGCCGCCACAAGAGGTAAGCACCAGTGCGGCGGCAGAAATAGCGGAGGTTAAAAAGGGCTTTCGCATCACCAAATCCTCTATCTGAGCGACCGGATCGTGCGCACGGCGCTACCTAGTGCCCGGCGGTATTTCAGCGGTTCATAACCGTTGGGTTCAGCAACGGCAGCATAGGCGACATTGATCTGCCCGCGCAGGCTGGCGGCAGCAGATTCGCTGACCTGACCACTATTGACCAAACCGTTGAGCAAAGTGTCAACGGCCATGACCGCCTGCACACTGCCCTCATAGTCTGTAAAGCGCGGTGATATCGCCTGGCCAGCAATGGTTTCCATGATCTGGAATGTCTGGTCCCGGCCAAAGCTTGCGCGGGAGAAACGATCCGCGAGCTGCGTTGCATATTGCCGCAATTTGGCCGCTTCCTGAACTGCTGGCTCCCGGCCCTGAGCCATTGCCGTGTGAAAGGCTTTCGAGCGGCTGTCGAATTCACCCGCGATGTCCGGCGCCGTCACTTTGATAGCCGCGCTGAGCATGATCATATTCTCATCATTATAGGGCGGCATCCCTTCGGGAATAGATCGTCCGGGATTGTTGACCGATGTCGGACGGGCGGACGGATCGTCATAGATCCGGCGGTGGCAGCTGTGGCAGTCGTAAAAATAAAATTCCGGAAAAATGCCCTCGGTACCCAGAGCGGGCTTGGTGAACAGATTCAACGAACGTTCGAGCGCCATGGCCTGACCCACAGCCCAGAATTGAACGCTATTGGTCCGGCCCTTGCGGCGGATATAATCAACATCCTCATCATGATGCTGCTGCAGAGTGGAAAACAGGTCCATTTCGAATGAAATGCGCGGATGACCGGCTGCCATGATCCGGTGATCGACAAACTGGCCCTTGTTGGCACTGCCGAAATGACAATCGAGGCAAACGCTTGCCCGGGCCTTGGGATCGTCGAGCGGCACCAGTCCCCGCGAAACATTGCGGGCATGGCTGGCGCCGACCGCATAATGGCTGGAAAGCCAGCCGGAGGATGCACCATGGCAGGATTCACATCCAACGCCATCGTTTAGCTGGAACCTGGGTCCCTTGCGCGCTGCTGCTGTTGTGTGACAGCCGAGGCATTCCGATGCGGAAGCCGCGTCCTTGATGCCTAGCCGTTTGGCGATTGCGATACTGCGCGGTTCGCGCAGGACACGAAAAGCGCGGCTATGCGCTCCGCCGGGCGTGGATTCTTCCTGCCAGCGCATGATTTCGTCTTGTCTGACAATTTCGCCGTCGGCTTCCTGTCGTCCGTGGCAGGTGGTTGCCCCGCAAGAAGCGACTCCCAGATAAGTGCCATCGGCTATGTCCGTGGCGGCTTCAACCGGAGTGGTGCTTGCCAGAGTCGAGATGAACAATGCTATCCCGACCAATGCCGAACAGAACAGGCTAGCGGCCAGAACTGACCAGCTAGGTTTCCACGAAAATTTTTTCTCCGTTTGCATCGTTGCCCATTCCGGTTTTGAAACCGGTCCCCTCATCCAGCACGACGCGACCCTTGCCGTTTACCATAACGATCAGGTTACCTATCCTCCAAACGATGCTCAATGCAAACGAAAATCGACCGATTTCTTTTATTTTTTAGTGCCTTGCCCATAAAATCCTTGCAGAAAAGTAACCACAGTGTGGCGCATAGGCAACGGTCATCGACGTTGGCTTGGGGCGCTATGTCCTTGATTTTTCGCGTAGTTGACGGTCGCCAATTTGGATTACAGCCAGAAACGGGTTATTGGGATAAGGGCCGGTATGGATGCCGGGAAGTAATCGGCTGAAATTTAAGGCTTAGAGGGGAAAACTGATATGGAACTCACTATGGAATCGGCCTTTTCGTCCAGCGGACTGCTTGGTCATCTTTCCTATATTTTGCTCATTGTCTCCATGCTGAGCTGGAAGATGTTCTGGCTCCGTGTCGGTGTGATTGGTTCGGCGCTGGCAGGAATTGCATATGCGCTGATCATATTGAACGACCCGGTGGCGGTGTTCTGGGAAACATTGTTGCTGATCGTCAATCTGTTCCAGTTGGTTCGCCTGATTTTGGCCGAGCGGGCGGTGTCTCTGAGCAAGGAGGAATTCGAAATGGTGAGAACGGCTTTTTCGGGCCTTGGTGAGCTGGACGCGCGAATGTTGATCGACCAGGGTTTCTGGATTGACCGCAAAGCGGGAATAGAATTGATACGGGAAGGTACTGCGGTGGATAATCTATATTATCTGACCAGCGGCATGGCAGAGGTGCGCAGCCGGAACAAGATCGTCGGGCATTGCAAATCCGGTGATCTGATCGGCGAGGGAACGATATTGTCGTCTGACAGGGCGACGGGAACCGTCACATTGTCTATGGATTCCAGGCTGTGGTGCATCCCGGCCCCGATTCTGCGCAGTCACCTGAAGAAAAACCCTGCGGTAAGGAATATTGTCGATCGGCGCATTGGCGATGCGCTCAAATCCAAGCTGCGGGCAAGCAATGTTGCTCTTTCCCAGGCTGGCGGGCTCAAGGACTAACCCGGTTTGCGCCGGATCACCAGGTTACGGATTTCGGTCATGTCTTCCATGGCAAATCTTATCCCTTCGCGGCCCAGACCGCTGTCCTTGACGCCGCCATAAGGCATATTGTCAACGCGATAGGACGGCACGTCGTTGATCACCACGCCGCCGACATCGAGATGATCCCATGCGTCCAGCGTCTTGAACAGATCGCGCGTGAAGATGCCGGCCTGAAGGCCGAATTTGCTGTCATTCACTTCGTCCAGCGCCGCGCCGAAATCGCTGAACTTGGAGAGCAGAGCGAGCGGCCCAAACGCTTCTTCGCGATAGGCGTCCGTGTCGGTGCCGACATTTTCGAGCAAAGTTGCCTCGAGCATATTGCCCTTGCGATTGCCGCCGCACAGAAGGGTTGCGCCATCTGCTACTGCGGCTTCGATCCAGCCGTGCAGGCGGGTTGCTTCGCCTTCGGAAATCATCGGGCCGATGAAGGTGTCCCGTTCCTTGGGATCGCCAGACACCAGAGCTTTGGTTTTTTTGACCAGCATCGCCTTGAACTTGTCGTAGATGCTTTCGTGGATGATGATCCGCTGCACGCCAATACAGCTTTGGCCGGACTGATAGAAGGCACCGAAGATGACCCGCTCCAGCGCGTCGTCCAGATCGGCGTCATGATCGACGATCACGGCCGCATTGCCGCCCAGTTCGAGCACGACTTTTTTCTTGCCGGCCTTGGCTTTCAGATCCCAGCCGACACCCGGTGAACCGGTGAAGGATAGAAGCTTCAGACGCTCGTCGACGGTGAACAAATCAGCGCCGTCCCGGCTGGCAGGCAAAATCGAGAAGGCGCCTTTCGGCAGATCGGTCTCGGCCAGTATCTCGCCCATGATGATCGCGCCCAGCGGTGTCTTGCTTGCCGGTTTCATCACGAACGGACAGCCCACGGCAATGGCGGGCGCAATTTTGTGCGCTGCCAGATTGAGCGGGAAGTTGAACGGAGAAATGAAGCTGCACGGCCCTATCGGAACACGCTTCCACATGCCCATATAGCCTTTTGCGCGCGCGGAAATATCCAGCGGCTGGACCTCGCCATAATTGCGCACGGACTCTTCCGCGGCGATTCTGAACGTGTCGATCAGGCGCGTGGTTTCGCCTTCGGCATCCTTGATCGGCTTTCCCGCCTCGACACAAAGCGCATAGGCAAGTTCGTCGTAGCGTTCCTTGAAACGGTTGACGCAATGTTGCAGTACATCTTGTCGTTCGTAGCTTGCCATCGCCGCCATGGGCCCGGCTGCCGCTACGGCTCCCGCGATAGCCTGTTCAATGACATCGGGTGTTGCAAGGGCGGTCCGGAAGGCGACTTCATTGGTATATTTGTCGGTGACTTCCAGGTCAGTATTGGGCTGCACCGCTTCATTGTTGAGATAAAGCGGATAGACGTCTTTCAATTTGGTCATAAGTGCCTCACTCAAGCCTTCGCGCTGAGTTCCTTGATCTCGTGATTCAAAATGCGATCATTATCGGAATAGTCGACCGGAACTTCGATCAAATGCACGCCTTTGCTGTTCAGGCATTTGTCGATTGTTTCCTGAAGGTGCTTGGCGCTGGTGATCCGGTAGCCATTGGCACCATATGCTTCGGCATATTTGACAAAATCGGGGTTGCCGTATGTCAGGCCCCAGTCCTTGAAGCCCATGTTCGCCTGTTTCCAGCGGATCATGCCATAGCTGTTGTCGTTCAGCACCAGCACGGTGATATTGAGTTTCAGCCGGACTGCGGTCTCCATTTCCTGGCTGTTCATCATGAAGCCGCCATCGCCGCAAATCGCCATTACCTTGCGTTTGGGATAGACCATCGCCGAGGCCATGGCAGAGGGCAGACCAGCGCCCATGGTGGCCAGCGCATTGTCGAGCAGAACCGTATTCGCCTCCCGCGCCTTGTAATTGCGGGCAAACCAGATCTTGTAGACGCCATTGTCGAGACAGATGATCCCGTCGGCCGGCATGGCTTCGCGCACGACTTTTACCAGGTGCGGTGGATAAATGGGGTAACGCACATCGTCGTCCATCGAATCCGTGTGCTCTTCCTCGGCCCGGCGCGCCTTGTACATGGCGTCAAAATTCCAGCTGCCGGAAGGCACAATATCTTCCTTCATCTGCCAGATCGCGTTGCCGATATCACCGATCACTTCGATTTGCGGGAAATAGACGGGATCGACTTCCGCACTGTTCATCGACACATGAATGACTTCGGTGCTGCCTGGCGCCATGAAGAAAGGTGGTTTCTCGATCACATCATGACCGACATTGATGATCAGGTCGGCCGCGTTGATCGCACGATGGACAAAATCATTCGCCGATAGCGCCGCACAACCCATGAACTCCTTGTTCGTTTCATCGACTACACCCTTGCCGAGCTGCGTGGTGACAAAGGGTATGCCGGTCTTCTGAATAAACTGGGTGAGCATGCGTCCGGTGGTGGTCCGATTGGCACCGCCGCCGACGACCAGAATCGGAGATTTGGCATTTTCAATTTTCTTGGTCGCGGCGCGGACGGCTTTTGCTTCGGCTACCGGTCGCCGGGTCAGGCTGGGCGCGATGGGAGTCGAGTCGGTTTCCTCATCAGCAACATCTTCCGGGAATTCGATATGGGTTGCACCGGGCTTTTCTTCTTCAGCCAGACGGATCGCCTCGCGTACGCGGCTCGGGATATTATCCGCAGATGCCAGCTGGTGGGTAAATTTGGTGATTGGCCCCATCATGTCGACGACATCGAGAATCTGGAAACGGCCCTGCTTGGACTTCTTGATCGGTTTTTGGCCAGTGACCATCAGGATCGGCATTCCGCCCAGTTGCGCATAAGCCGCTGCGGTCACCAGATTGGTGGCGCCGGGGCCAAGCGTTGCCATGCAAACGCCTGTCTTGCCGGTATGTCGTCCATAGGTAGCAGCCATGAAGCCGGCACCCTGTTCGTGACGGGTCAGAATCAGTTTGATTTTCTTGGAGCGCGACAGGCTGTCCAGCATGTCGAGATTTTCCTCGCCGGGAACCCCGAACAGATATTCAACGCCTTCGTTTTCCAGACATTCTACAAAAAGATCGGATGCTTTGGTCATGTGGGTCCTTCCCTGATCGTGACGATCAGTCCTATTGCGAGTAAATGGCAACGACCCCAAATGACCCTCATCCCCCTCAAGATCAGACTCATCCTACCCCTATGTTCTTGGTTGATAAGTTAAAATAGCCCGTGAGTCACCCCTCAATATCCGCGATCAAAGTCGGCAACGGCAATCATCTCTTCGCCCTTTCGATAGCGTTTCAGATTTTCGACGAAGCGGGCAGCGGCACGCTGGAACATGCGGGTTTGCGCATGCCCCGACAAATGCATGGTGATCAGGCAGTTGGGTGCATCCCAGAGCGGATGGTCGGCTGGCAGTGGTTCCGGATCGGTGACGTCGAGCGCCGCACCGCCGATCGCCTTGTCGTTGAGCGCCGCAAGCAGGGCATTCTGATCGACCAGCGATCCGCGCGCGACATTGATCAGCCAGGCGGATGATTTCATCGCGGCGAACTCGTCCGCGCCCAGCAGATGTTTTGTATCACCGGTTGCGGGAGCCGCAACAAAGACCCAGTCGAACTCCCCCAGCCTGTCCCGCCAGTCGTCGAGGCCGATAACATTGGGTTCGCCGGTCGCGGTACGGCGGACAGCGGTCACGTCCACGTCAAAGCCGGAAAGCTTTTTGGCAATTTGCTGGCCGATGCCGCCATAGCCGATGATAAGCGCCTTGCTGTCGTCGATCTCCGCCGTTCCCGGTGCCGTTTCGAGCCAGTTGTGCTGACGCTGGTTGTCCAGAATGATATCACTGCGTTTGGCGGCAGAAAGCATCATCATCACCGCAAATTCGGCGATCGGGGCACTGTTGAGGCCGGCACCATTGGTCAGGATCGTGTCCTGCGCCTTGAGCTGTTCGAGCGGAAAATGCTCGACCCCGGCATAGATGCTGTTGAGCCATTTGAGATTGGTCGCGGCGCTGATGATCCCGGCCATCTTTTTCTTGTCATACATGTCGAACCAGCCGATCTCTGCATGCGGCGCGATTTCCATCGCCTCCTTGGTGCTGGTGAACCAGGTGATATCGAGACCATCGCAATAGGGCTCGACGAGTGGACGGACGAGGGAAGCGATGGCGGCTTTTGGTTTGGTCATATTTGAATTCTCCATTCCCAGCGCAGCGGATCGCCGTCCATGAGGTCCACGCCCTGAGTGGTGAGTTCATCGCGGATGGTATCGGCCGCAGCAAAATCTTTTTCGGCTTTGGCCTTTTGACGCTGATCCAATTTTGTTTCGATGTCTGTTTCATCTACTGCTGCATCTAACGGGCGTACCCGCAAATCATCGCGCGCTAGAGTCGTCAGTTGCAGGCCCAAGACCGCTTCCATTTCAGCAAGCAATGTGAGTCTTTGCCCGGCAGGCAGCTTTTTGAGCGTAAGCATTTCTTCGAGCAGCGGCAGGCATTTCGAACTGTTTAAATCTTCGCTCAAGGCCGCATCAAATTTTTCACGCAATTGCTGGAGCGTGGGGTGCTCGACTATTTCGGTCTTTGTATCGGCTTTTTCTAAGAGCCGTTCGACGCCCATCACTATCCGCTTTAGCCGCGTCAGCGCCGCGACCAGATTGTCCCAGCTGAACTCCAGCTCGCTGCGATAATGGGCCTGCAGGCACATCAGGCGATAGGCAAGGGGGTGAAAGCCCTTGTCGATCAGAACCTGCAGGCGCAGGAAATCGCCGCTTGATTTCGACATCTTACCGGCCCGGTCGATCAGGAAATTATTGTGCATCCAGATGTTGGCGCCGCTGTGTTCCGAGCAGTTATGCGCCTGATTCTGGGCAATCTCGTTCGGGTGATGAATCTCGCGATGGTCGATTCCGCCGGTGTGGATATCAAATTTTTCGCCGAGATATTTGATGCTCATTTGCGAGCATTCGAGATGCCAGCCCGGCGCCCCTTTACCCCAGGGACTGTCCCACTCCATCTGCCGGGTCTCGCCAGCGGGCGTCTTGCGCCAGATCGCGAAATCCTGCGGATGGCGCTTGCCCTCAACCGTGTCAATCCGTCCCTCGATATCCTCGCTCTGTGCACCGGAGAGGCAGCCATAGTCGGGCACCGTGCTTACATCAAAATAGAGCCCGCTTTCCAGCTCGTAGCAATGTTTGTCGGAGATACTTTTCGCAAAGGCGATCATTTCTTCGACATGGTCGGTGGCAATCGCCCATTTCGCCGGCTGCCGTATATTGAGGCGCTCGATGTCCTTCCAATAGGCATCGGTATAATATTTTGCGATATCCCAGGCCGATTTGCCGGATTGCGCTGCGGCCTTTTCCATCTTGTCATCACCGGCATCGGCATCGGAAGTCAAATGACCGACATCGGTAATGTTGATGATATGGGTGAGCTCATAACCCTTCCAGCCCAGCGTGCGCCCTAACAAATCCGCAAAAATATAAGCGCGCATATTGCCGATATGCTGATAGTTGTAGACCGTTGGTCCGCATGTATAAACGCGTGCTTCGCCTGCATGGACGGGCGCGAACGCTTCCATCTGGCGAGTCAGGCTGTTGAACAATTTTAGCGGATGTGTGGCATTGTCATTCATCGCCCACCGCCTAATGGTTTTCGGCGCAAAAGGTCAACAGATCAATTGATCGCCGGAATCATTCCGCCGGTTCAAGCGCTTCCTCTGCCTCGTCTACCACGCATTCTCCGCTATCACCGCGTTCGCAATCGTCAACCCACAGGTCGTCATTGCCTGCGCCAGTTACCGGTTCGTCGATCAGCGGATCGTCAGTCAAGTCCTCGTTTTCCTTGATCTCGATCAGATTGGTTTCAAAGGGATCGGACGCATATTTTTCCGGTGTCACTTCTTCTTCAATCACATCTTGAACCGGATTATCCAGCTCCGGTTCGACCGGTCCAGGCGTTGGGGTCGGCGTTGGCGTCGGCGTTGGGGCCGGAGTTGGCGTTGGAGTTGGCGTAGGCGTAGGCGTAGGCGTTGGAGTCGGTGCACAGCTAGCCGGGTTGATGATTACACAGCCATTGATGGTGGATGCAGGATCGAAGCCGAGCGTGACATCGGTAGCCGGGATCGTAGCCAGACCGGTTGCGCCGCCGACGATGCCGTTGATGACTATATTGGCGCTGCCCGTCGATGCCCCTGCGATCGTTAAACTGCCAACGTTGAACCCGCGACGATCCGCGAAATCGGTCCCGTTGGCGGTATTCTGGATCAGCAGGTTATCGGTAACAGCCAATTGGACAATATCGGCCCTGATCAAGCCATCGGGCAGGTCGATTCCGTCGTTGTTGGCCAGGCGGATGTCGATATCCGAAGCGCCAAGACCGGCGATGTCGGCCAAAGCCTGGTTGGTCATCGCATAGACATTGGGTGCAGTTATCGAGAGGCGGCCGCTGCCGGAGAAATTCCCGTTCGCGTCAGTCATCTGGATGATGCCGCTGGCGGCATCGATAAACAGGTCCTGACCGGCGGTGAAATTGAGTCCGGAATTGGCGTTTGCATTGCTGAAGTCTACCAGACCGACAACCGTGATAGACTGTCCGGACATCAGATTGAGATTGTTGCTCAGTCCGATATTGGCTGATTGCGGGCCACTGACATTATCAGCGAC
>RCMY010002363.1_pt1 | contig 18710 bp, 18 predicted proteins | sample 2041341 | NCBI WGS metagenome assembly RCMY01 (sample SAMN09708234, study PRJNA481090) | Marine sediment metagenome, whole genome shotgun sequencing project. | reverse complement strand
ACGCACACCCCGAAGATCGACGACAAAGGCCGCCTCATCCTGCCTGCGAAGTTCCGTCCGGGCCTGGCCGACGGTGTGGTGCTGACCAAGGGGCAGGACCGGTCACTCGTGCTGTGGCCGATGGCGGAGTTCGAGGCCGCAGCCGCCCGGGTCCGGGAGGCCTCCCAGTCCAACGCGGCGGTGCGCGCCTATTCGCGGGTCCTGTTCTCCAGCGCGTTCGACCAGATCCCCGACAAGCAGGGGCGCATCACCGTGCCGCCGGCGCTGCGCGACTACGCCGGACTGGCACGCGAATGCATCGTCGTGGGAAATCACCACACCGTCGAGATCTGGGACGTGCAGGCGTGGAACGACTACCTGCGTACCCAGGACGAGCAATTCGCGGACCTCTCCCAGGAGGTGGTGCCCGGACTGTTCTGACGTCTGATCCCCCCGACCCTGCCACTGCGCTGCGGCCCCCGGCCGACGCCCGACCCGGTTGCCTGGCAACCACCCTCACCTTGGGTCACTTCCCCGGCGCCAAGACCGTCTCCAACGGACGGAGGCCGCATTTGCGCCGTTGCCGTTTGACGCGTTCGGCGATCGCCCGGACCCGAGCCGTGGCGACGGGGCTCTGTTGGGTCATGCCGCCCCCACCGGATCGATGTTGAACACCCGCATTGCGTTGTCGCGAAGGAACTTCGGCCAGACGTGGTCCCGCAGCGGCACCTGGGGCAACTCGGTCATGATCCGCTCGACCGTGAGCCCCGCTGGGAAGTAGCCGGCGTACATGATCTTGTCGCTGCCGCGACTGTTGGCGTAGTCGATGATGGCTTTCGGGTAGTACTTCGGGGCGAAGGCCGAGGTCATGTAATACAGATTGGGCCACTTCAGCATCAGCTTGACCGCCAACGCTTCCCACGGCTCGGCGCCGTGACGCATGACGAGCTTGAGATCGGGGAAGTCGTAGCAGACCGGATCGAACAGCTCGACGTGCTGACAGGCGCTGGGGAGGCGGGGGCCTGCGATTCCGGCGTTGACGACGACGGGAATGTCCAGCTCGACGGCCGTCGCGTAGAGGGCGTACATCTTCGGATCGTTGACGGGCACCTGGGGCATGCAGCCCGCAGGGAAGACGCTGACCGCCTTGAGATTGTGATCGGCGTTCGCCGTACGGACGGTGTCGATGGCGCCCATGATGTCGTTGGGGTCGACCTCGATGATGAAGTTGACCCGACCAGGGTGTCGCTGAGCTGCGTCGATGCTCCGCTCGCTGAGCCCGAACAGACCCTGTTCGATGCCGTACTTGTCCATCTCGGTGAAGGTCACGTCGATGGGGTCGACCTCGGCATCGTCAACGGTGTCCGGGGCGTCGAACATGTAGCCCGCCGGCATCTTCAATTCCTTGGACCCGTCGTCCTTGACACCCTTGACCGATCGGGCATAGGCCGCGGCCTTGCTGTCGTGGGTGAACGGGAACCCGATCATCAAGTCGATGATCCCGATGTTGTTCAGTGCTACTGCTGTGTGTTCCATTGATTCAGCCTCCCCAATTGGTGACGTCGACGCCAAGACTCAGCGCCATGAGTGGTTTCCTAGTCGCGTTGGAACGCGGGGCTCATCGCGTCGGCTGGGATCGCTTCGAGCGGTGTCGCAACCTCGGCGACCGTCGGCCCATGCTTGGCAGCCAGCGGTGCGAGCGCTTCCAGGTCGAATCCGTACACGTGCGCCGCGTTCTCGCTGAGCACCTTGCGCATGTCGGCGGGTTCCCACGACGAGAACGACCGCTGCAGCGATTCGCGACTGTACGGCCAGCAGGCCTCGTTGTGGGGGTAGTCGCTGCCCCACATGAAGTTGTCGACGCCGTATTCGGCCATGGTTTCTGCGCCGGAGGGGGCAGGGAAGCTGGCGCCGATCCAGATGTTTTGGTTGAACACCTCGAGCGGGCTGAGCGAACCAATGGCTTCGGCGGGGATGCCGAGTTCGCCGACACGGCCATCCTTCATCAGGTGGTAGAAGTGCTCCATGCGGTCGAGCGCGGGCTTGATCCAGTCGGTGCCCTGCTCGGTGAGGATCAGCTTGAGGTTCGGGAAGCGTTCGAACACGCCACCCCAGATCATGTGCCAGAACGCCCGGTTGGCGTAGAAGCCACTCTCCATCATGAAGAGGAGGTTCTTGAACGGGGTGTCGGCGAGTTCGGGGATGCCGCTGCCGCCCGCGTGGTGGGTGATCGAGACGTCGAGGTCCTGACACACCGCCCACAAGGGGTCGTAGGCGGCCGACGACAACGGTTCGATCCATGGCGTGTCAGGCGAAACCCCGGGAAGCAGCATCGCTCGGATGTCGTGGTCACGGCACCACTTCACGTCGGCGATGGCCTCGTCCACATCGTTCAACAGGATTTGGGCCAAGCCAGCCCGTTGCTTCGGGAAACGGCCGACGAAATCGGCGAGCCAGCGGTTGTGGGCCCGGATGCCTTCGAGCCGGATACGGAAGGTTTCGGGGGAGGGCGCGGGCGCCACGACGACGCCGGTCGGGAAGAAGGGCGGCACCGTGTTGGGGAAGACGACCTCGGCGACGACACCGTCGGCGTAGAGATCGTCCATCCGACGGCCGTCGTCCCAGTTGCGGCTGCGACCGTCGTCCTGCAGGTCGCGAAAGGGGTTGCGGTAGCCGCCACGCCATTCGTCGAACTGGTCCCGGAACTCCGCAGACAGGTACTCGCGATACTGCTTGTGATTTCCACCAGCGTGGCAGTCGGCGGAGATAATCGTGTAGTGGTCGGTTGCGTTCATCGGGGCCCCCTCGATCAGCCCGGTTGAAGACATGTTGGGCGGATGCATGAACGATCATAGTTCCAAACTATGCACCATAGTAAAGCCCTGATATTGTGCGCTGCCCCAGGGCCCCGGCGTCGGGGGGAGAACAGGATGTTGCAATCATGATGTCACCAGCGTCGTTGGCCGCAGCCGACGACAACATCGCGCAGTGGTTCGAGACCGAATTCGGCGGCACCGTCGTGTCGCTCGACCGACAAACCCGCTGGCGTCCGGTCTGGTTCGCCACCGTCGACCGCGACGGTGAACGTCACGAGTTGGTGGTGCGCGGCGACCGCACCGACATGCCCCTCATCTTCCCGTTGCACCACGAGATGACCTTCCAACGCCTCCTGGGCGACCATGGCATCCCGGTGGCAACCGTGCGCGGCTGGATCGACGAACCCAACGCCTACGTGATGGACAAGGTCGCCGGCCAGGAGCACTTCCCCGATGTGGCCGACGAAGAACGCGACGCGGCCGTCGATGACTACGTCGCAATCTTGGCCCGCCTCCACGCCCTGCCCATCGAGCCGTTTGTCGAGGCCGGTATCCGCCGCGCCGACGACCCGTCGCGTGCAGGTCTGCTCGGTCTCGACACCTACGAGGCGCACTACCGCTCGCTCAAGCAACATCCCGATCCCTTCCTCGAATTCACCATCGGCTGGTTGCGTCGCAACCCGGTCGACTCGGGAGGGCGCGAGGCGCCCGTTGTTTGGGACTCGGGCCAGTTTCACCACGCCGACGGCAAGATCGTGGCCGTGCTCGACCTCGAGCTGGGTCACATCGGCGATCCGATGATGGATCTTGCCGCGTGGCGTATGCGCGACACCATCGTGGGCTACGGCGACATGGACAAGCTCTACGACCGGTACGAAGAGCTGTCGGGGACGCCGATCGACCTGCCCGCCATCCGCTGGCACCACATGCACTTCACGCTGTCCAACCTGCTGGCCATGAGTCACGCACTGAAGGACCCGTCGTCGGCATCCGACCTCATGACCAACCTGCAGTGGTGTTACGAGACCAACCTGTTCGCCACCGAGGCTTGGGCCGACCAGCTCGGCGTCGAGCTTCCAACCGTCGACCTGCCCGAACCTCGTGTGTCAGAAGCCGAGCCCGGCCACCTTCATATGGTGCGGGCGCTGCGCAACGTGTCGACCGACGATCAGTTCCTTCAGCACGAGCTGCGCACGTTGTTCCGGCTGGCCCGTCACCTGCAACGACGCGACGAGATCGGCGATGCCGTAGCCGTTGCCGACCTGGACGACCTCGAGGCGCTGCTCGGCGCTCGGCCCGACACGTGGCGCGAGGGCGAGGCCAAGCTCGAAGCGTTCGTGCTCGATGACAAAACCGGCGCCCATGACGAGGAACTCGTTCGCCTCTTTCACAAGCGCAACCTGCGAGCACACATGCTGCTCGGTCCGGCCGGATCGGCGATGACCACGCATCACGCCATTCAGACCTTCTGACGGTCCGTGCTTCTGACGATCAGACCTTCTGACGATTCGTGCTTCTGGCGATCTAGGCCGCGAGTGACCGAAGCCCGGCGAGCAGTACATCGACCGCTACCCCAAAGCTCGCTTCGGGATCAGGGCCGATGCTGTGCGACATCTCCAGGTGAGAGAAGCCGTGCAAACCAGCTCGCAGCGCTCGTCCCGCGTCGGCGAGTCGAGCATCGGGGATGCCGAGCGTGGCAAGAATCGCGCCGGCGGGAATGGTCATTCCCTCGGCCACCGCACGATGCTCGTCGCGGCGATTTGGTACCGGGCGCAGCGTCGCTTGGTACCACGCTTGTTTGTTGGTGACGTAGGAACGCCAGGCGTGGGCGTACGCCCGTACGGCGTCTTCGCCGACCTTGGCGACCACGGAGTCGCGCAGCGCTGAAGCAAAGTCTGCGGTGGCGACCAAGGAGAGTTCATCGAGGAGATCGTCGAGTCCATCGACGTGGTTGTACAGCGACGGCGCCTTGCAGCCCGCTTCTGCAGCGACGCTGGCCAGGGACACTGCACGCAGGCCGCGCGCATCGGCAATTTCGAAGGCGATCTCGACGAGCGAAGCTCGAGACAGGCGAAGGGTCGTTCTGGCCACGACCCCAGGGTACCGCAGCAACGATTCATAGTCTCAAACTATGCATCGTAGTTTTTCGTTGCTAGTGTCGCCGCATGCAACTCCCACCATCAGGCGCAATTGGCGACGAGCGCGAGATCGAAGCGGTCATCGCCGTCATGCGGAACAACCCCACCCTCGACATCGGCGAGGCCACCGAGACCCTCGAGCGACGCACCGCCGAGCTCCTGTCCAAGACCTATGGCCTCATGGTCAACTCCGGTTCGTCGGCACTGCGACTCGCCATCGATCTGTGCCATCTCGAACGCGGCGACGAGATCATCACCTCGCCACTGTGCTTCTCCACCGATGTCGCGCCGATGGTGCAATCGGGAATCGTTCCGGTGTTCGCCGACATCACCGCCAACACGTACCAACTCGACACCGGCGGCATCGAGGCGATGATCGGCCCGCGAACCAAGGCGATACTCGTGCCCAATCTGTGTGGCAACTGCCCCGACTGGGATGCCATCCGTTCGATTGCCGATGCGCATGACCTCATGGTCATCGAGGACTCGGCTGACGTGCTCGACAGTTGGCAACGCGGCACCCGCACCGGCACCCGAAGTGACATTTCGATCACCAGCTTCGCCCGATCCCACGCCATGACCGCAGGCGGAACCGGCGGCATGGTCGGCGTCGACGACCCCGATCTGTACAACGAAGCCCTGTCGCTGCGCCGCTGGGGTCGCCGGTCCGAGCAATACCTGTTCGGCACGCACAAGGACGAAGGCCTCGTGCGCTTTGGCGAGCTCGCCGACGGCACGCCCTACGACATGATCTTCACCTTCGACACCATCGGCTACAACTTCGAACCCAACGAGCTGAGCGCCGCATATGGCGTGGTGCAGATCGACAAGCTCGACGGCTTCAATGAGCAGCGGCGGGCCAACTGGTCCAAACTGCGCGATCACTTCGACTCCCGCACCGGGCTCACCAGCGGTGAAACCACCGATGACACCGACACCACGTGGATGCGGTTCTGCTTCACGCTCGACGACGACTTTGCGCTCGGGCGCAACGAGGTGCAGCAGTTCCTCGACAACCGCGGCGTCAGCACCCGCATGGTTTGGACCGGCAACATCTTGCGCCAACCCGCCTTTGCGAACATCGAACATCGCCAACCCGCCGGTGGGCTGCCAAACTGCGATCGCATGATGGACCGTTCGCTTTCCCTTCCGATTTACCACGCACTCAACGCCGATCACATGGGCTTCATCTGCGAACAGGTCGACGAGCTTTTCGACACGGTGTCCTGATGCCGGTCGCACTCGTCACCGGCGCCAGCCGAGGAATCGGCGCCGGGCTCGCACAACGTCTCGCGGCCGAAGGGTGCGCCGTCGCATGTGTCGCCCGGACGCTCACCGACGCCGATTCACATCTCAACGGATCGCTGACGACGACGGTCGAACGACTCCGTGCTGCGGGGGGTACCGCCCACCCCATCGTCGCCGACCTGTCCGATCCCAATTTCGACGCCGAGGCCGTGATCAGCGAAGCCGAAGCCGAGCTCGGACCGATCGACTACCTGGTCAACAACGCCGCGGCGGCCTTCTATCCGTCGTATCTCGACATGCCGAAGAAGCGCATCGAGATCTCGTTCCGGGTCAACGTGCTGGCGCCGTGGCTGCTCGCCCAAGCCGCCATCCCCGGGATGCTCGAACGTGGTCACGGCTCGGTGCTGAATCTCACTTCTCAGACCGGAGATCCATTGGTTGGGCCGCCGTTCGTGGTCTCGCCCCAGATCGGCGGCGCCACCGCTTACGGCGGATCGAAGGCATGGCTCAATCGGGCGACGGTCGGCGCCGCCGCCGAGCTGTACGGCACCGGCGTCACCCTCAACTGCCTCACCCCCGACGTCGCGGTGGCCACCGAGGGTAGCGATGCCCTCGTCGACCTCTCCGACTACCTGGTCGAACCAATCGACACCATGGCCGAAGCCGCGTGGGGCCTCCTCACCGGCGACCCGGCCGAATACACCGGCCGCATCGAGTACAGCCTGTCGTTCCTGCACCGCGAGAATCGTCCGGTGCGCACCCTCGCCTCCGACGGCCTCGTCGACGGATGGCAACCCGACGACTTCCCCGTCGATCAGCTTCATCGTCCCAGGACCACCTGAAAGGTCCCGCACCCCAGAAAGGCAATGCATTGTTCAGACTCGACGGAAGAACCGCAGTCGTTACCGGCGCCGGCCAGAACATGGGCAAGGGGATCGCCGAGACACTCGCAGCGCAGGGCGCACACGTGCTCGTCAACGATCTCGACCCCGACCGGGCCAACGCGGTAGCCAGCGAAATCCAAGCCAGCGGCAACTCGGCAGAGGCCGTCCCGTTCGATGTCACCGACCTCGACGGCGTACGCGCTGCGCTCGGCGAACGTGCCATCGACATTCTCGTGAACAACGCGGGGAACGGCGGCGCTGAGGGCATGCGGCCCAAGAAATTCGCCGAGACCGAACCCTCCGAATGGACCGGCGCGATCGCGGTGAACCTGCACGGCGTCATGTACTGCACCCACGCCGTGCTGCCCGGCATGATCGAGCGTGGCTACGGCCGGGTCATCGGCATCGTGTCAGGCGCCGGCACCCAAGGGGTCGGTATCGGCGTCGCGGCGTACTCCGCCGGCAAAGGCGGCGCGGCGGGGTTCCTCCGCTCGGTCGCCCTCGAGGTGGCCCGAACCGGGGTCACGGTCAACGGTGTCGCCCTCGGTCTGATGGACAACACCGGCGGCACCGGTGTCACCGCAAGCCTCGCCAAAGGCATACCAACCGGACGGCTCGGCACGCCGGCCGACGTCGGCGCACTCTGCACGTACCTCGCATCGGAAGAGGCCTCGTGGATGACCGCCCAAACAATCCCGCTCGCCGGCGGATCGATCACCAGCTGATGGCAACTCCCTCACTTCGCGCCGTCGTTGTCGGCACCTCGTTCGGTGGTCGGGTCCATGTCCCGGCGCTGCGCGCTGCGGGTATCGATGTCGTCGGCATTGTTGGCCGAGATCCCGAACGAACCGCCGAGCGCGCCGCAGCGTTCGGAATCGGTGCGCACGGGACGTCGATCACCGATGTCGTCGACGATGCCGGCGCCAACATCGCCACAATCTCGACGCCCCCCGCCGTGCATCACGAGTCCGTGCTCGAAGCGCTGTCGACCGGCTGCCATGTGTTGGCCGAGAAACCCTTCGCGCTGTCGCTGTCCGAAGCCCAACAGATGACCGAAGCGGCGGCAGCGGCCCGCGTCACCGCCATGGTGTCGTTCGAGTTTCGCTGGCATCCGGCCGAGGCCCTCATCGCTCGCACGATCGCGAATGGCGACATCGGTGAACCTCGGGCGGCAACCTTCGTCAGCCACAGCGGTCTGGTCGCCGACGGATTGCCCACCGCGTTCAACGAGAACTGGTGGGCCGACGCGTCCGCCGGTGGCGGCATCCTCAATGCCGCCGGTGTGCACATACTCGATCGACTCCTCACCTGGCTCGGTCCAATAGCGACGGTGAGCGGCCGGGTGCAACAGGTCGGTGCCCTCGACGGTGGCGCCGACGACACCTACGCCGCACTCATGCACACCGCCGGTGGAGTGAACATCTCGATGCAACATTGCTCGGCAGCCCGCGGCGAGGGTGTTTCGGTGTGCAAGGTCATCGGCAGCGAGGGGTCGGTATGGCTCGACAAGGGCGCTGCCTACATCTCGACCGGGGGCGCATCAACGCAACTCGATGTGCCCTCCGACCTCATCCCACCACCGGCCCCCGACTACGACGCAAGCGACCCGAAACACGCCTACACGGCATTCGAGCTGCCGCTCTTCGTCCGTCTCGCCGAGCGATTGCGTGACGAAATCAACGGCACGCCGGTGCCAAACGGAGCCCCTGCGACGCCGACGTTTGCGGACGGTCTCGCCACCCAACGGGTCATCGATGCCATCCGAGCGTCGTCCGACTCCAACGGCACCATGATCGACATCGCCGCGATCGACATCGCCATGATCGACACAGAAAGCGCTGCGCCATGACCACTGACCCCACTGACGTCCCGAACATCGACGACTGGAACCGGCTACTCGACGGCAAAGTCGCGGTCATCACCGGTGGAGGTTCCGATGGCATCGGCGGCGCCGTCGCCGAGCTGTTCGCCGAACACGGCGCCACCGTCGAGATCGCCGAAATCGACCCCGACCGGGCCACGGCAACCGTTGACGCAATCACGGCGGCGGGCGGATCGGCCCGGGCACACGTGGTCGATGTGCGGACCGAAGATGGTGTGGCCGAACTCCGCGCCTCGGTACTCGACACCCACGGCGGCATCGATGTGCTGGTCAACAACGTCGGCGATTATCGCCCCCTGGTGCGGTTCCACGACTCGAACCCCGACTCGTGGGAGGCCATGTACCGGATCAATCTGTGGCACGTCTTCGCCGTCACCCAGGCATTCCTCACGCCGATGATCGAGCGGGGCGGCGGATCGATCGTGAACGTGCACTCGGTCGAAGGCATGCGTGGCTTCCCCGGCGAGCCCGTGTACTCGTCGATGAAAGCAGCGGTTGCGCACTTCACCACCTCGTTGGCGGCCGGGTACGGACGCGAGGGCATTCGAGCCAATGGCATCGGTGTCGACCTCACCCAGAGCCGCCAGGTCGATTACATCAGCGGCTACGAAGAATCGGCCCATCTCTGGCCGTCGTGGGCCCCCGTTGGTCGCCTCGGTTGGCCCCGGGACCAGGCCCGGGTCGCGCTCTTCCTGGCCTCGGACATGTCGGCCTATGTCACTGGACACAACGTCCCCGTCGACGGGGGCACGAAGGCCGGAGGTGGATGGTTCTTCAGCCCCGACGCCGGGCGTTTTGTGAATCGACCCGCCAACCTGTGACCCGGCCGCCGCTGGTGCTGTGTAGCGGCTCGCTGGGAACGGTGCCGCTGGACGCCAAGTTTCGCGCTGCAGCCAGCGCCGGGTTCGACCTGGTGTCGGTGTACGGCCAAGAATATTGGACCGGCGTCCAGGCCGGTGTCGATTTCCCGACACTGCTTATGGAGCTCGACCTGGGGGTGGCCGAGGTCGACGGCGTCGCCATCTCGCTCCGACGCCCGGAACTCTTCGACGATGCCCTCACGATCGCTCGAGCGCTGCATGCTCGCTCGGTCACCGTTGTCGAGACCGAGCCGTACGACCCCGGCGATGAAACACAGGTCACAGCGGCTGTCGAGGCCTTCTCGACGTTGTGCGACGCGGCCGCAGCCGACGACATCCTGGTTCACATCGAACCGTTCTCGTGGTCGAGCCTCGGCCGGGTCACCGACGCATTGGCCATCGTCGCCAGCGCCGGCCGGGCCAACGGGGGAGTGCTGCTCGATCTGTGGCATCACACTCGGGGGCCCGACGGTGGAAAGCTCGACCCCGGAGTCGGCACCGAATCGCTCTTCGGTATCCAACTCGCCGACACGCTGGCCGAGCCATGGCCCAACGTACGCGACGAGTGCATGCACCAACGGCTGTTGCCGGGCGATGGTCACGCTGCGCTTGCCGGCCAGCTCACCGACCTGGCCGCCCGGGGCCCGCTCCCGCCCATTGGCATCGAGGTGTTCGGCGACGCGCTCTCCGGTCTCAGTCCAGATGCTGCTGCCCGCACTGCTTTCGAAGCCACCCAACGCGTGCTCGACGCCGCCGGCCTCTAGAAACGCCCGAGAGTGAACAACCGAGACTGAACAATCGAGACCGGACAACCGAGCCGGCGCGTAGGGGTAGTCGTGCCTCTGCGTCTTCTAGGCGTCGTCGAACGTGGCGACGATTTCTTCGCTGTACTGCGCCATGTTGTCGAGGGCTTCGCTTCGAGTGCGGCCCGACGCGTTGGCGGCGAGCCAGGTCACGCCGGTGTCGGCGAGCTCGTGGATGGACTCGAGGTGTTGCTGTGGGTTCCACTCGGGGGTGCCGGGAGCGCCACCCTGGAAGGACATGAACATCACATCGAATGGTTCAGTGCGACCAACGGTGGCGGCGTGGTCGTGGATGTAGGCCAACATCTCGCGGAGTTCGTCAGCGGTTTCGAGTGCGGGTGAGCGACGCCGGGCCGCGAGGGCCCGGGGGTTTGGCAACGGCATCCAGCCCTGGGCCCATTCGGCGACGCGTCGTCGGGTGAGCTTCGAATTGCCGCCCAGCCACATCGGTGGATGCGGCGTCGATGCCGGGGTTGGCTGACAGGTGTTGTCGACCGCCGAGAAGTGGATGCCCTCATAGGTGACGGGTTCGCCGGTCCAAGCCAGCTTCATCACTTCGATCGACTCGTCGAAGAGCGCGTTGCGCTCGTCGAAGTCGACACCGACGGCGCTGTACTCACCCTTGAGGTAACCGGTACCCATGCCCAGGATCATCCGACCGCCCGACAGACGGTCGAGGGTGGCCACCGCCTTCGCCAACATGAAGGGATTGCGGTATGGAACAACCGTCAGGTCCGTGAGGACCTTGAGCTTGGTGGTGACCGCAGCAGCGAAGGCGAGCGCAACAAACGGATCGAGTGCGTCGTGGCCACCCGAGGCTCGCCACTGTTCGACCGGCGCCGGGTGTTCGGTGACAAAGACGGCGCCGAACCGGTTGGTCTCGGCAGCCTGGGCCAACTCGACCATCGAGGCAGCGGTGAGGAACTCGTCGATGGGCGGGCAGGACAGGAAGGGGTAGCCCCATGCGAACTTCATACGTTGTGGCTTTCTGAGTTGAGGGGGTTGGCGGCGCGGTATTCCTCGATCGAAACGAACGGGTCTTCGGTAGTGCGCCAATGGCCGAGTGCGGGGCCGCTTCGCTGATAGCCGATGAAACGGATGAGGTCGTCGTCCCAGGCGGCGGCGATTGCCGGTGGATACTCGAGCAGGAGCAGCTCGGTTTGGCTCAGCCAGCCCACCGAGTGCTGCGCGTTGAGCGCAAGACGTACGGTCTCCCCGACGTTGGCGCCTCCACCGTGGAAGACGTTGCCGGTGTACAGCACCATCGATCCCTTCGGCGCAATGGCAGGGACGTCCTCGCCAGGTTCGGCCCGACGATCGTCGGGCCACAGGTGGCTGCCTGGAATGAGGCGGGTGGCGCCGTTGTCCTCGGTAAAGTCGGTAACCGCCCACAACACATTCACATCGACCTCGACGCCGAACGGGGGAGCCCCGTACTTCCAGACGTCGCGGTGGAGGTACTGCTGGGGCTCGCCGGGGAAGAGTTCGAAGTAGTGGGCAAACGAGAGGTTCCATGCGTGGGCATGGCCCAAGAGATGTTCACCCGCGGCCAGAACAGCTCGGTGTCGGGCGAGGTGGTCGCGATAGGTCGCTGAATGGCTCACCGCCAGGCCGGTGCGGCGAGTGCCGACGCCGGCGAAGTCGGTGTCGCCTCGGGGTGTGGCTTCGAGGTGTGGGGCCATGTCGGCAGCCACGGCGTCCATGACGTCGCCGCTGACCGCCCCTTCGATCACGCAACAGCCAGCTTCGGTGAGCGCGCCCTGCAACTCGGCCTCGTTGTAGTCAGCCGGCAATCGTGGGATCGGTGGAGGAGTGGTCATCGCCATGCAGTCGATTCTCGCCGAGGATCAGCGGTGTGCTCTATTGCAGTGCTCCGACCTTGTCTGGATGGGGAGATTTGAACTCCCGACCCCCTGCTCCTAAAGCAGCCCCGAGGGGTGGTGCGATTCCGCCGAAACCGTGGCAACCATCGGGATCGCAGGCGATTCTGATACCCCGGTTGTGACCGCCATTTACTGTGGATTTCCGTTGCTTGGGGCACGCAGGGGGCACGAAATCCGCGAAGCGCTTGGTCTTATTCAGTCCCACCAGGTTCCGGCGAGCATCTGTTCGAGTACATGGCGGTGCGGGATCACTGAGTCCACATCGTCGGGCCATTCGGACTCGCCGAAATGCACCGACCGCTCGTTCACCATGGTCATGATGATTGCGTGGCGCACCGCTGCGTAGACCTCGAACCACGCAAGGTTCTGCACGGGCCGTCCGGAGAGCGACTCGTATGTCTTGACGATGTCGTCGCGGCGAAGGAAGTGGGGCATGCCGGGGACCCCGAGCGCGTTGGCGATCTCTTGGAAGAACGTGTGCATGAACATCATCCACCCGATGTCGGTCTCCTGAGGAGCGAGCGCGGCCATCTCCCAGTCGAACGCAGCGACGGGTTCGAATCCATTGGTGGCATACATGATGTTGCCCAGTCGGCTATCGCCCCAGCTGATGACGGTAGGTCCTTCATCAGCTGGCCAATGAGAATCGAGCCAGTCGAATGCCCCCTCGATGATGGGGTGCACCCGGCCATTGCGCGACCACTCGTAGTACGCCCGTTGGTTGTTCACGTGCCGGGCGAGCGATGTGGCCCCCTCGGCCGGCGACTCGAGGAACGTGGTGTCGAGGTCGCCGAGATGGATGCCGTGCAGATCGGCGAGCATTTTGACACTTGCGTCTTGGAGAGTGCGTTGCTCTTCGGCTGTCGCCTCCACAAGCCAACCATCCATCAGGTAGGGCGGGATGTCGGAAGGGACGCGGCCGCTGACGCGGTCCATGACAAAGAACGGGGCTCCGAAGTGGCGGGTGTCGGGTTCGTACCAGCGGGTAGTGGGGACGGGGACATCGCTTCGAGCGCCGACGATTTCCATCACGCGGTACTGCAGCTCGAGGTCGAAGTACGGGAAGACGGGTACGTCGCTCTCTCCGGGCGCAATGCGGGCCGCGAGCGCGTGCGTGGACCCATTCCATGTTGCGTCGAACAGCAGCGTCTCGTTGGTCATGCCATTGCCACCGGGGCTAGTGACCTCGCCGACTTCGACCTCTGCCCCTGGGCCCAACTGTTGCACCAACCACTCGGTGAGGAGCGAGTGCAGTTGGCCGCGATCGCGGCTCGAGCGGGTGGGGAAGTCGGGGTGACCAGGCTCTTCGGAACGCGATTCGGGCATGGTGGCGAATATAGCGGCAGGGCTCGAGCCCTTGCCGACGGTCGATGTGTGCGAGCTCTCCGTAGTGGGATATGACGTACTGGAGCCGCGCGTCGCGGCCTGAGACGAGGAGCATCACGAGGCCCAGGAGTTTCCGGAAATAGGGATCTACACGCTGCCAGGACGCATCAATGACCCGCAACGAACGCTGACGGAAGCTCCCCTCGCTGAAGAGTTGGGTATTGGATCGGTTTGGCCCGCTGAGCGCTACGACTTCAAGAACGTTGAAGTGCTCTGTGGTGCAGCGGCCGCGACAACGAGCAGCATCAAGATAGCCACGGGCTTGATGAACTATCCGACGCATCACCCGATGGAGCTTTGCTCGTTCGGAGCAACGATGAGCCACCTGTCCAACAATCGGTTCGCGATGGGGTTCGCTCGGGGTTTTGACGGGCTGTACAACATCTACGGGACACAGCGAGCGAGCCTCCAGGGTCTGTCAGAAGTGCCCGAGATTACTCCGGCTCCTGTGGAACGGCCAGTCCTTTTCGGGCGAAAACTCACTGGGCACTTTTCCGCTGCTGCGGATGAACGAGTCTCCTCGCAACGCTCCGCCCTTGCTGCTCGGAGCCGTCGGCCCGAAGACCTTGGCGTTGGCGGGTCGTCACTATGACGGCGTGCTCCTCCACCCTTTCCTTACCGATCAGGCCGTCGCCGACGCGAGCGTCATCGTTCGCGGTGCGGCCGCGGAAGCCGGCCGCGACCCTCGCGCCTGCAAGGTGTGGGCAACGTTGGTTACTGCTGCGAACCAGACCGAGGACGAAACACGGGCAATCGGCCCCGCTCGGCTGTTGACGTACGTGCATTCGCAGAGCCTCGGAGAGTTGGTGTGCCGCACCAACGGGTGGGATGCGTCTGTGCTACAGCAGGTCCGAGACCACCCACTGTTTGCGGAGGGCAAGTCGGCCGACCAAGGATTCACTCGGTACGAGACCGCCGAGGTAACCGCACTCTTCCCGGATCACTGGATGCCGGAGGCAGCCGCGTTGGGGAGCGCCGAGCACTGCGCAAAACGCCTCAACGACTAATTCGATGCAGGGGCCGACGGAGTGTTGCTCCACGGCAGCTTGCCAAACCAGGTTGGTGACCTGCTCGACGCGTACCGAAAGGTCCGAAGGGCCGACCACTTTGAAACCAACGACCCGTGGTTCGTTCCTTCGCTGCCCGGCGGCTGAGTCGAAGCTTCGGCCCGCTGCATGCCGTTGTTTTCCGTTGCTCAGGGCACGCCGGGGGCACGAAGTCGGCGCGAAGTGGTGGCTTGGTCGTCGCGGAAGAAGCGGAGAGGTTCAATGGCGTCGACGAGTTCTCTGATGCGCATGATCGAAGAGTGCAGCGTGAGCCCAACGGGTCGGGCAGCTTCTTGACGCAATCGAAGAATCGAAGCGACCTCAGGTACTCGAAGCTCTCCACCTTCCGATCCCGAAGCCATCCAGCAACCACGGCAGCCACGCAGAACACAACTCCTGAGCCTCACACGAGACCGTCGATTAGGGCGCGTCAGTACGTGGCGACGGCGCCATAGTCGACAGGCGCCTCGCTACGCTTCGTCGTCGAGCGCCAAGCGCAGCTGGGCGAAAGCTTCGGTGCGGATCGTGGTGTGGACGAGTCGCACGTTCGGGAAGCGATCGACTTCGGCGCGCAGCGCTCGTTGGTCGATGGCGCTGGCGAGCACCAAGACCGTTGCGGTACCAGGATCAACAGCGTCCTTGAACCAGGTGACCCATTCGTCGGGAATCCCGAGATCGATCACCTTCGCCGCGCCTGCACCGACACCCGCACCGACGCCGAGTCCGGCGATCCAGCCAAGCGGCCCTCCCACGATCAGTCCCAACAGTCCGGTCCACATCGCGCCGGTGAGCGCTGATCGACCCGGCTGGGGATCGATCGTTTCACGGACACGAACATGTTGATCGTCATCCTTGACGACCAACACGGCATCGGCCAGGCGCAGCTTGTGGTCACTGGCCAAACCGTTGATGGCGAGCATGAACTGCTGCGCGCGGCTGAGGGAATCGAACGACAAACCGAACAATGTGTCGGGAGTGGTCTCGTCCTCGTTGTTCGCCGGGTCGCCTCGATGTTGACTTTGGCTCGGGACCGTTGTCTGAGGCCGGTCTTCGTCACTCACAGTCGGCCAACTCCCGCTCATCACCGTGGCGTTTTCGGATTGGACCAGGTCGTCGCCGGTTGGGCACTGAACAAGCACGGCACACGTCAAGCCTCCTGGCGGGGTCAACACGCAACCAGGGTTCGGAGCGACCTGGGCGAGAGCGAACTGTCCTCAGCCTACGCTGAAACCGCAGCAGGGCGAGGGCGGGTGCAATCAACTTCGTCATGGTTGTCGGACGCCGCCGCTCACTGTCAGTTCCATGTGCAGCGACGTAGGCAGGTTGTGCTGCGGTAGCGGGTCGTTGTCGGCCCGCGACCAGTGTTGACGACGCTTCGACCACGTCGAGATACTCAATGCGTCGCTCATCAATCCAGCGGCCTTCGTGCGGGCGGGTCAGTTGGCTTCGACGACACTTCCGTATCGCTGTTGGGCGGCTTGGGCTGAGGTGCCAAGTAGTTCCCCGATGCGCTGCCAGGAGAGGCCCTTGGCTCGGGCGGCGGCGACAGCGTCGACGATCTGGCGCTCCCCACGGGCTCGGGCGATGGCGGCTCTCTCAAGGAGGTATTCCTCAACGGGCCGCTCGTCGTCGGGTTGGGGTTCGTAGTCCTCGAATCGTTGGGCGAGTTCGTCGGCGTGGTCGAGGATTTCTTGGATCGTGCGGGGCATTGTCATGTCTCCAGGTACTTGGGTCGGGCCGCCATGGCGTGAACGATGAACTCGACTCCCTCGGCATCTACAACGCCGATCTCGAGGATTCGAGCGGCTTGGTCGGGTCCGATGAGCATGGTGAGTCCGTCGTGTTCGAAGACTCTGATCGGGTGTCGGTAGGCGTGCATCATGTCGTCGTCGCGGATGCCGTGTTTGCGTGCGCTGTCCAAGATCACCGGATCCACGCCTATCAAGTTACCTTGATATGACCGGGCGCTGGTGGTCGGCTGGCTTCTCCAACATGGCAGGGACCGTCAGCGACACGCTCTGGAAGGGAATGTGCCTGGTAGACCGCACCGCCGTTGGACGGTGGAGGATCGCGTCACCAGATCGTTCCGAAGCGCACGCTCGGGGCATGGCGACCCTTTCGACCGCAGTTTGGGGCTCCAGTCGAAGTCGAAGCGCCTTGATCCCTGCAGTTGCAACGATCTGATCTCGTCGGGATGGGGAGATTTGAACTCCCGACCCCCTGCTCCCAAAGCAGCCATCAGGGTTGTTGAAATTCCGCTGAAACCTTTGCAAATAAAAGGATCGCGGCCTGTTCGAACACCCTGGACTTGGCCCCTATTTGCCGTTGTTTTCCGTTGCTTAGGGCACGCAGGGGGCACGACTTCGGCATGGCGAGGTGCGCAATGTTTCGTCGATCGAGCGGCAGTCGTGGATTGTGAGAGCACTCGGGTCGCGTTGGAGCGATGTGCACCGTCAACCGTCTGGCCGCCGGGAGGTAACTGGAATTCCGATGCCGGAGACCGGCCGGCGTGGCATCCTGAGTTGATGCCGCTCTCTCCCAAAGTCCCCGGGTCGAGTGCCCGCCGACACGCTGCGGTGGCAAGTGCACTTCGGAATCCCCGAGATAGGCCTCGAGCGAGGAGCAGCGTCACGAGGATCGTTGCCGGTCGGCCAGCCGACGCTCTTGCGGTGGCGAGCGCCCTTGACAGCGAGCTTCGATCGAACGGCTTCGATCCCTTTATCAATTCCGTGAGGCAGGGACTCTTCGACCAAGTCTTACGGCTTGATGCTCGCGACGCGACCGAGGTTGCGATCGAGCTGCTTCTTACGCCCGGGCCGTTGCCGGCCCACTCGTCAAGTGCATCGATGGTGTTGGGCTACCGCGCAATGCGCCTGACGAGGACGCGACCTGCCGATGAGCTGATTGCCAGCATCGATAGCGGCTCGCGCGTGCGGTCTCAGCTTCCCGAACTCGGCTTGTTGATCCTTCATGAACTGGTTCTGAACGGACACGAGGTCGACCACGACGGTTGGTATCTCGACTGGGCACAAAGCAACTCGCACCTATTGGCGCATCTGCCGCTGCACCCGATCTCTCTAGAAGGCGAATTCTGCTCCTCATCGCCGATCTTCAGCGATCCGGGCACAGCGGCGGGCATGACGAGGATGTTGCCCAAAGACGACGACGTGGAGTTGGGAACGCTGCTTTCTGGATTTGGCGAGCGCATGGACGTCGACGGGGCGCTCGTTGCGGCACCTTTTCGGGACTGGGTTGAGAATTCGAACGGAGCCGTCGAGATATCGGTGTTCGAAGCCGGCGGCTCCTTCAATGTGACAGCCGAACCGGCACCTGTTCCAACACTCCTTGCACGCGAGATTGATGTTGTTGCGGGCCTCGAGTTGCTGTTCTCGTTGACGTTTGCCAGCGGCGCCTACGGCCGCGGTCCGGGTGTGGCGTACTCCCGACTGCGTACGTGGGAAGCAGTTTCGGGGCTGCTTGGCAGGGAGTGGCCCTGCGAAATCGCTCCGCTTGCGGTCGAGATCCAGGAATCGCGATGGATCAGAATCGAACCCGCCAGCACGTGGTTCCACCGTATTGCTTGGGATGTGTTTCTTGTCGTTGTCATCGGTGAACGGATCGTGACGATCGCCGCCACTGACACCGACTGAACCTCTTACGCCGCGTGCGCTCGTGCTGGTGAGCATCACGACCCGGCTGGGCGTGTTTGATCCGGTTTGGGACTACGCCGAATGCCCTCTTGATCGTGGAAACGTCCGAGGTGTTCGACGACGCGTGCGAGTCGA
>RCMY010001997.1_pt1 | contig 18711 bp, 17 predicted proteins | sample 2041341 | NCBI WGS metagenome assembly RCMY01 (sample SAMN09708234, study PRJNA481090) | Marine sediment metagenome, whole genome shotgun sequencing project. | reverse complement strand
CACACTAACCCCGCATACGCCGGGAGCGCATGAAAATTTTGTGAGCCTTAGGTCTGCACGGGGAGACTCAGCCGCTCGCGCCGAACTGCTCCACGCGAATCGTGGTCGCCCGCACACCTACCTCGCCCAGAAGTCGGGTGGCGTAGGAGGCGAAGCCGACCGATCCGCAGACGTAGGCGCGTTCGACGCCTTCGGCCAGGCCAAGAAGTTCCTCCGGGTACGGCGGAGCCGCGACCCGGCTTCCGAGGTTCTGGCGGGTTAGGGCCACGAAGGCGCCGTACGTCAGCAGTTCCTCGGCGTAGGGCAACTCCGCAAGCGACCGGCCGACCGCTACGACCCTGAGCCGATCGGTCATCCCTAGCCGAGTGGCGTAGCGCGTCATCGCCACGATGGGTACGACGCCGCTGCCGCCGGCCACGCAGATGGCCGGGACGTCTCCGGTCCAGGTGAACCATCCACCGATGGGGCCGCGCACCTCGAGGACGTCATCGACGCGCACCTCGTCGTAGAGGAAGCCGGACACCTCGCCGTCGGGGAGGCATTCGATCATCAACTCGATCAGCGGATCGGCCGGATCGGAGGCGACGGAGTAGGACCGTTGCGCGGTGTAGTCGTCAGGAGCGCGCAGGCGCACCACGTAGTGCTGGCCCGGCAGGTGGTCCTGCCGGTTCGCGACCTCAAGTCGCAGCCGAACCAGGCCGTCCCCGCGCGGGCCCTCCAACCGATCGACGGCCGCGACGCGAGCGGTGGTCCACGCGGTCTCAGCGAGCTCAGAGGGAGGCGATGCTTCGCTCACGCATCACCCTGGTAGCGCTGCTCCAGCCACGGGTCGCCCCGATCGTGATAGCCGGCCTGCTCCCAGAAACCGGGTCGGTCGGTCTCCATCACCTCCAGGCGGGAGACCCACTTGGCGGACTTCCAGAAGTACAGATGCGGCACCAACAGCCGCAGGGGGCCGCCGTGTTCGGTGGTCAGAGGCTTCCCGTCCGCCTCCCACACGACCCAGGCCTTGCCCCCGGTGAGGTCATCCAAGGGAATGTTCGTGGTGTAACCCGACGTCGAGTGCGCCATCACGAAGCCCGCTTGTGGGAGAGGAGGCGCCGCGGCGAGCAGGGAGTCCACGCTCACGCCCGTGAAGGTCATGTCGAACTTGCTCCACGTCGTCACACAATGGATGTCGCCGGAGTAGGCCGAACCCGGCAGCGCACGGAGCTCCGACCAGGTCCACGAGGCCGGTTCGGCGACCAGCCCGTCCACGCGCAGCGACCAGGAATCTCGATCGACAGCAGGCGTCGCCTCCGCGGTCAGGGTGGGCCAGTCATCCCCGGTGTCGAACTGTCCCGGCGGAAGACGATCCGCCCTCGTAGTACGGGCCTGCCTGCGGTCTGCCCGGCCGGTGAAACCCCTGGTGATCGGCATAGGCAAGAGTGTCTCAGGTGTCCGGCAGCTGAGGCGAAGCGCGTGATGAGCGCGATTCGGGAAGCGCGCACCTGCATGGGTGGGTTTAACTGACATTAGGTATCTATCAAGGAGTTCCACTGATGAATCTCCATATTTCTCGCCGAGTCATGCTTTCCGGCACCGGTGTCGGCCTCGGCGCTGCCTTCCTGGCGGCCTGCGGCTCCGATTCGCAGACCGGCGCCAGCGGTGGTGGATCCGGCGGGGTTCCGACCCTGACGATTTCGGCCATTCCCGACCAGGACCCTGAGCTTCTCAACCGCCTCTACGGTTCGGTGGCCGAGCGGTTCGCCGCAGTCACCGGCGGCAAGGCGACGTACACCCCGCTGACCGACTACCCCGCGGTGGTGCGGGCCTTCGAGGTCGGGGACATCTACATCGCCTGGATGGGCGGACTCACCGGGGTGCAGGCCCGCTCCCGCGTAGCTGGCTCCCAGGCGATCGCCCAGCGCGACATCGACGCCGAGTTCACCAGCATCTTCATCGCCAACAAGTCCGCCAAGCTCCAGCCCGTCAGCGACGTGGCCGGACTGAGCGAGATCAAGGGCAAGACCTTCACCTTCGGCAGTGACACCTCGACCTCGGGGCGGTTGATGCCGCAGTACTTCCTGGATCAGGCCGGTGTCTCGCTGGATGACCTCAAGGGCAAGCCGGGTTTCTCCGGTTCCCATGACGCCACCATCGAAGCGGTGGCCGCCGGCAGCTTCGAGGTCGGTGCGGTCAACTCACAGGTATGGCGGTCCACCGTGGAGGCCGGCGAACTCGACGTCAGCGATGTTGTGGTTCTGCTCGAAACCCCCGGCTACGCGGATTACCACTGGTTGGTGCGGCCCGATCTGGATGACGTCTTCGGCGCCGGCGCGCAGGACAAGGTCGCGCAGATGCTCTTCGACCTCGACATCAATGACGCCGAGGACGCGAAGATCCTCGAGCTTTTCGGTGCCGAGTCATTCATCCCGACCGAGAACTCGAACTACGACCAGATCGAGGCCGTGGCCAGCGAAGTCGGTCTGCTGGCGTGAGTGACGCCGCGGTCGTCCAGCTCGAGGGGGTGGGTCTCCGGTACGGCGCCACCTGGGCGTTGCGCGACCTGAACCTCTCCATCGGGCCGGGTGAATACGTGGCCCTGCTGGGACCCAGCGGTGCGGGCAAGAGCACCCTGTTGCGTCTGTTGAACGGCTCCCTGGCTCCCACCGAGGGCAGGGTCACCGTGTTGGGGGAGGACCTCGCCGCCCTCACCACGCGAGCCCGTCGGGTTCTGCAGCGACAGATCGGCCTCATCCACCAGGATCTGCACCTGATCGAGCAGGTGCGGGTGATTCACAACGTCAACGCCGGACGGCTCGGTGATTGGAGCCTCCCGCAGTCGATCTGGTCGTTGATCTGGCCGCAGGAGCGGGAGTCCTCGCGCGCTGCCCTCGAACGGGTCGGTCTCGGCTGGGCGCTCTACGAGCACACCGCCCGGCTTTCAGGCGGCGAGCGACAGCGCGTGGCGATCGCTCGGGTGCTGATCCAGAATCCGGATCTCGTGCTGGCCGACGAACCCGTGGCCAGCCTCGACCCGTCCCGTTCCAGTGAGGTGCTCGCTCTGTTGCGGCAGGACGACCCACGTCACAGCCTGGTCGTGAGCCTCCACCAACCTGAGTTGGCTCGCCAACACTGCACACGCGCCATCGGCCTACGCCACGGCCAGATGGTCTTCGACCGTCCAGCCGAGACCCTCAACGAGGACCACCTCGGCGAACTCTACGAAGTGGTCTGAGTCGTGAGCGCCCGATGAGCACGCCAGTTCTGGACCGCGATCTCGAACGACCCGAGATCCGACCGGCGCTCCCACCACGCACCACCGGTCGCAGCGTGGCGGTTCGGCGGGGGGTCGGGCTCGCCGTGGTGGTGCTGCCTCTGGCGTGGGCGATGTGGCGTTCCCTGGGGGGCGACACCGCAGTGATCAACGTCGGCGGTTCCAAGGTGCTGGGACGGCTCTTCGCCGGGATCCTCGAGCCGAACCTGGACCCGGACTTCCTCCGCATCGTCTTCGACGCCTCGGTCACCACGATCCTCTTCGCGGCCCTCGGGACGGCCGGAGCGTTGGTCATCGGAGCCTTCGGCGGGTTGGTGCTCAGCGACGCCGTGTGGGAGCGACCGGACTTCTGGCCGCTGCGCATCGTGCGTGCTGCGGTGCGTGGCCTTCTGGTCACCGTGCGAGCGATTCACGAGATCGTCTGGGCTCTTCTGCTGGTCACCGTGATGGGGCTGGACCCGTTGGTCGCAGTACTGGCGATCGCGCTGCCGTTCGGCGCGCAGACGGCACAGGTCTTCGGAGACAGCCTCGACAACGCGCCCCGAGCGGGGTTGCTGGCGCTGCGGCAGGCCGGGGCGCGACCCGCTGCTGCGGTGGCCTACGGGCTGCTGCCAGCCGCGCGAGGGGTGCTGACGTCGTACTCCTTCTACCGCTTCGAGTGCGCCATCCGCTCGGCCGTGGTCCTGGGGTTCGTTGGCGTCGGCGGACTCGGCCAGGAACTCACCGTCAGCCTGCAGTCCCGCAACTGGGATGAGGTGTGGGTGCTGATCGGCGCGGTGCTGCTGATCTCGGCCGCTATCGACTCGTGGAGCAGTTGGGTACGCCGTGACCAACAGGTGAACTCCTGCTCGGACTGGTCCGCGGGGACCGAAGCAGCCGAGCCCCCCGAAACCACCGGAACGGTTACGACCCGGCGCACCGTGGTCCGGACCGGACGCCGCTGGTCGTCCTGGTCGGTCATCCTGGTGCTTCCGCTGCTGGTCTACTCGTGGGTCGCTTCGGGGGTCTCTCTGGCGGGGCTCACCTCCGAGCGCACCAGAACCGAGACCGTGCGTCTTTTTGAGGATCTGTGGCCGCCGGCCATGCCGCCCGAAGGCAGTTCCGTGGTCATCGAAGCCGTTCTGGACACCGTGGCCATGGCCGTTGTGGCCATGCTCGTTGCGGTGCTGTTCACCGCCCTACTCGCGCCTCTGGCCATGCGCCCCGCGACCACGGACGGTCATCGAGGCGGCGTGCTGAACCGGGTGCCGCGCTACGTCGGCTGGGCGGGGGCGCGCGTCGTGCTTCTGGTGCTGCGGTCGATTCCCCCGACGGTGTGGGCGATCTTGGCGTTGTTCGTCTTCTTCCCCGGCATCATCCCCGGCGCCATCGCGTTGGGGCTCTACACCGGCGGCATCCTGGGGCGCCTGGTCTCGGAGGCTTGGGAGAGTCAGAGTCGAAACTCCATGCTGGCGCTGCGTTCGGCAGGGGTCCGCGGTCGAGTTGCCGGAGTGGTGGCGATGGGGCCGCCTTCTGCTCATCACCTGATCACCTACACGCTGTACCGCTTCGAGATCTGCATCCGTGACACCGCTGTGGTCGGCGTCGTGGGCGCGGCTGGTCTCGGGCGGGTGCTCTTCGACCAACTGAACGTCTTCCGGTTCGAGGCCGTGGCCACCCTGCTAATCGCATCGGTGCTGATCAGCCTCGCGAGCGAGCAGGTGTCCCGGGCACTGCGGCGCTACCTACGAGCCTGACCTGAACAGCCCCAGCCAACACCGCACCCTGAATTCCCAACAGAGGAGAAATCGATGAGGGATCTACAGAAGAAACCGCCACCTGAGGCGGCGATCGAGGATCAACCGCGCCTCAACCCCTGGATGCTCGCGGTCTTCCGGGTGATCATCGCGTTCTTGTGGATCGAGAACTCCCAGTGGAAGCGACCACCGGAGTTTTCCTCGCTCCGCAGCTTCACCGAGGACGCCGTCGACCACCCGGTCTTCCCGCCGTTCTCCTTCATCGTGGAGAACGTTGTCCTGCCGAACTTCCAGCTCTTCGGGTGGATGGTCCTGATCACCGAAGCCGCCCTCGGCGCCTTCCTGCTGGTCGGCCTCTTCACCCGGTTCTGGGCGCTGGTGGCGATCGGTCAGACGTTGGCCATCGCGATGTCCCAACTCAACGCCCCCGACGAATGGGAGTGGGCCTACTACCTGATGCTGGCCGCCCACATCGGCATCTTCGCTACGGCCGCCGGTCGTAGTTATGGGCTGGACGGTCTGTTGCGCCCGCTGTGGTCGAAACAGGCCCGAGCCGGCAGCAGACTTGCGCCGTGGCTGTTGAGGGCATCATGAGTACCCGTCCGTACGACCGTGGCGCCATGCTCCTCGGAGCCGGTGCCCTGCTCAGCGTGCTGTTCACCTTCACGACCAGCAGCAACAACAACTTCGTGTCCGTGGGCAGTTTTGGAGTCATCGTGCTGATCGTCCTGGGAGGCGCAGCCCTCGCGGCCGGAGTGACCAGCAAGCCCACGATCGCCATGGCGGCCGGGGCGCTCTTCGTGGTCGAAGCGCTCGTGCTCTTCGCCGTGATTCCGTTCGGCCTCGACAGCGTGCGGTCGAGTGACTCGTTCTTCTACGCCCAGGCGTCGACCATGTCGCTCTACGGCGGGTTGGGCATCGGACTGCTGGTCGTGGGATATCTGGGGCGGACCTACCCCGACGGCGTCGACTGAGCGGCCAGCGCCGGTCTCACCGGGTAGGGCCCCGGTGGGATTCGGTGGGGTTCGGTGCTGAAGTGTCGGTGGCGGATGGTGAGGTGAACCCATGCCGAGTCCGAACTATCACCTCGCCGCACCGCCGAAGGCCAGCGTCGCGCCGGTTCTCGACGAGCACCAACAACGCGTCGTGGATCACCCCGGCGGGCCTCTGCTGGTGTTGGCGGGCCCTGGCACCGGCAAGACGACCACGCTGGTCGAAGCGATCGTCGACCGCGTCGAGAACAGAGGTGCTCGCCCCGATCAGGTGCTAGCCCTCACCTTCTCCCGCAAAGCGGCGGAGCAACTACGCGATCGGGTGACCTCCCGGTTAGGGCTGACCACGGCCACCCACCTGGCCTCGACCTTCCACTCGTTCGCTTACGGCCTCATCCGGGCCTACGCGCCCGCCGATCTCTACGAGGGACCGCTGCGGTTGCTCAGTGCCCCCGAGCAGGATGTGGTGATCCAGCAACTGCTGGAGGTCACCCCCGAATCGGTCCGATGGCCCGACTCCCTCAAACACGCCATCGGCACCCGAGGCTTCGCCTCCGAGGTCCAGTCGGTGCTGTCCCGGGCCCGGGAGAAGGGTCTGGAAGGGCCCGACCTCATTGACCTGGGCCAGGTGCATGAACAGCCGGCGTACGTCGCGGCAGGACTCTTCCTCGATCAGTACCTCACGGTCTTGGACAGCCTCGGAGCCGTCGACTACTCCGACCTGATCCGACGAGCCGCTCACGTCGCGGAGGAGCACAGGGAGGAGTTGCGGCGCCGCTTCCAGCACGTCTTCGTCGACGAGTACCAAGACACCGACCCCGGGCAGGTCGCACTCCTACGGGCGATCTGCGGAGACGGCCGAGATCTGGTGGTCGTCGGAGATCCGCACCAGTCCATCTACGCCTTCCGTGGTGCAGAGGTTCGGGGGATCCTGGAGTTTCCAGAAACCTTCACCCAGGTGAGCGGTGAGCGGGCGCCCGTGGCGGTCCTCGGGGTGACGCGTCGCTTCGGCCCGCACCTCCTCCTGGCCGCCCAGCGGGTCGCCTCGAGGTTGCCGTTGCCGCCCGGGCTGGACGAGGAGACTCGCGCCGGGTTCGTCGCGCCGCGCAGCGAGAACCCCGTGCAGGGTCAGGTCGAGACGATCACCTTCGACACCGACCGCGCCGAAGCCGAGCACATCGCCGACCTTCTGCGAAGGGCCCACCTCGAAGACGGGATCGCCTGGTCGGACATGGCGGTGCTGGTGCGGTCGGGGAGGTCCACGCTGCCCGGCCTGCGCCGCGCACTCTCCGGGGCCGGCGTTCCGGTCGACGTCGCACGCGACGACACGCCTCTGGTGGAAGAACCTGCCGTCCGCACACTGGTGAGCGCGCTGGAGACCGTCCTCCACCTCGAGGAGGAGGACGCTGGCGCGTCTGGTTACCTCGACACCGACACGGCGCACACGTTGCTCCAGTCCCCGTTGGCCGGCCTCGACGCCTCCGACATTCGAGTCCTTGCCCGCACGCTTCGGGCCGCCGAGAAGGCGTGGGCCGCAGACTCGGGGGAGACCCCCCGCAGTTCGCCGGAGTTGCTGCGGGTGGCTGTCCTGGACCCGGCTTCGCTGGGCTTGACGGCCAGCCACCCGGATGGTCCGGTGCGCCGAGCTGTCGCGCTGTCGGGGCTGCTGTGGCACGCCCACGAGCTGTTGGTCTCCGGTGCCGCCAGTGACGAGGTGCTGTGGCATCTGTGGAACGGCACGAGTTGGCCCACCCGGCTGCTCGCCGCAAGCGGTCGGGCAGGCCAGGGAGGGCTGGCTGCGCACCGAGATCTCGATGCGGTCTGTGCGTTGTTCGACGAGGCCGCCCGCATCGAGGACCGTCGTGGGCACACCGGACTCGACACCTTCCTCGCCACGTTGGTCGCCCAACAGATTCCCGCCGACACGTTGGCCGAGCAGGGCATCCGTGGTGACTGCGTCCGCCTCCTCACCGCCCACCGCGCCAAGGGCCTGGAGTGGAAACTGGTCGTGGTGGCGCACGTTCAGGAGGAGGGCTGGCCGGATCTGCGCCGTCGGACCTCGCTGCTGCAGGCCGATCGGATCGGTGCGGACGATCTGGTCTCCGCGCCCACCACTCGGGAGTTGTTGGCCGATGAGCGCCGACTCTTCTACGTCGCCTGCACCCGGGCCGCTCAACGGCTGGTCGTGACCGCGGTCGCCTCGCAGGATCCGGACGGTGAGCAGGTCTCCCGCTTCCTCGCCGAGCTCGGCGTGCGAGCCCAGCACGTGTCGGGACGACCGCGCCGGCCGCTGTCGCTGGCAGGGCTGGTCGCCGAGCTGCGACGCACCGCCGCGAACACCGACGTCTCTGACGACCTGCGAGCGGCGGCAGCGCGCAGACTCGCCCACCTCACCCTCGAACACCGGGCCGGCCGGGTGCGGGTCTCCGGTGCCGATCCCGTCAACTGGTGGGGCACCCGCGGGTTGAGCCAAGCGGAGTCACCCCTGCGCTCCCCGGAGGATCCGGTGTTGATCAGCGCGAGTGCGCTGACCAGTCTCGAACAGTGCCCGACCAAGTGGTTCTTGGAGTCCGAGGCGGGTGGCGTGCGTGGGTCCACTCAGGGGCAGGGCTTCGGGAACGTCGTCCACGCGCTCGCCGACCGGGTGGGCCGAGGCGAGCTTGCCCCTGGCCCCGGACTCATCGACGACCTGATGACCCACGTGGATCAGGTCTGGGAGCAAATTCCCTTCCGCACCCCCTGGTCCGGTGATCGCGAACGAGCCGAGGTTCGCGCTGCGCTCAGCCGCTTCCTCGACTGGCACCAGCGTGGTGACGCACGTGAGGTCATCGGCACGGAGCGTCGGATCACCGCCAACGTCGACCTTCCCAACGGCGAGCAGGTGGTGCTGCACGGTTACGCCGACCGCTTGGAGATGGACGCGGAGGGTCGGGTGGTGGTGATCGACCTCAAGACCGGCAAGTACCCGCCGACCGAGAAGGACACGTTGGTGCATCCGCAGTTGGGGCTCTATCAACTGGCGGTCGAGAACGGCGCCGTCGACGACGTGCTGCCTCAGGGTGCGCAGTCCGGGGGAGCGGAGTTGTGGCAGTTGCGCCACGAGACCCGCAAGAAGCTGAAGGTGCAGCGACAGGAGCCACAGGAGCCCGACGAGGAAGGTGTGCGCCCCATCGAACGACAACTCATGAATGCTGCGGCAGCGCTGCGGAACGAGACCTTTCCGGCTCGTCCCGGTTCGCATTGCGACCACTGTGACTTCCAGCGACTGTGCCCGGCGCAGAACTCAGGGACGGTGCTCTCATGATGCGGATCGACACTCCGGAGGACCTGCAGAAGGTCATGAAGGCGGAGTTCACCGTCAGCCCCCAGCAGTGGGAGGCAATCCGCGCTCCCTTGGAGCCAGCGGTGGTGATCGCCGGCGCCGGTTCGGGCAAGACCTCCCTGATGGCTGCCCGGGTGGTCTACCTCGTGGTGACCGGTCAGGTGGCTCCGGAGGAGATCCTCGGACTGACCTTCACCACGAAGGCGGCCAGCGAGCTGCTGCACCGCGTCCGCGAAGCTCTCGATGCCGCGGGCCACGGTCCTCGGCGCGACGTGAACGGTGACGCGGGGGAGGAGGAGACGGTCGAGCCGGTGGTGCTCACCTACAACGCCTACGCCTCGGCTCTGCTCTCCGAGCACGGGCTTCGTATCGGCCACGAGCCCGACACCCGCGTGATGGCCGACGCCTCGCGCTATCAGCTTGCGGCCCGTGTAATCAACCAGCACACCGGTTCGGTGCGAGAGCTGTCGGACCACCCGAAGACGGTCATCCAATACATCCTCAAACTCGACGCGGCACTGTCCGAGCATCTGACTACCCCTGAGGCGCTGGCGACCTTCGATGAGGACGTGCGCCGTCGCTTCGCCGAGGGGCTGGCCGACGCCCCCGCCAGCGTCCAGTACAAGGTCAACCACGCTTTGGACCGGCGTGAAGAAGCGATGCGCCTCGTTGTGGAGTACCGCCGCCTCAAACAACGCCTCGGGCTCATGGACTTCTCCGACCAGATCGCCTCGGCGGCCCGCCTCGCGCAGGAGCATGACGTTGTTGGCGAGTCCGAACGGACCCGCTACCGCGTGGTGCTGCTTGATGAGTACCAAGACACCTCGGTGGGACAGGCGCTGATGCTGCGCCGACTGTTCCCTGACGGTCATGCGGTGATGGCGGTCGGAGACCCCAACCAGGCCATCTACGGCTGGCGTGGCGCCTCAGTCTCGAACATCCTGCGGTTCGGTGAGGATTTCCCCAACTCCGACGGCCGGCCGGTGGCGAGATTTTCCCTCACGGTCAACCGCCGCTCCGACGCCCGGATCTTGGAGGTGGCTAACGCCCTCGCCGCGCCCCTCTACGCCGAGTTCGATCAGGTCGAACGCCTCGAGTCCGGCACCTCCACCCCCGGTGTGGTCGACACGATCGTTCACGAGTCATACGCCGAAGAACTCGTCTGGTTGGCCAACGAGGTGCGCTCGGCCCACGATTCCGGGCTCACAGCCTGGGGTGAGATCGGGGTGCTGGTCCGCAACAACGCTCACGCGGCCGACGTCTTCGATGCGCTGGCCGCTGCCGACATCCCGGTGGAGATCGTGGGTCTTTCCGGACTCCTGCGGTTGCCGGAGGTCAGCGACGTGTTGGCCACGCTGACCCTGATCAACGACCTCACCGCCAACGGTGAGCTCCTGACGTTGTTGAACGGTCCTCGGTGGGCCGTGGGTCCACGTGACCTCGCCCTGCTCGGGGCCCGGGCCAACGAGTTGGCTGGTGGGCGTCGCAGGGGGGAGTCGGTCCCGCTCGAGGAGGAGCTGGCCCATGCGGTCGCCGGTGCCGACCCGGCCGAGATTGTGGCCCTCAACGACGCCCTGGACGACCCGGGTGACCGTCCCTACTCCCCAGAGGGGCGGGAGCGCTTCGCACTCCTCGCGGCCGAGCTTCGAGAGTTGCGCTCGCACGCCGGTGAGCCGTTGCTCGACCTGGTTCGGCGCATCGTGGACACCTGCGGGATCGACACTGAGTTGGCTTCCTCGGCCAGTGAGGCCGCTCGGGCCCGGCGCGAGAATCTCGATCTGTTCGTGAAGGCGGTCGCAGACTTCCAGGCCGTGGACGGCACCGTCAGCCTGACCTCTTTGCTCGCCTGGCTCACCGCTGAGGACGAGTTGGGTGAGGGGCTGGACATCGCGACTCCTTCAGAGTCGGACTCAGTCAAACTCCTCACCGTCCACCGCTCGAAGGGACTCGAATGGGATGTGGTCTTCCTGCTCGGGGTCTGCGACCAGAAGTTCCCCATCAAGAAGAGCCGGGGACTGTGGCCGGAGAGGCTGGATCTGTTGCCCACCCCGCTGCGGGGGGACAGCCGTGACCTGCCGGCGCTGATTAGTCACACGCGCGAGGGGTTGAAGCAACTCAAGGAGGACAACACGGTCCACGAAGCGACCGAGGAGCTGCGCCTGGGCTACGTCGCCTTCACGCGAGCCCGGCACCGGTTGATCGTCTCCTCTCATGTGTGGGTGGAGGGACGCAAGGGTGGGCTGGGTCCCTCGGCGTACCAGGAGACGGTCCGGGAGGTGCTGAAGTCCTGGGATGTCGCCCCGCTGGGGTGGCGGGATCGGCCGACGAAGGAGGACGCTAATCCGTTGCTGAGCCAGACCGCCGAATACCCCTGGCCGGTGACGGAACGGACCGCTGAGGCTCTGCGCCGGCGTGAGGCCGCCGAGTTGGTGACCGCAGCGATTGACGATGGCTCGGCTGTCGACCTGGGCCAGGACGAGGAGCCGGTCGACCTGGTCGACCAGGCACTAGTGACCGAGTGGGATGAGGAGTTGGGGCACCTATTGGCCGAGGCGCGTCGTCAACGGTCCACGGACGTGACCGTCCCGCGTCCCTCGAGTCTGTCCGCCACCTCGCTCCAGAAGTTGCGGGATGATCCGAACCGGTTCGCTCGCGATCTGGTCCGTCCGATGCCGCGGCAGCCGTCCCCTGCCGCCAGATTCGGAACGCTCTTCCACGCCTGGGTGGAGCAGCGCTTCGGGCAGATCCCGCTGCTGGATCCTGATGAGCTGCCGGGCCGCGGGGATGTCGGAATCGACGACTACGACGACCTGCGTGCGCTGATCGAGCGCTTCGAGGCGGGACCGTTCGCCGAACGGGTTCCGCTCGCCGTGGAGGCGCCGTTCGCGATGGTGTTGGCCGGCCAGGTCGTCCGCGGGATGATCGATGCGGTCTACCGTGATCCTTCTCCGGCGGGGGAGGGGTACCTCCTGGTGGACTGGAAGACCAGTCGCGTGCAGAACTCCGACCCGTGGCAGTTGGCGATCTACCGGGTGGCCTGGGCCGAGTTGCAGGGCGTCCCGATCGAGCGGGTGCGAGCCGCCTTCTACTACGTACGCAGCGGTGAACTGGTTGAACCCGCTGATCTCCCCGACCGGGCAACGCTCGAGGCGCCGTTGACGGCGACCGACGACAGGTTTTGAAAACGATCGAGGCTTCCACCGCCCGGGCAGTAGCGTGAAGACGTGATGAATCCGGGCGGACCACTGACTCCGCATCTCGCTCTGACCCAGGATCCCCAGGACCGGATAGCCATCCGACGCAAGGACCCGGTGTGGTTGGACACGGCGTGGGCCGACCCACAGACCAGGGTGCTGGTCGTCTCTGGAACCCGCATCCGGCCCCACGATCAGGGAGTGGCCTGGACGGATCCGAACCACGCTCCGGAGGGCATCCGGGTGCTCCTCGGGGAACGTCGCGGCGCGACGTACTTCGCCGTGATCACCGGGCCTGAACTCGCTCGTTCTGAGTCCGGGTGGGTGCCTCTGAGGGGGCTGTTGCCGTTGCTGCAGTCCGAGCAGGAAGGTTCTGCGCCGCTCCTGCTGCATGCCCTCGGCTTGGCGGAGTGGCACTGGGCCACTCGTCACTGTCCCCGGTGTGGCGCGCCGCTGGCGGCACGCGCCGCGGGCCATGAACTGGTCTGCACGGCGTGTGCTCGCACCCAGTTCCCCCGGACCGACCCCGCCGTGATCATGCTCATCACCGACGGCGAGCCGGGCAGCCCCTCCGAGCGTTGCCTGCTGGGGCGACAGTCGGTCTGGCCACAGGGTCGCTTCTCGACTCTCGCCGGCTTCTGTGAACCGGGGGAGACGCTCGAGGACGCCGTACGCCGCGAGGTTTTCGAGGAGGTCGGTGTCGTGGTGGGCGAGGTCGGCTACCAGGGCAACCAGCCCTGGCCGCTGCCGGCCAGCCTGATGCTGGGCTTCTTCGGACGCGCAGCCGACCTACTCGGCGCAGCCGACATCCGGGTCGACCAGGACGAGATCGAGGAGGCCCGCTGGTTCACTCGAGCCGAGATGATGTCCGAGGCCCGGGCGGGCACGATCGCTCTACCCGGAGGCGTCTCGATCAGCCGTTCGCTGATCGAGCAGTGGTTCGGCGAACCGCTGCCCGGGCACTGGTGACCATCCCGGCGAGTGGACTACGCGAGTGCGGCGATCTTCTTCTGCACCTGCTTGACCGAAGGGTTCGTCTGGGTGTCCCCGTCGCTGTAGACCAGCGTGGGGACGGTGCGGTTGCCCTTGTTGGCGGCCTCGACGATCCCGGCGGACTCGGGGTGCTCATCGATGTCGATCTCCGTGTAGGTGATGCCCTCCTGAGCCAGCTGGCTCTTGAGGCGACGGCAGAATCCGCACCAGGATGTGGTGTACATCGTGAAAGAACTCATCTAGGGGTGTCCCCTCCTGCGTCTAGGGTCAGGTCGTCGCCCAGACTGGGCGGCCTGATCGTTCCAACCGCCCGATGTCAGGAGTTGTTCCCGTGAGTGAGATCGACCCCTCAGCGCTGTTGGCGGGGCTGGACCCTGAGCAACGCCAGGTGGCGCAGGCGCTGCGCGGGCCGGTGCGGGTTCTGGCCGGGGCCGGCACCGGCAAGACCAGGGCGATCACTCACCGGATCGCCTACGGAGTCGCGACGGGCGTCTACGTCCCGAGCGAGGTGCTCGCAGTCACCTTCACGACGCGGGCAGCGGGCGAGATGCGCGGCCGGTTGCGGTCCCTAGGAGCCGGCGGCGTCCAGGCGCGCACCTTCCATGCCGCAGCGCTAAGGCAACTCCGCTATTTCTGGCCGCACGTCCACGGCACCGAGTTGCCGACCTTGACCGAGTCGAAGATCCCCCTCATCGCTCTGGCAGCCAGGCGGTTGCGGATCAGCGTCGACCAGGCCAAGCTGCGCGACCTCGCCTCTGAGATCGAGTGGGCCAAGGTGAGCAACGTCCATCCCGACACCTACCCCGAGAAGGCCACCTCACGCGGCCGCTCGGTGACCGGTGTCGAACCCGAGGTCGTCGCCCGCGTGCTCGCGGGCTACGAAGAGGTCAAGCGCGGCCAGGGCCGGATGGATATGGAGGACGTGCTCCTCCTGACAGCGGGGGTCCTGGCCGAGGACGAACGGGTGGCCGCTCAGGTCCGCCGCCAATACAAGTGGCTGGTGGTGGATGAGTTCCAGGACGTCTCCCCGCTCCAGTCGGCTCTGCTGGATCTGTGGCTCGGTGGCCGGGACGAGATCTGCGTGGTCGGGGACCCCGCCCAGACGATCTACACCTTCGCGGGTGCCAACGCCGACTATCTGCGTCAGTTCCCGACGAAGTTCGCGAACACCACCTCGATCGAGTTGGTGCGCAACTACCGCTCGACGCCGCAGATCATCGACGGGGCCAACAAGTTGTTGGCCGGCTCCTCGAGCCAGAGCGTCCGCCTCCAGTCACAAAGGTCCGCGGGGGCAGAGGTGACGTTTGCTGGTCGACCTGACGAGGTCGCCGAGGCCACCATGGTCGCCGGACGCATCGCCGAGTTGCGGAGCCAGGGGAGGGCACTGAGTGAGGTTGCGGTGCTGTTCCGGATCAACGCTCAGTCCGAGACCTACGAAGAGGCGCTGACCGACCGCGGCATCCCCTACGTCGTGCGGGGAGCGAAGCGATTCTTCGACCGACCCGAGGTGCGTGAGGCGATCACCCGGATCCGCGGATCCGCGCGATCGGGCGAGGGGGGCCGGCTCGGAGACGAGTTGGCCGATGTCGTGCGAGACACCCTCGCCGGGATGGGCTGGACGCCGGACCCGCCCACCAGTCGCGGTCAGACGCGCGACCGCTGGGAGTCCTGGCAGGCCCTGGTCAGCCAGGCCGAGGCCTTCGCCGCCGCCGGGGCACCCTCCGGCGCGAGCGACCCAGATCTCGACGCCTTCGTCGACGACCTCGATCGTCGAGCCACCGAGCAGCACGCACCAACCGCAGAGGGGGTGACTCTCTCGACCTTCCACAGCGCCAAGGGCCTGGAGTGGGACTCCGTCCTCCTGGTGGGGCTCCAGGACGGCACCGTCCCGCTGGTGTACGCCGACACCCCGGCAGCGATCGAGGAGGAACGACGGTTGCTCTACGTCGGGATGACGCGGGCACGCGTCGACCTCGCGCTCTCCTGGGCGTTGGCCCGCAACCCGGGGCAGGCGCCCCGGCGCAAGCCATCACGATTCCTGACCCCCCTGCTGCCCGCCTCGGAGTTGGCCACGGCGGAGGTGGCCGGGTCGTCGCGTCGCACGCGGAAGGCCGCCCACTGTCGGGAGTGCGGCAAACCGCTGAGCGGTCCGGCTCAGAAGAAGATCGGCCGCTGTGCTGACTGTCCGGCTTCCTATGACGAGGCTCTCTTCGAACAACTCCGGGCGTGGCGCAAGCAGCGCGCCGCCGATGAGGAGAAGCCTGCCTTCGTCATCTTCACCGACGCCACGCTGCAACTGATCGCTGAGCATCGGCCCGTCACCCCTCACGGTCTGATGAAGATCAGCGGCATCGGCTCCGCGAAACTCGAGCGCTACGGCGATGACCTCCTCGATCTGCTTGAGGCCGCCGTGGGGGAGTCCCCGTAGCCCATTCACGGCACCCGACGAAATGAGTCAAAAAATCGTTTGCCCATGACGACTCACGCGGGGTAACTTGAATCTCGTACGCACGACTCGAACGCGCACCCACGGCCCTGACGAAGCCGGCGCCTACGCCCGAAGGAGGTGGCAACCATGAAGAACATCACGATCACCAGCGGCCCGAACACGATGCCCGCAACCCTCTGCCGCCGAACCCTCGGCGCAACGTCGGTTGTCCTGGGCGATCTGTCTGCCGTCACGGGACACCTGGGTCTCGCAGCGACCGCTGCGACTGATGCCCACATCGCCATTGTCCCCGTCGCGCGAACCCACGCCTGGAGTCCCTCTCTCTGTTGAGCACCAACAGTTGAGCAGCCTTCAGGCCGCGGATCCCGACAGGGATTCGCGGCCTTTGTCTTGTTCGAGGGCCACGAGACAGGAACGGACAGCCCATGCACGAAGCCATCAGCACCATTCGCAATCAGATCAGACCAAGGAGAGGGACCATGACCGTCAGCGTTCTCGACCAGACCGATGGCATGACGATCCGGGTGACTGCCGCGACCCTGGGGGCCCTGCACGACCGGGCCGAGACCGTAGAGGCAGCGTCGTTGCCCTGCCGGGCCAACGACCCGGAGTTGTGGTTCGCAGAGTCCCCGACCGAGGTGGAGTACGCCAAGGCGTTGTGCCACGAGTGTCCGGTGCGAGCGGTCTGCCTCGACGGAGCACTGGCCCGCAGCGAGCCCTGGGGCGTCTGGGGCGGGCAACTGTTCCTGGCTGGCGTCGTGGTCGCTCGAAAGCGCCCCCGAGGTCGGCCTCGCAAGGACGCGGCGGCCTGAAGGTCGCCACCACCCACCCACCATCACCTGTAGGAGAAAGAAATGAGTTTTTACAGCGAAGAACTGGTGCGCGCACACGTGTCCGCGCGCCTTGCCGAGGCGCAGGAGGTACGCGCCGGGCAACGTCTGGTGCGTACCCGTCGGCTGAGCCGTAAAGCGGAGAGGGCGGCCCACCGAGCGCGACTGGCCCTGGCCCGTGCGCTCTAGGGCGCACAGTCACGGCCATGCCGGGTAGAACCCACCGAGGGTCCTACCCGGCATATGTCGTCTTGGGGCCCAGCCGCTGGCTCGGTCAGCCGCACGCCAGGTCGAAGTCGGACGCCCACGAGCAACCACAGTGCGGGTGCCTCGTCCAGGCGGAGGCCTCCGGTGGGCCGCTCGGGCCAACGAGGTAGGACGTCGACCAAGTCGAAGGTCGGTCGCCCTCCACGAACCGGCTGACGTCCCGCACGGCCCACGTCGTGGCCCACCGCAGCAGCAAGCGGTCCATCGGCTCATCGCCGCCCTCCTCGATCTGCTGGAAGACCTGCTCCAGAACCAGCCCACGCCGGGGATCTCCCGCACCTCGGTGGGCGTCCACGCAGCGATGGCAGGCGGTCTGCCCCGGATCGACGAACGGGCCTATCTCCACTCCGCCCGCCCGCGACACGACCAGTAGGTGCGCCGCGCCGGCCCGCACGAGCTCATCGATCCGGTCGCGTGGAGCCTCACCGCTGGCCAACACGATCGTCACCTCGGCCATCGTGTTCGGCTCGACTGTCCGCAGACCTCCTTCCTCGGCGAGATCGGAGACCTGGCTCGACCAGGCGGAGCACGCCCGGTCCGCCCAGATCGCGATCGAACTGTCCGCGCGTCGTTGGAGCCGGTCAGCGATGGAGTCACCGAACTGGGCTGAGCCGATCCGCGAGGGGTGATGGGCCACCACCAGGCCAGCAGTGAGGAGGGTGAGGAGAGCCGCCTCGGCCACGGCACCGCGCGGCACCGGAGGAAGACCATCGCGCAGGTCCCGGAGGACGGCTCGCACCTCAGCGACGTCGGGCAGCACCGCACAGCGAGGCGGATCGATCCCGACCTGGAGATGGTGGTCATCGCGTCGCACCACGCGGCTGCCCGGACGCAGCACCGGGTGCGGCGGAAGAGCGGCGATCCGAGAGAACTGGGCCATGAGTCGACCCTGACACAGCGACGTACGGCACGGTCCCAGTTATCCACAGGCTCAGGTCGATCGCCGGTGCGTCCATGGTCAGTAAGGTGCGGCTATGGCTGAGCTGACGCACCTGCGACTGGACCGACCGAGCGACGGGGTCGTCCTGTTGACCTTGGACAACCCCGAGCAACGCAACGCGATGTCTGCGGACATGACCTCATCGTGGGTTGCGGCTATCGACGACCTTGCCCACGACCCCTCGGTGCGTGCTGTGGTGGTCACCGGGGAGGGCAAGGCGTTCTGCTCAGGAGGAGACCTCAGTTGGCTCGCGAGCGAACCGGACGCCACCGTCGACGACCTGCGCGCGCGGATGCTGCCCTTCTACCGGGCGTGGCTCTCGATCCAGAAGCTAGAGGTCCCCACGATCGCCGCCATCAACGGCGCCGCCATCGGCGCGGGCCTGTGCGTGGCCCTGGCCTGTGACCTGCGGTACGCCGCAGAAGGCGCCAAGATGGGCGTTCCCTTCGTAAAACTGGGGCTGCATCCCGGAATGGCCGGCACCCACCTGATGCCCCAGGTCGTGGGTGAGGCGCACGCCCGGGACCTGATGCTGACCGGCCGAATCGTGGAGGCCGGCGAGGCGTTGACCCTCGGGTTGGTCTCTCGCACCTGGCCACGCGAGTCGTTCCTCGACGGGGTGCTCGAGGTCGCTGCCGGGATCGCCGCGACAGCCCCCATCCCGAGTCGGCTGACCACGCTGGCCCTGCGCGACGGCGGTCACCGAAACATCTAGAAGGCGCTGCGGTG
>RCMY010003184.1_pt1 | contig 18722 bp, 10 predicted proteins | sample 2041341 | NCBI WGS metagenome assembly RCMY01 (sample SAMN09708234, study PRJNA481090) | Marine sediment metagenome, whole genome shotgun sequencing project. | reverse complement strand
TAACTCAATCAAATAATTGGTGAGATAACGGTAACCAGCCCCCCCTTCTTGATGAAAGCCCGCCGTGTTGTAAAACGCAAATGAGCCTATTAAAGAGCGCACTTTATTCGGATTTTTCATTGAAAATTGTTGATGAGCTTGCAATAAATCAAGCTTAGAGAGTATATCGTGACTTTCTTTGCCTGCATGTAATGCAAACCATTTATCCATTACCACAGCGTCATGTACGAACTGCTTTTCAAAAGAAAGCATTAGTTGATTAAATAAATCATTTTCGCCTACTTGGGCCGCTTTGAGCGCACCCAACCTATCGGTCATATTTGTCGCGCTTTCAAATTGTGTCAAAATTAGCGAGGCCGAATGGCCCTTAGAGCTGTGTGCTAACAAATATAAGCAGACATTTTGAAGGCGTCTGTTGTTTACTTGCTGCTTTTCGTAGGCATAGGTATTTAGTCGCCCTTGTGTTTGCATACTTTCATAGGTCGTTAGACAAAACTCAGCCAACTCGTCTGCAAACATATGTTCAAACTTTGTGCGTACTGCATGAAGTTTAAGTGGGTGGACGTGTTCAATTTCAGTAAACAAAGCTTCGCTAGAGGGAACTGATAATATTTTAGCTAGCACTTCGTTTGGCACGTCCAATTGAGAAATGGCCAATGCAATTTGCTTAATCGTGTCTAGCGCAAAGTAGTCTGACGCTTCTTGCTCGTAATAGGCTGCTTTGATGAGTTGTTTGAAAATTGACTGAGAGGCTTCCCACTTTGCATAATCGCTCGCCGAATAGCGCAATATCGTTAGCAATTGCGACAAGGTATAAGCATACTCAACTTTGACGGGGGCTGAGAAATCTTGCAACAGCGATGGTACAAGATCATTAGCACTTGTATCGATTAGCAAAGATTGTGTTTCATTCTCTAGAATAAAGGTGTCTTGCTCAAGCTTAGTCGGTATTCTTGTTCCGTTTTGAGTGATGCACTCTATCTTGATGGGCACATATAAAGGTCCTTTTTCAGCTTGGTCCGCGGTTTCCTTATTGATCTGAGTAAAGGTTAATTTAGTTTTTCCATTGTGCTCGCTTTGTACGACCTTAATTACGGGTGTACCAGACTGTGAATACCAGCGTTTAAAATGGCTTAAATCCACGCTGTTTGCATCTTGCATGGCATTAACAAAATCATCACAAGTAACCGCTTGGCCGTCATGTCGAGTAAAGTACTCATCCATTCCTTTTCTAAAGCCATTTTTACCTAACAAGGTATGCAGCATTCTAATGACTTCGGCCCCTTTATCGTAAACGGTTACCGTATAGAAATTATTCATTTCCATGACTTCGTCAGGGCGAATAGGATGACTCATGGGACTTGCATCTTCCGAAAACTGATGTTCACGCATGACTTTTACTTGATCAATTCGAGTAATTAAAGGACTGGACATATCAGCAGAAAACTGTTGATCTCTAAATACGGTTAACCCTTCTTTTAAACTTAACTGAAACCAATCTCGACACGTTACTCTATTACCTGTCCAGTTGTGAAAATACTCGTGCGCAATAATAGACTCGATATTAAAATAATCTTCATCGGTCGCAGTATTAGGATCGGCCAAAACAAATTTAGAATTAAAAACGTTTAAGCCTTTATTTTCCATCGCCCCCATATTAAAAAAGTCAACCGCAACGACCATATAAATATCGAGATCATATTCAAGTCCATAGGTATTCTCATCCCACTGCATGGCTTTTTTCAGAGAGTCTAAAGCATGCTGGCCTTGACCTAATCGACCTTCATCAACGAACAGCTGCAGTGCGACCTTGCGCCCTGATGACGTGGTATATTCATCTTCTAATTTATCAAAGTGACCTGCAACTAATGCAAATAAATAACTAGGTTTTGGATGAGGATCGCTCCAAACGCAAGTACGCTTACCATCAATAAATCCGGTATCGCTCATCTCGTTACCATTACTTAACAAGTAGGTATCTTCTGGGCGGCTGCTATTGATAGTGACGGTATAAGTGGCAAGTACATCAGGGCGATCTAAGAAATACGTAATTTTTCGAAAACCTTGCGCTTCACATTGAGTACAAAAAGCATTATTTGAAAAATATAATCCCTCAAGACTGCTATTTTCTTTTGGTCTAATTTTGTTCACTATGGTAAGTGTGAAGTCATCTTTACTGGTGGCTATTTCAATATCGTTATCACTCAATTTATAGTCTGTTTCCAGATGAGCAATTTGATCATTTATGTGTACACTTACTAGTTCAAGCCCTTCTCCATCTAATATTAATGAGCCTGCGCTTGGTAATAAACGCTTAACGGTCATAACACTGGTAACTTGTGTTGAATCCGGATCCAAGTCAAAAGTAAGAGATACCTTTTCAATAGTGTGGCTTGGAGGCAAATAGTCGAGTCGTTTCTTGCTGATAAGATTATTGGTCATTATTACCTTTATAAATTCTGAAATATGGGGAGGCAAAGCGTGAATGCAATACAAATACGTGCCATTTATCACATAAGTTTAATGGGCTTACAGAAATAAGCCCTATTTCCTTATTCTTTAATCGCCACTTTAGGTGGTTCAAGACGGAGTATTTTGATGCCTAAATAAGCATAAACAATCGCTAAAATTGGATTAATTAAATTGAAGAATGCGAAAAAGAAATAATCTAATGTGGGTACAGTTAATACGCCTTGCATATAGGCGCCACAAGTATTCCAAGGAATTAGCGGCGATGTAATCGTGCCACCATCTTCTAAGCTTCTAGATAAATTTAGTTGATGTAAATTTCGTTTTTTAAATTCTTCTTTGTACATTCTGCCAGGCATGACAATAGCTATATATTGGTCAGCCGTCACTAAATTGGTGCCAATACAAGTTAAAATGGTACGACTTACCATATCTCCCGCACTCGTTGCACCTTTCATAGCGGCGGTAACAATTGCTTTTAACAAACCTACACGTTCTAATACAGCACCAAACGACATGGCACAAATAATAAGCCATATGGTGTTAAGCATGCTAGCCATCCCGCCCTTGCTTAGTAAATCGTTCAGACTCGCATCAGACGTTGCAAAAACAACGCCTTTAAACAGTGCTGTCCAAACCACCATTAAACTGGTTACTGAATCGGAGAACTCCGTAACCATCAACGAAGAGACAACGTCTTGTTGAAATAACAGCGCCCAAACTCCTCCTAAAATAGCACCAATAGAAACCGCAGGAAATGCGGGCATTTTGTTAATGGCTAAGCCTAGTAAAACGAATAAAGGAATTAACATATACCAAGCAATATTAAACTCAGCGTTCAACACAACTTTTATTTCTTCTATACGTGCACCATTGCCAGCTATGTTTTCATTTAACCCTAAAAGAGCAAACAGTATTAGTGCTATAATAGGTACCGTGGTCCACAGCATATATTTTATATGTTCAAATAAATTAGTACCGGCTACCGCTGGTGCTAAATTCGTGGTTTCTGACAAAGGTGATAATTTATCGCCAAAGTAAGCACCTGATATTATTGCACCAGCAGTTATCGGTAATGATAAATTCATTCCATTGGCCACGCCAATTAATGCAACACCTATTGTTGCTGCAGTTGTCCAACTACTGCCAATACTCATTGCGACGACCGCACAAATCAAGCAACTTGCCGCATAGAAAAACGTTGGGTTTAGCAAAGATAAACCATAATAAACTAATGTTGGTACAACACCTGAAAGCATCCAAGTGCCAATTAAGCTTCCCACCGCCAACAATATCAAACAAGCACCTAAGGACATAGAGATGCCTTTAATTAGGCCTTTTTCAATGTCGTCCCATTTATGTCCGTTCTTTAGTCCAATTATGGCAGCTAAGAACATCCCCACTAATAACACTATTTGATTCGGTCCAGAAGATGAAGCATCTCCAAACAACCATACCGCGCTAAACATCATAATGATAAGCGAAACAATCGGAATAAGCGCATCTAACAACGTCGGTTCTTTTATGTTGTGGGTCATTTTATTATCCATTTTTACATCACCGAACGATAAAACATTAATGCAATAACTACAGGGCACACATATTTTACGTAGTATGGCCATATCTTCCAAAACAGACCTGATTCAATATCTTCATTGCCTTGTTTAAGCTCTTCAAGTATTTGGTCGCGTTTCCAAACCCAGCCAGCAAAAATACACAGCACTAAGCCAAGCAAAGGTTGGCTATACTCGGTTGTAAGTGTGATGACAAAGCCAAATAGTAAATCAAAATTAAGCACAATAGTCGAACTGCAAATAAACACGATGATAGTTAACAATATCGTTGCTTTTTTACGTTTCATGCCTTTGTTGTCAACAAAATAAGCAACCGGCACTTCAAGCATAGAAATAGAAGAGGTAAGCGCAGCAATCACCATAAGTGTAAAGAAAATTCCCGCCACTATTGTTCCGACGTATCCCATAGTCGCAAACAATGCTGGAAGAACTTGAAATATTAAATTAGGGCCTGAAATTAGTTGACCGTCTTTAAATATCTCAACACCATTGGCTAAAGCGACATACATGGCAGGTATTATCAACATACCTGCTAATACCGCAACGCCAATATCAACCAAGGCAACAAAGGTGCCTAATCTAGGTAAATTTTCTTGTTTTCGAATATACGAACCATATACCAACATGGTCCCTACACCTAAAGACATTGAAAAAAAGGCTTGCCCCAAAGCATCTATCATTAATTCGGGTGCTAACACTCGGCTAACATCGGGCACTAAAAACGCCTTCCAACCGTCCATTGCACCCTCTAAAGTACTGACGTAGACAATGAGTAAAATAATGAGAATTAACAAGGTAGGCATTAGTCTAACTGACCAACGCTCAATGCCATCGCTAACGCCTCCAATAACGACAATACACGTTAAAATAAGAAACATCGCCATGAACAAAAGATTTCGAACAATGGAGTCAGCGGTTAACCAATTGATTTTAATATCAACAATGCCAACAATGGAATCAACTAAAAATGAAATCATCCAGCCAGCAACAATGCTGTAGAATGCGAGAATAAGTATAACCGTGATAGCACCAATGGTGCCGGTGATAGTACCAAACGCATTACCCGAAATTTGCTTAAGGGCATCAATCATGTTTGATTGTTTAGCTCGGCCGATAATAAGCTCAGCCATTAGTACTGGATAGGCCAATAAAAAAGCCATAATTAAATACATTACTACAAAGGCAGCACCACCGTTTTCGGCGACTTTGGTGGGAAACCCCCATATATTACCTAATCCAACAGCCGAACCCGCTGCTGCTAAAACGAATCCTAGCTTCGATGAAAACTGGCCTCGTGCACTCATATCCACCTCTTTTTATTTTTATTGTGGAAGACAGCAAAAAGGCGTCTGATATTAGACGCCTTTGTTCACTATCAGTTTTTACGGAGCATCATTCAATGCATATCGTCCTGTTTTAATCATATCAAACGTAATATTTGCTGCTTCGTTTAAAAATGGGTCAATGTCGTCGAGTTCATCTGGCAAATCGCCTTCAAGCGATTCAACAACGGGTAAACCCAGTCGAGTTAAGCGTTCATTCACTCTTGCTAATTGCTTAGACTCGTTTTCCACCTTTTCAGCTACACGCTCAGACTCAACCAGCGAGATGAAGTTTTTATCTTTATTTTTACGATACTCTTCAATATCACTAAATATATATTGAAACTCAGGATCTTTCTGTGCTCTGGCGGCATGTTTAGCGTTTAGCTCATCTAAAGTTGATGTGTTGTCTGCTAACGACGTATAATTTGCTCGCTTTATACTGTCCCACGGTAGCGCAGTGTCTTCACTGCTTTCGCCCCACTCTTCAGGATCGATTGCAGACGGGTACAATATATCGGGTTTAACGCCTAAATGCTGCGTGCTACCACCGTTGATACGATAAAACTTACCCGTTGTAAATTGAACCGCGCCTAATGGATTTTCAAAAAAATCATAGACCCGACCTAACGAACGATGCTGCTGTACGGTGCCTTTACCAAAGGTTTGTTCACCAATAATCACGGCTCGTCCAAAGTCTTGCATCGCCGCCGCAAAAATTTCGCTAGCAGATGCGCTAAATCTATCGACCATGATTGCTAGTGGGCCATCATAATAGACTAATCCATCTCTATTTTGCTCAACATCTATACGGCCACTTTCATATCTAATTTGCACAACCGGGCCCTTATCAATAAACAGGCCACTAAGCGCAATCGCTTCAGGCAAACTTCCACCACCATTACCACGTAAATCTACAATTATAGCCTCTACTTGCTGCTCTTTTAGATCATTAATATTTTGAATGACGTCAGCGTGAAGCTTATGGTAAAACGAAGGGATTTCTATAATACCTAATTTCTTGCCCTGATTCGGTCCTTCAGAAGGTACATACACTTCAGATTTTGCTTGACGATCTTCAAGTTTGATCTTATCGCGAGTAATTTTTATCTCGCTAATTGTCTTACTATCGGAGCCACCTTTTTGGAGCTGCAATTTAACAATAGAACCCTTAGGACCTTTAATTAGATCGACAACTTCGTCTAAACGCCATCCTACAACATCAATAAAGGCATTTTCGTCTTCTTGTGCAACACCAATAATTTTGTCTTGAGGTTTTATTTGCCCAGATTTGTCTGCAGGTCCGCCAGCCACCAAACTCATAATGACGGTATGGTCTTCTTCACTGCGTAATACCGCGCCTATACCCTCTAAAGATAAATTCATATCCATTTGAAAACGTTCAGTGTTACGTGGAGATAAATAACTTGTATGCGCTTCAATACTATGTGCAAATGCATTCATGACTGTTTGAAATACATCTTCGCTATTTGTTTGCGTAAGTCTGCGAATAGCTCGGTTATATCTCTTGTGCAGAATGTCTATGGTTTCTTCGGGCGTTTTATCGGCTAGTTTTAAGTTTAAGGCATCGTATTTTACACGTTGACGCCAAATTTCGTTAAGTTCAGCACTGGAACTTGCCCAGTCAGCCTTCTCTCTATCGTAATAAAACTTATCGTCTTTTTGAGTAAAGTTGAAAGGTTTATCAAGTAAGGTTAATGCGTATTTAAAGCGCTCTTCACGACGTTTCAAGTTAGCTTCGTAAATATCATAAGCGACATCTAAATCACCTAACCGGATAGCGTCATCAAATTTTTTGGCGTGTTTTTGGAAGCTCTCGATATCGCTCGCAATAAAGAAGTGTTTACTGCTATCTAAAATATCTAGATATCGAGTAAACACCTGCACTGATAATTCATCATCTATCTTTATCTTTTTATAATGCGCCCGAGTAAACAAATCTGAGATTCGTTTAGATGCAATTGAATGCTGCTTTTCTTGGGTAAGCTCAGGCAGTACATATACTTCTACCGCTTCTGTCTTTTCGGCTATTGCTTGGTCACTACTAGCAATAGCACTAACACTTAGTAGCGCCGAACCTAGCAATGCGTATAAAGCTACTGTCGAAACTTTATTACCGACAAGTGTAATCACTCGTTTCAATCCCATAAACCTGAATCCTCGAACTTTGTTAATGGCTAACTTACGCTCCAGTTGCAGAGTACAACTGCGCTTGTTGAACTTTGACCGTCATGCCCGATTTTAGTTGCACCGTAATACCATCTTTAGCAATATCGGTAATAATTACCGGCATAGGTTCTTTACCCAATTTAACTAAAGCATTATTTCCTATTGACAACTCATTGTCTGCCAAAGGCACTTCGACCTTTAATTTATTTTCAGCTTTCGAGCCAGTCGAATGTCGTGAACTCGGTGTGCGAGTACCTTTTACTGGCGCTTTTTGACTTCCTTTTGCTACACCTTGCGCTTCATTTTTAATTGGTTTACCACGATACCCCTTATGTTTAGTAGGTTTTATCTCTTCTTTTGTGTCACCCGTCGCAATGCTCTTTTCACGCGCTTTAGCTTCTCGGACAAGTGCAGCCTTCGCTTTACTTTCTTTGAGTTGTTCGGCCGCATGTTCGCTATGTTGTTGCTCAACTGCTTCACCGTCTTCACCTTGCAAATTAATACGCGGTGTGCCGGTTTTAACTGACGATAAATAGCGCCAACTGCTGGTGTAATGTCTAAGGCTAACGCGCAACAGACGATTACTGACAATCTCAGACTCAGCCAAATCTTTAGCTAAATCTTGAAAAATACCAATTTTAAGCGGTTTTACCGTCCCTTCTAAAAAGAAACACTTTGGGTAGGTTTGACTTAAGAATGCTAGAGTTTCTTTTTGGTTTGTTAACTTTTTTTGTTCCATTAATTACGCTTACTTCTATTTAATCTTCGCTGTTGTGGGCTTCATTATCCCAAGTATTGATTAGATGATCCACCCAATCGACTAAATCGTCAACCTCAATATCAGATAAATACTTGTCTTGGTGCCAATGCTCCCATACAAAACTTAGCATATTCTCTAATTCACTGGGGCATATATCTTCATCCGCTAGGTCATAAACTAAGTGCAGCACCTCATTGAGTTTGTCACTAGCGCCTAAGGGATCATCATGCAAATCTTCCATATCTTCGGGCGTTGACAAAATAATATGTATATCTACAGAGCTTTTCATACATGACTAATCCATTGTACTGATTAATATATCAACAACTTTTTGCAGTTGAGTCAAATCATAATTATCAAAGCGAGACAAAGTTGGGCTATCAATGTCCAATACACCAATAAGTACACCGTTTCTCACGATTGGTATAACAATTTCTGAATTAGAAGCCGCGTCACAAGCGATGTGTCCTTCAAAAGTGTGTACGTCAGATATTAATTGAGCCTGCTTTGATTCTGCTGCCGTTCCGCACACCCCTTTGCCCATCGGAATTCTAATACAAGCAGGATTACCTTGAAACGGTCCAAGAACAAGTTGTTTGTCTTTATGTAAATAAAATCCAGCCCAATTCACATCGTGAATATTGTTAAATATAATAGCACTTATATTTGCCATGTTGGCTATAAGATCTGACTCTCCCATGGTGATGGATTTAACTTGTCCGATTAATAAATTGTAATTAGTAGTCGTTTTACTCATTTCACTCATGCGCTCGCCTTAAGCTCTAATTGCTTACACTCTTTGACATTTAATATTATAACCATGACGATAATTCTGAAAGGTCATCTATAATGCAAATAGGATTATGTTGCTGTAAATGTTTTTTATGATGCACGCCATAAGACACACCAATTCGCGGCATATCTATTTGTTTTGCCATTTCCATATCATAGGTAGTGTCACCTATCATAATTGCTTGATGCGGTTGAATTTGCCAACGTGACAAAAGTTGCTTTAACATATCTGGTGAAGGTTTTGACATAGCTTCATCACCACATATGGTACTGTCAAAATAATGTCCTGTGGATGAATGCTCAAAGGCCCGGGTTAATCCTCGCCTAGCTTTGCCTGTCGCAACGCCTAATGTGTAACGTGCAGACAAACGGTTGAGTACTTTTTCAGCGCCATCAAACAGCAAACAAGGGGTTTGATCTTGTACTAAAAAAGCACGCTTGTAATGATCACTTACCAGGTTTGCTTGTTCTGTTTTAATATTAAATAAGCGTTCAATAGCGGGCACTAAACTAATCCCTATAATATGTTCTACTTGCGCGATCGTCGGCACTGGCAATCGACTTAATTCCGCCGCTTTTTGCATGCAACTCACAATTTTAGCGGCAGAATCCATTAACGTGCCGTCCCAATCGAATATAACGTGGGTAACTTGATTTAAGCTCATTTTTTTCTCTTGATGTTGGTCATAACAAGATAATAATAGGTACGAAAAATATCTACTTTATATTATGAAATAAAGTCGTTAAATGGGAGTCATAGGGCGCTTCAATAAGCATGACTTTTTCACTTAGCGGATGCACAAAAGAGAGCGTTTTAGCATGCAGCACCAAGCGTTTGCAACCCAAAGCACGTATTTGTTTAGAAAAGGTTTCGTCACCATACTTAGTGTCATTAGCAATGGGATGTCCTGCATATTGACAATGCACCCGTATTTGATGAGTACGCCCAGTAATAGGCTTAGCTTCGACTAAGCTAGCGTATTCAAAGTGCTTTAGTACCTGAAACCGGGTCTCACTTGCTTTGCCCTGTTCATCAGCAAATACCATGCGCTCACCGCTTTGCAACTGATTCTTTTGTAACTTTGCGCTTACTTTTGTGCGCTTATCAGGCCAATTACCTTGTACTAAGGCATGATACGTTTTATCCATTTGTTTATTTCGTAACTGCTCATGTAAATGCCTTAAGGCAGAGCGTTTTTTAGCCACTAGGATACAACCTGACGTATCTCTATCCAAGCGGTGGACTAACTCCAAAAATTGACTACCAGGACGCAGTGCTCGCAGCGCTTCAATCAAACCATAGCTTAAGCCACTGCCACCATGAACCGCCATTCCCGAGGGTTTATTCACGACTAAAAGCCTATCATCCTCATATAAAATGGAGTCGGTTATATAGCCTAAATTGTCGGTGTTAATATGCAGTTCTTTAGGTTCGCTTAAACGAACAGGAGGGATTCTTATATTATCATCAATTTGTAGTTTATAATCTGGCTTGGCTCGTTTTTTATTGACCCTTACCTCGCCCTTTCTCAAAATTCTATAAATTTTGCTTTTTGGCACCCCTTTTAACTTTGCAATTAAAAAGTTATCAATACGCTGCAGGTGATTATCTTCTTCTATTGTTAAAAATTGTACTTGGTCGAAATCATTCGCCATGAATAACAGGTTCCATAAGTATGACCTTTTTTTAACATTTAGATATTAATATGTAGGTCTTAGAATATTCGTGTGATAGTATCATGCATTGTGTGAAAACGCTCAATTAAAAGTGGTTTCAAATACGGCATTGTTTGCGTATTAATGTTACCTGTTCAATTAACATTTATTAGCTACATCCCATTGATTTAAAAACCCGTGCAATCAGGCAAGTACGCGTTAAACGGTTATATAGCAAATGTTAAAATGTTTTCCGAACTAACAGGCAACTCCTAAAAAATTACATTAAATGAAAACAAATAAGTTACAAACACTTTTTTGTTATGAGCGGCGAACGAATATTGTGCCTTACAAGTGAATATTTCTAGAGTCACACAAAGATGAATTTACTGCGTTTCCCCAACAAGATTGCCAATTTAAAGGTGCAAAAAAATGGGTAGACGTGCATTAAAACAATGCAGATTGAACAGCAAGTATCAAGCAACACTAGGTGAAAAAGCATCTAGTGATAACACTAAATAAAAAATATAACTTAAACAGTATAGTATTAAACAGCAAATAGGTATGTTTAGCGTAGGAAAGTTAACGAAGCAGTATCTTCTCCACTATCAACTGATAAACCTAGCGCACCTGTTAAACGGGATTACACCAACAAGTAAGCGCTGGGAAGCTTGGCAAAGGTGCCAATCAGTTGCATACAATGTTCAAAAATTGCTATCTATATCATTGAATAAGTTACTATTTTAATTCAAGCACAGGCGTGAGTCTCTGCTACCAGCTTGGCTGCTAGTAGATCTGTATGAAAACAGAGCTATTAAATATGAAAAGAATGTTAATAAATGCAACTCAATCAGAAGAGTTGCGAGTCGCGTTAGTCGATGGTCAAAAACTTTACGATTTAGATATTGAAAGTCCAGGCCACGAACAAAAAAAAGCAAACATTTATAAAGGTACAATTACCCGCGTAGAACCCAGTCTTGAAGCCGCATTTGTTGATTACGGTGCTGATCGTCACGGATTCCTTCCGCTAAAAGAAATTGCTAAAACCTACTTCCCTAAAGACTATCGCTATGACGGTCGTCCCAATATCAAAGAAGTAATCAGTGAAGGCACTGAAGTCATTGTACAAATTGATAAAGAAGAACGTGGTCAAAAAGGCGCAGCCTTAACTACCTTTGTATCATTAGCGGGTAGCTACTTGGTATTAATGCCTAACAATCCGCGCGCGGGTGGAATTTCAAGACGTATTGAAGGTGATGAGCGAACTGAGCTTAAAACTGCACTTAGTGAATTAGAATTACCCAATGGCATGGGCTTAATTGTGCGCACAGCTGGTGTAGGCAAGTCGCCTGAAGAACTTAAATGGGATTTAGGTGTGCTGATCCACCACTGGGAAGCTGTTTCTCAAGCGGCTATAAGCAAACCCGCCCCCTTTCTTATACATCAAGAAAGCAACGTTATTGTGCGTGCTATTCGTGATTATTTACGACGTGATGTGGGTGAAATATTAATTGATAATAAAGAAGTTTTTGATAAAGCGTTAAAGCACATAAAGCTTGTGCGCCCAGATTTCGTTAATCGCGTTAAGCAATATACTGGAGAAGTTCCTTTATTTTCCCATTATCAAATAGAATCTCAAATAGAGTCAGCATTTCAGCGTGAAGTGCGCTTACCCTCAGGTGGTTCTATTGTAATAGATCCTACCGAGGCACTTACTTCGATTGATATCAATAGTGCCCGAGCAACTAAAGGCTCTGACATTGAAGAAACAGCATATAATACCAATTTAGAAGCTGCTGAAGAAATTGCTCGCCAATTACGTCTGCGTGATTTAGGCGGCTTAGTGGTCATCGATTTTATCGATATGTCACCAGTAAAGCATCAACGTGAAGTCGAGAACCGTATGAAAGACGCGGTTAGAAATGACCGTGCGCGCATTCAATTAGGTAAAATTTCTCGATTTGGCTTACTTGAAATGTCACGTCAACGTTTACGTCCTTCGTTAGGCGAGTCAGCATATAATGTTTGTCCTCGTTGTGATGGACAAGGCACTATTCGTGGTATTGAGTCACTTGCGCTTTCGGTATTGCGTATTATGGAAGAAGAGTGCATTAAAGATAATACTGGCCAAATTGAATCTCAATTACCGGTCACGGTTGCAACGTATTTACTTAATGAAAAACGTAGCGCTATTCAAGCCTTAGAAAGTCGTCATAACGTAAATTTGATCGTAATACCTAATCCAAAATTAGAAACACCTAAATTCCAAATTTTAAGACGTCGAGATTCAGAAGTAGTCTCACAGCTAAGCTACAATGTAGAATTGTTAGAAGAAAAAGAAACCGCTGCTGATACACCTGCGGCCAAAGTAAGCACGCGAGAAGAGCCTTTATTGCAGGGTATGTCCGCACCGGCGCAAGCTCCCTCTCCCGCTCCTATAGAAGCACCCGCTACTCCAAGCTTAATGAGTAAATTGGGAAGCTGGGTATCGTCTATCTTTAGCTCACCAGAGCCGGAAGAAAGCATAACGGAAAAACCACCACAAAAACGCAATACACAAAATAAGCGTCGTGCGCCACGTGAAGATAACCGTAGTGATAGTCGAAATAGTGAAAACCGCAATGACCGTAATCGTAGTCGAAATAATAAACGCAGTAAACCTGATGACAAACGCAATACTAAGCCTAGCGCATCAGAGAAAGATTTAGCGCTGGATAAATTAAGTGAGAAGAAAGCATCACCTAAAGTCGCTGACGCAAAACCGGTTGATATTAAAACTGCGGATGCAAAAGGTATTAACGAAAAAGAACAAGATAAACCTCAAAAACAAGCGCGTAAAAAACCACAGCAAAGACGCAATCGTCGCCCTGCTAGAAATAGCGTAAGAGTGGCTGATGACAATGTAGAGAGTAACGCCGAGAGTATCACCGAAAATAATGCTGATGTGAAAAGTACAGAAGTAGTTGAACAAACTATTTCAAATACGAAAGAAACTCCGCAGCTTGCTAACGGGAACACTCAAGATACTGAAGCAAAGTTACAACAAAATGTAGAGGATATAAAATCATCTACTGACGTAAAACAAGACAATGACGTAAAAGCTAAAGAAAAAGTTGAGCATGAAGAAGTCGCAAAAACTGACTCACAAAGCAGTCAAACACCTGTTAAAATCCAAGCCGAGCCGGTTGATGTTACAGCAGTCGAAGCGAGTGACGAATCAGTAGCGAGTGCTTCTAATGAAGTTGAAGAGCCAAGTGAAACTAAGGGTAGAGCAAGAGGCAGACGCACTGCTCGCCACGTTCGTGCCGCAGGGCAAAAGCGTAAACCAGCAAACGCTGATGAAGCGCAACAAGTTGAGCTAATGTTTGATGCCGAAGTTAACAAAAATAAAGTGCAAACTGAATCAGAGTCGGCCGATGCACAGCCTAAAGAAAACGAAACAGATAAGCAGGAAACAGTCAATGAGCCAGTTACTAGTGTAAATGAAGTCAAGGTTCCTGTAAGCACTACAGAAAAACCACTACAAGCAGAAATTGCACTAGAGGCAAGTCGTAAACACGACGCGGCAAAGAGTAACGAATCACAAAAAGATGATAAAAGTATTCAGAACCTAAGCGACGGCGTTAATAATAAAGATGATAGTAAAGCTTCTTTAGATCCTGATAACCAAGCAACACAAATCGAAGCGGTAGAAACAACGAACGAAGTGGTAGAAACAACGAACGAAGTGGTAGAAGCAGCCAAGGTTTTGCCTGAAGTGACAGAACCTGTAGCGCAGCAGCCAGCAACGGCTAAAGCAAAGCAAGCTACTGCACCAAGCAAGAAACAGCCGTATGCAGGGATGAAATTTGTTTCGCACCCTACTATGCGACCTACGCAAATTGAATCGGGTGATTTGCCAATAGCGACAAAAGCAATGGCAAGTGAAGATCGTAGTACATACGTAGCGCCTTCAAAGTCTAAAGCGCTAGCAAAAGCATCTAATAGTGCCAGCGCTCCAATGACCACGCCGGGTAAGTAACTTACGCTAGCACAAAAGTGCGATATACGATGTGTATCGCATTTCAATTCATACAAAAAAGGGACCTTTCAAGGTCCCTTTTTTATTCTGTCAATATCTTATTCTTTAATGGCTTTCGCCGACTTTGTGGTTTTGCTCTTTGCACCTTTAGCTGCTTTTGCTGGCTTTTTGCGCTTGTCATCCACATTCCACTTCTTATTTTCATACCAAGCAGACCATCCGGTTGCTTTTTGCTTATCATCTTCTGACATCACATACTGCTGTTTGGTTTTGCGACTAAAGCGGACGATTGTAGGATTGCCATCGGGATCTTGCTGAGGTGCATCGGCCAAATAATAAAATTTTGCTGAGATACGGTCTCTAAACCTTGCTAATTCAGACACCAATGGTGCTCGTGTTTCACGCGACTTTGGAAAGGTTGAAGCTGCCAAAAATATACCCGCGGCACCGTCTCTGAGCACAAAGTGCGCATTTGAATTAGCGCATTCTAATTCAGGTATGAAAACGGGATCTTCCTTAGGCGGCGCAGCTTCGCCATTTCTTAACAGTTTTCGTGTATTCTTACACTCTTCATTGGTGCAGCCAAAATACTTACCAAAACGGCCGTTCTTGAGCTCCATATTACTTTTACATTTATCGCATTCAATTATGGGGCCATCGTAACCTTTTAACTTAAAGGTACCCTTTTCAATTTCGTAACCAGAGCAGCTAGGCACGTTACCACACACATGCAGCTTTCTATTTTCATCAACTAAGTAACTGTCCATTGCCGTTTCGCAAATTGGGCAGCGACGTTTAGCTCTCAGCGCTTCGGTTTCTAATTCTTCTTCGTCGTCAACTTTAATCACCTCATCGCCAGGCGTTAAGTTCATTGTTTGTGTACAGCGTTCCTTCACTGGTAACGCGTAACCTGAGCAGCCTAAAAACACGCCGGTACTCGCGGTACGTAAATTCATTTGTCGATGACATTTAGGGCACTCTATATCAACCGGTATAGGTTCATTGAGTTGCATCCCACCATCATCATGATCCTTTTCAGCGTTCGCCAGTTTTACAGAAAAATCAGCATAAAATTTATCAAGCACCTTTTTCCATTGTAATTCACCTTCAGCAATATCATCTAAGCGCTGTTCCATTTTTGCGGTAAAATCATAACTGATAAGGTCAGCAAAATTTTCAACTAATCTGTCATTGACTATTTCGCCCATTTTTTCTGCATAGAAACGCTTATTATCAAGCCGCACGTAACCGCGATCTTGTATTGTTGAAATGATACTTGCGTAAGTGGACGGACGACCTATTCCTCTTTTCTCTAATTCTTTTACTAACGAAGCCTCATTAAAACGTGCCACAGGTTTAGTGAAGTGCTGTTTAGGGTCAATGCCTTTGCAGCTTAATGCATCGCCCGCTTTAACATTTGGTAATTCAGCTTCATTATCGCTTTTTTTCTTGATTTGATTAAGGACGACAGTCCAACCATCAAATATTAACACTCGGCCCTTAGCGGAAAGCTCATAACCTGCAGCGCTAACGCGTATGGTAGTGGCATCATATTGAGCATTTGTCATTTGACACGCTAAAAATTGTCGCCAAATAAGCTCATACAGACGCTGAGCGTCTCTTTCCATCTCAGTTAGGCTAGTTGCCTTAACTTTGACATTAGACGGCCGTATGGCTTCGTGCGCCTCTTGTGCGCCCTCTTTACTTCCATAACGAAGAGGATTTTTGGGTAAATAGCGATCACCAAACTCTTTATCAATATATTGTCGACACGCTTCAACCGCTTCACCACTTAAATTAGTGGAATCGGTTCGCATATAAGTAATGTGCCCCGCTTCATACAAGCGCTGCGCCATCATCATGGTTTTTTTCACACCAAACCCTAAGCGTGTACTGGCAGCTTGTTGCAAAGTAGACGTGATTAAAGGCGCGGACGGTTTACTTTGAGTAGGTTTTGACTCTCTACTAACAACTTCATAGTCTGCTCCAGTTAATGCATCTACAGCAGTCATCGCCTGCTTCTCATTTACCGGTTTAAATGCTTTATCATTAAATTTCGTTACTAACATTCTTATCGGTGTTAACGCTTTGGTCTTCGTTGCTAAATCAGCATGAATATCCCAAAATTCCTCAGGCACAAATGCGTTAATTTCCCGTTCACGCTCTACCACTAACCGCACTGCAACAGATTGCACTCGACCGGCCGACAAACCACGCGCAACCTTCTTCCACAATAATGGAGACAACATAAAGCCAACCACTCTATCTAAAAAGCGTCTTGCTTGTTGCGCATTTACGCGGTTGGTATTTAATAAGCTAGGTTTCGAGAACGCATCTTGAATAGCACTTTGCGTAATTTCGTTAAACACCACTCGTTTGAAAGTCTTGTCCTTTCCTTTCAGAAGTTCCTGCAGGTGCCATGCAATGGCTTCACCCTCGCGATCCAAATCGGTCGCAAGATAGATAGTGTCGGCTTGTTTAGCTAGCTTTTTAAGTTCGTTAACGACTTTTTCTTTACCTTGCAGAATTTGATAATGAGCATGCCAATTTTGTAGCGGGTCTACTCCCATACGGTCCACTAACTTGCGATATTCATATTCCTTTAGATATTCTTGTTTTGCCGTTTCGTCCCATTCTTTTAATTCTTTGGCCGGTTTTTTAGGCTCAACTAAGCCTAAAGACTTAGTTGGTAAATCTCTTATATGACCCACGCTCGATTTCACAATAAAATCTTTACCTAGATATTTATTAATTGTTTTCGCTTTAGCGGGTGATTCTACAATTACGAGTGCTTTGCTCATTGATGACTAAAAACCTTGTAAAAATAAATGATTGCAGAGGAATAAGTGATAAACAACTGCACGAGTAATAGTGTTTTCTTTTTAAAGATATATCTGCAAAGTGAATAGAAAACAAGGAGAACCACATAAATATCTGCAAATAAATCACAAAGTCATTGTTTTTATTGCATTTTTCATAAAAACAGATTGGCAACTCAATTTAAGTACGTATAATTCTGTGATGGTAGCGTGTCATTTTTAATCAACGCTTCATTATTATAATATGTAATATAGTAGAATAATTGAGTTTGTTAGAAAGAATCTAAAGGTAAATAAAGGGTAATGTATGCAAACAGCAAATTTTGATGGATTAGTTGGGCCCACCCATAATTATGCGGGTTTATCTATTGGTAACGTTGCCTCTAAGTCAAACGCAAATGCTACGAGTAACCCAAAACAAGCCGCGTTAGAGGGCTTACAAAAAATGAAAGCACTGGCTGACATGGGAATGTTGCAAGGTGTGTTAGCACCGCAAGAACGCCCTGACATTTATAGCTTACGCCGACTTGGATTTAGTGGCAGTGACGCTAACGTCTTAGCGCAAGCTTATAAGCAATCTCCGGCCATTTTCGCAGCATGCTGTTCTGCCTCAAGTATGTGGACCGCAAATGCCGCTACGGTATCTCCTAGCGCTGATTGCGCAAATGGGAAATTGCATTTTACACCGGCTAATTTAACCAATAAGTTTCATCGCTCAATTGAGCCTGTGGTAACAGCCAATATTCTAAAAGCGATTTTTGCTGATAGACATCTTTTTGAACATCACCAGCATTTGCCAGAAAACGATCACTTTGGCGATGAGGGCGCAGCAAATCATACTCGCTTTTGTGATAAGTATGGCAATTCTGGTGTGGAATTCTTTGTCTATGGCAAGCATGCCTTTGACGACCGTAAACCCGCACCCAAAATATTTCCAGCACGACAAACGTTTGAAGCAAGCCAAGCCATAGCAAGGTTACATCAGTTAGACCCAAAGAAAACGGTTTTTGCGCAGCAAAACCCTGCGGTGATAGACCAAGGCGTTTTTCATAATGATGTCATTGCTGTGGGCAACAAAAATGTGCTGTTTTATCATCAACAAGCGTTTTTAAATACACA
>RCMY010001995.1_pt1 | contig 18735 bp, 13 predicted proteins | sample 2041341 | NCBI WGS metagenome assembly RCMY01 (sample SAMN09708234, study PRJNA481090) | Marine sediment metagenome, whole genome shotgun sequencing project. | reverse complement strand
TCACCTGAAAATCGGGAAGATGAGGGAGTGTTTCCGGTCGAGCACCTCTGCTTCTTGAAACAGCCTTAAAATCAAGATCGGCAAGTGTCTGGAGGGTGTCGCTGCTGCACCTGTTCCACGGCGGGGTAAAAACCGGTTGAAAGTCAAGGTCGAGGAGGCTTTCCAATCGTTGCCTGCCCCTGGCGAGACTGGTTTCGACAGCACTTTTTTTTCGAGTAGGACCAAACTCCTGTTTTTTGCCGGCAGGTTCAAAGTTTCGATGGAGCCGGCCATGCTGGTGCCAGTACCATTGTGCGTTGTTTGTACCGGTCAGGCTGCGCAACTGGTGTAAGCGCGCTTTGGTGAGCCAGGCAGGAACGGTTGCCAGGCAGAGGGGCAAACGGTGTTTTTGAAAACAGGTAATCAGTTGTTCGAAGGTTTGTGAGGCAATGCCGATATCATCGGCTCGAAAGAATACCAGCGGACGGTTGGTTGACAACTGACAGCCCCGGTCAATACGGCTGGCGATTGTATCGCTCATGCCAGAATGGTTGGTGGTATACAGCGCTGACACAGGTTTAGTCATGATGAGATTGCTCCCCATACCAGATTTCCAGTTGTCGTGCAGATTGTTCAGCTCCGCTCAGCTTAATGTCTGCTGAAAACCTCGGCAATTTGAGTTGTTGCCGGATTGCTCCGGCCAAGCGCAGAGGTGCCAGGTCTGCGTCCGTCAAAATTGTCATCGGCATCTTTCTGGCCAATCTTTCTGCCCGAAGTCGCTGTTCCCGGTTTTGTTTAAACGGGTACACCAGCGCAGGAATCCCGGCCTGAACCAGGTTCATGCAGGTGTTATAACCAGCCATTGAAATGGACAGATCGGCTGCTGCCAGCCATGCCGGAAACTGGTCGGTGAAACGTTCAATAGTAATATGCTGCTGGTTGCTCTTTTGTAGAGCCTGATAGGTACTTTCAGCGCAGTACGGGCCACAAAAAACCTGCAGATGGGCAGAGAGGGAACCGTTCAGGCTTTTAAAGGCCTCGATTGCCGTATCAAGTAATTCACTCCCCACATTACCGCCGCCGATACTGGCAACGATCAATATGTCGCTCGGCGATAAGGCCAGTTTTTCTCTGATGAGTTCTCTGTTGCCGCCATTTTTTTCAGAAATGGGTCCGATTTTGGTAACAAAACCGGTGTAGTGCAACGGAATATGCAGAGCACCAAGTTGGTTGAAGGTCTCCTCCAAGGTGATGATTTCCGGGTCGGCATGGACCAGAATGCCGTCAAAATAACCATTGATCAGCTTAACCACACGCTGCTCAAATTTTTCCCGGCCGGTTGTCTTTTCCACCAGGATATCCCGCACGCTGCAATAGCACAAACAGTCCGGTAAGGAACCATTGTCGATTGCCTCAAGCAGAGGATCGAGTTCAAACCTGAAGGCTTTCCGGCCGAAAGGGTACAGCTCGGTAATAAAAATATCTGGTCTATTGTTCCGAAAATGGGCAAAAAGCTGGTCTTTTCGTGCCGCTTTCACCACATCGAGGGAAAGCGTGCTGTCACAGGGGACCATGTTGTTGAAGGTACTGTCCATCTGCAGGCCCGGCAATCGTACTACCTGCAGGCCGGGATGATCGACTGCAACCGGAGGACCGCCGACAATGAGGGTGGTCGGGTGATGACGGGCTATTGCCCTGCAGATCTCCATGCTGCGATGGAAGTGCCCGATGCCAAGCACATGCTGACAATAGTACGACACGTTCATGTTGGTCGCATTATGTTGAGTTGCAGGGGGGCAAAGCTTTGGCCGGTACAGCTGATCAGATGCAGTCGATTATGTTGCAGCAGTGGATCCTCACCGGGCAGAAAATCCCGGCCATCAAGCAAGTAGAGGACCGACTTCACTACGCCCTGATGGCAGACGACCAGAATTTTCTGGCCAGGCCATTTTTGCGCGCTTTCAAGAAGCGTCGCCAGGACCCGGTCTTTTACCGCTCGTCGAGTCTCGCCTCGGGGGGCGGCAAATTCCCAGCCCATTGCCACCCGGCGGGCCAGATCGTCTTTGAAGTTGTGCTGAACAAAGGGGAGGGTCAGTCCTTCCCAGTCACCCCAATGTTGCTCGCGTAACCGCGGATCGAAGCTGACAGGCAGGTCAAGTTTTCGGTTGAGGATATCGACAGTCGCTCGTACTCTGCCGAGGTCACTGGCAATAATGCGGTCCCACTCATAACTTTTCAGGCTGTCTGCCCACGCATCGGTTTGTTCTTTCCCTTCTTTGGACAAGGGAGAATCTGCTGAGCCCTGGATTTTTTTCAGGATGTTCCATTCTGTCTGGCCATGTCGTAGCAAACCGAAAATGGTGACAACCGCATTGTTGTTGGCTGGGTTTTCCATGGCGTATCTTGTAGCTTGAGAAATTATTGTAAATATTGGTTATGTCGGCGAAATATTCCGGCCAGTTCCTCCGTCCAGCGGCTATTGTCGAACTGATCTTTCACCAGCTCCTGCCCGCCGGCAATCAATCGCTGCCGAAGTTGTTGATCTGTCAAAACGCGCAGCATTGCCTCTGCCAATTGTTCCGGCTCGGATGGCGGCACGGTCATGCCGGTTTTACCGTCGATGAGGATTTCAGGGATGGCCGATATCGTGGTGGATAAGGCGGGAACACCCATCGCCAGGCTTTCGACCAGGACATTGGGGATACCGTCCCGGTCACCGTTCTCGGCGATTTCGCAGCCAAGCACAAAAAGATCGCTGGTTTTAAAATGGCGTAGCACTTCATCATGGGTCTGGGTGCCGAGCCATCGGCAATGGTCGTCGAGCCCAAGAGAAGATATCATCCTGAGAATTTTCTCACGGTCGTCACCGTCACCGATAAGAGTGTGTTGAAACCGGATTCCCCTTCGCTGCAGCTCGGCGAGGGCTTGGTAAATAGTCGGCAACCCTTTTTTGGGCGTCAGCCTCGCGACGGTGAGGATTGCATACGGTTCGTGTGTTTCGGCCCGGGCGACTGTCTGTTGAAAGAGATGCAGGTCGATGCCGTGATAGATGCAATAAATCGGGGTGGAGCAGTTCCCGGCAATTGCTTTCAGGTAGTCAGCATTGTGTCTGGTACAGGTAACGACAAACTGGGCCTGGGCTATCTTTTTGCGAAGTTTCTCCCGGCTGGAAGTGTAGATATCTTTGGCGTGGGCGGTAAAACTAAAAGGCACGCCGGAAAGCAGGGAGGCAAACATGGTTACCGAGGTGGGGGAGTGGGCAAAATGGCCATGCAGTTGAGCGATACTCCGGTCTTTGTCAAGATGCGTGTGGGTCAGATAACCGGCCTGAAGAAGGTGTTTGAGCGTGGCAAGTTCTTTGCCCTTGCTTATTCCCCGGGCAGCTGTTGCCAGTGTATTTTTGAAATTTCCAGGTTTCTTGGCAGCGAGAAAAATATTTGGCCGGAGAAGCCGGAAAAAATCGGCAAAGAGCTCGGTGGGGAGATAATCGACCCGTGCTTTGATCTTTTTGACTGAGGCATGACTAAACGACTCACGGGGCAGGCGCATGGGGAAGAGGCGCATGGTAAAGCCCATTTTTTCCAACAGCAGGATCTCATTGGAGATAAATGTCTCCGAGATCCTCGGATAGCCTTTTAAGATGTAGCCGAGAGTGGCTTTTTGAAGCTGATCTATCATACGAAATTAATACCCCTCACGGTAGCGGACGTCCTTTTCTTTAAAACAGGCGAGCCTGCTTTGCATTACATCGAGTCCTGAAAGCTCAAAAGATCTGATAGTCTGGATATATTGCTGTTTGTTCGTGAGCATGGTGAAAATTTTCTCCCGCAACAGCTGAGGAGTAACTTCCGTCCAGGGAATGAAATCGAGGAGTCCTTCGCCTTTCAGTCTTCTGGCCCTGATCAGTTGCTCTTTGCGGGGAGTCTCCCGTGGGATTATCAAGGCGGGTGTGCGCTGGGTGAGTATCTCACAGATGGTGTTATAGCCACCCATGGAAATGACCAGATCGGCAGCCGAGATCAGTTCTTCCATTCTTGGATGAAACGGGAGGGTCTTTATGCCGAATTTTTTGGCACGCTTGGCGAAACGTTCCCGGACCTTCTTGGGCATGAATGGTCCGGTGATAATGATAGATTTGAAGGGCAGGGAGGTGGGGTAATAATCATGCATGGCAAGATATTGATCAATGACTTCCAGACCGTCGCCCCCGCCGCCAGTCGTGACCAGCACAAAGGTATCGTCGTCCATTATCCGGTATCTTTTTCTGGCATTAAGCTTGGCTCTCACCGAGAGTGTTTTGCGGGGGATGTACCCGGTGTATTGTACCCGGTTGTTAATGGTATCGGGTATTTTGTACATCTCCACCGGATCGTAGATAGCTTTGTTGCCATAGACCCAGATTTCATCATAGAGGCACTCGAGGTAGGAGTAGACATTCTTTTCCTGCCAGTCCTGTTGAATGACCTGTGCATCATCCAGGATATCACGCAAGCCAAGAACCGTCATGGTTGACGGACTTGCTTCTTTCAACCACTCCAGGGTCGGCAGTACCTCACGTTTTAGGCCAAGTGGTTCTTTATCGACTATAAAGAGATGGGGGTGGAAAGTTTTCGCCGTCGCCAGGATAATATTGGTGCGAATGGACAATGCCTTTTGTGGATCGATTCGAATAGAAAGCGACTGGTAATCATCGTTGGTATTTTTAATCATGCCGGGGATCCGGACAAAATCAACATGCTGGGAGAAGTGAAACCGGCCGGCGATCGGTGAGCCGGTCAGGATGAGTACATTGGTGTTGGCATCCCGTAAATGGTTGGCTATGGCCATGGTTCTGCGGATGTGTCCCAGTCCATAGGTGTCATGCGAGTACATGAGAATATTATAGGCAGGCGGATTATTGTGCATGGTAACCGTTCACCGGAAAAGCTGAAAAATTTGTATAATCTCCGAGCTGTACGCGTTTACCAGTGCCGGAGATGCGCGAAAGGAGTCTTTAACCTGTACTATTGGTACGTTTATCGACCGATGACAAAACAGATTCGGTGCTGGTGAACGTTTACTGTGCATGGGCATGACCGAGAGTATGGGGAGCGTGATATTGCTCTGCCGGTGTCGCTTGTTGGTACTGTATGGTTCATATTCCAACGCGGCTGACTTGTCAAGTTGAGGTCTGCGGCCAAAGGCAAAAAAAAATCCCCGTAGAAAAGGAATTCTACAGGGAGAGTTAAACGTTGTCAGCCCCGAGGCAGGGGAACTAGAAACTGAGCGTTATTTTATTACTGATCATGATAATACTTTCAACATCGGAGTAACTATTCCGGTCACTGAATAGCGTTCCGGTGTCCATATAGCCAAAATGGAGTTCGTAGGAAAGGTTGTCGAGAAAATTATAAATTATCCCTAAATTGGCTTCCCAGCCTGACCCGTTCAGGTCGCCCATCAACTCGGGCGTCCAAAGATTGCGTGTTACGCCGAAGGCACCCTGAATAGAAATATTGTTCGTGGCTTCGATCTGGGCTGATAAAGCTATGCTGCTTATATTGGAGACATCAGCCGGTGTTTTTCCAAAAGAGATTGTCCTTTCGTACTCGCTGTTCAGTATGTCTGCCACGGTACTGGTGATAAGTAATGGTTGGAAATTGCGTGATGCCAGAGGACCATTGCCCTGGAAATTCTCAATGGCTCCAAGATCATAGGAGGTCACTCGGAAAGCACGATGTGTTTCGCCATCACCCGCATAGAGCATACCGCCCTGGCAGAGGAGTTGGAGGACTATAAGTATCAGGAAAACAGTGTATTTCATTATGCTTCTCTGAAAGAGACGACAGTTATGCACGCAACGCATTGAACAGAGTCCCGGCTCACTTTGGGTATACCGGGGTTAATACAAAATCCTATATCTATATATTTCATATCAGTGACGAAAAAGTCAAGAGAAAAGGAGGTGTTGACAATCAATATACTTGTCTTGCCTGAATAAGTAAATTGCGATATAGATAGCTTTCTGTAAGAGGTTTTCGGTTGGTACATTGCGATGCACACGTATGGTTTTGCGATCATTATATAAATAGGAGAATGTATGCAGGTCAGATTCATAGCTGTCACTCTTTTTTGTTTTTTCCTCACCCTGAGTCATGTTGGCGCAGTGTCCGGCGCAGAGGCAAAAAAACAGCCGGTATCTAAAAGACAATATCAAATAGTTTTTTCGACCTTTGATAAAAGCTCTGCCGGACGGTATGCCTACTTGCGAGACAGTGTCCAGGCGATGCTTGCCAGTCGCCTTGCGGCAAAAGACCGGGTCGAGGTTCTGGAAAAGACCCTCACCGCAGCGGAATTACTTTCTTTGAAAAAAAAGGGCAGCCACAAAGGGTTATCGGTTGGCGGCGAGAATGCTGACTACCTGGTTGTCGGTGCGCTTTTTTCTCTGACCAGTGGCCTGGAAGTTCAGGTGGAACTCTATCCACTTGTCCCGGATGAGGAAATTTTGCAATTTGCCGTCCATGCAAAGACACCTGATACCCTTATAAGTGATGTTGAACGACTGTCGCAGGATATCGCCAAAAAGGCCTTTGGGTATCGTGCTTTTCTGCCGGGCACAGACGGAAAAGCCGTTGATGTCGAGGGAAATAAAGGCTTCGTGACAGCGCATCCCGAGGCGGCTTACAAGAGGAAACTGTATAGCGGTGCGGTAATTGGCGTCGCCGGGAGTGGCGTGGTAACCAAAGGCCGGGGGGCCAAAGTGACGGCCACCGTGCCGGTTGATATGCGGACCATGGCGGTTGGCGATGTCAACGGTGATGGCCAAAAAGACATCCTCCTGCTGGCCGGACAGGATTTGCTGCTGTATGGCATCAAAGATAATGCTCTCGTTCAGCTTGCCAAAAACTCGTTGCCGACAAATCTGGTCATTCATGCGGTCAATCTGGCCGATCTTGATGGTGACGGGAGGGAGGAAATTTATCTGAGCGGGACCGATGGCTTGTATGTTTCGTCAACGATAATGAACTATGATCCTGCCAGTGGTTTCCAGGCCATTTCAGAAAATATTCCCCGCTATCTGCGACCAGTGTTTCTTCCCGGTAAAGGTTGGCGTCTTGCCGGCCAGAAAAGGGGCATGGACAAGATCGATCTGGTCAGCCCTGGTGTGTATCTCTTCACTCTTGATAAAAAATTTAAAATTATCAAAGAGGAGCGTATAGCCTTGCCGAGTTCCGTGAATCTCTTTGATTTTGTCTACGCCGATCTTGCAGGTGATGGCTTGTACGAGCTCGTTGTCGTCGATCAAAAAGAAAAAATGCGGGTCTACAATCCGAACAATGAATTGATGTGGGTCAGTCAGAAAAATTTTGCCAGCAGCAAGATCTACCTTGGTCCGAGTCGGGGAGGGGCGACCTCTGAAAGAGATCGGCGAAATTTTACGGTCCGGGAGGATGAAGACCGTGAGCTGATATTTGTACCGACTAATATTATCGTCACCGACATCAACAAAGACGGTAAGCAGGAGATTGTCGTCAGTGAGGGTACCAAGACCGGCCTGAGCTTTTTACAGAGAATGCGGCTCTATGACAGTGGGGCGGTCGTCAGCCTGGCCTGGACCGATTCGGCAATGGTCGAATCATGGCGAACGGGGAATTTCCGGGGCTATGTTGCCGGCTATGGATTTACCCTGCTGGAAGAGTCACAGGCATATGCAAAGCAGGGGACAAAAAATGATACTGTAACGAAGAATTCAGTGACGGCAGGCCGATTATTTATTGGCAATCTGCCGAAAAGCGGCTCCCTGGCCGATATTATACCAGGGCGGGCGACAACTGATTTAACTATTTATGACCTTGAATTCACTCAACAAATAATAAAATAAGAGGGACCGTTCTTGAAAAAAGTATAAAAAACTATACTTAGTAGTCAAAAAATCTTGACAAGGGTCGGGACCGAGTGTATTGTTCAGTCAGAATCGTTAAGTATCTTTGTCGGTTCGCTTCTAAGTATTAGAAGATGCAGCTGAGAGTCAGCCTGCTGACCGGGCAAAGAAAGTAAGCCCTTGCAAGAGGGTTAAATCAGTTTTTTCAGGAGAGAGAAAATGAAAAAGATAATAGCTTCAGCAATAGGTCTTGCTTTGGTTGGTGGTGTTGCAGTCACTACCGCTTCCGCAGTAGAAAGTCAGTTCGGTGGTTACTGGCGTACCCGTATGTTCTTCCAGGACAATTTCACCCAGGATGGCAATATTGCTAGCGAAGATTTCAACGATAACAATTCATCCTACAACAGAAGCGACACCCGTACCCGTCTGTACTACACTGCCAAATTCAACGACAATCTCAAGTTTGTCAACAAGTTCGAATTCAATACCAGCTGGGGTGACACCGAAGGTGGTGATATCGGCTCTGACGGTGACACTTTTAAGGTAAAAAATTCATATGTTGATGCCACCTTTGGTATGGTAAACGCCAAGCTCGGTATCCAGGGAACCGTTATTTCTCGTGGTTTTCTCTTCGATGACGATTTCTCCGGTGCGATTTTGACTGGAGATTTCGGTCCTGTTAAAGTGCCTGTTATGTATATTTCCGGTCCTCAGGGTGATGTAAATACTACCACTGAAGACGATAGCCATATTTTTGCTGCTGCACCAAGCTTTATGATTGGCGATGCCATTAAACTGACCCCAACAGCGGTCTATCAAACCGAAACCAAAACTGAAACCGATACTTACTGGGTTGGTATCGACGCTGACCTGAAACTCGACGCCGTCTCCGCATGGGGTACCTTCCTGTATAATGGTGGTCAAAAAGATGATGGTACTGCAACTGGCAATAGTAATGATGTCAATGCATTCTTGTTCGCTGGTGGTGCCGAAGTAAGTGTTCTACACGGTCAGGCCTTCTATGCCACCGGTGATGATGGCACTGATGTTGACGTTGAAAATTTCCAGAGCCTTCCTGGTCAGTCTTACTACTGGTCTGAGATCATGGGTTACGGTATCTTTGATAACGTTGCTTCCCAAAACGCTCCTGGCGACAAGATCTCCAACATTGCAGCATTTAACCTTGGTGTGACCTTCAAGCCTATGGACAAGCTGACCCTCGGCTTAGATGCCTGGTATGCAATGCTTGATGAGGAAATACTGGCACCTAATGGTAACATGGAAGATGAGCTTGGTACTGAAATTGACGCCAAGATTTCTTACGAACTGATGGAAAACTTGAATGCTGATCTGGTATTTGCTTACCTCCTGGCTGGTGATGCAACCGGTCCTGAAGATGTAATGGAAGGTGGTGTTCGTCTTTCTCTCAAGTTCTAATTTGAGAACGACGACGATTTAGTACCGCATAGTCATAAGAGCCCGGTGGAGATTCTCCACCGGGCTTTTTTTTTCCCTTTTTCTGGTGGGTGAGCCGTTGAACAAAAGAGACGAGCATAAGGTCAGCCGCTGGCTTATTTTAGCGCTGGTGATGACCGGAGTCTTTTTATCCACCATGGATAGCGGCATGATGAATGTGGCCCTGCCGACCATCATGCGCGCGTTTGACCTCAGCCTGGAATATGCCGCTTTTGTCGTAACATTTTATCTGCTCACCATAACGATTACCCTGGTGTTCTGGGGCAAGCTGGCCGACCGCTTGGGAAGAGGCAATATCTATCTGGGCGGCATGACACTTTTCAGCGTTGGCGCGCTGGCCTGCTCGTATGCTCCACGTTACGAATGGCTGCTGGTCAGCCGGTTTATTCAGGCGCTTGGCGCATCGATGATGATGTCTTCGGGGCCGGCGATAATTAAAACGGTATTTCCCGCCGACCAGCTCGGCCGAAGTCTGGGCCTGGTTGGGATCGCTACGGCCTGTGGCCTGTTGACCGGCCCTCTGGTCAGCGGCCTGTTGCTCAGCCACTATTCCTGGCGGGCAATTTTTCTTATTACCCTGCCGGTCTCTTTTGTCACCGTCGTGCTGGGTAAATTCTTTCTGCTCGAGCAGCTGAGCGAGGCAGATAAAAAATCTGTCCTGCCGTTCGACTGGCAGGGAAGTTGCTGCTGGGTGGTCATGGTCGTTCTCGGAAACTTTATCTTTCATCGGTTTGATCGATTTCTGAGCCCGCTCAACGTTCTGCTCATTGTCAGCTTTATTGCGCTTGTCTCTCTGTTTATTCGCACAGAAAAAAAAGCGACCAATCCAATTTTACCGGTATCGCTTTTTAAAAAAAACTACTATTGGACCGGTGTGATGACGGCCGCCATTTCTTTTGCTGTCTTATTTACTGTACTGGCCATTATTCCATTTTATCTCGAATATATTTTTTTATATCCAGTTGACAAGGTTGGCAAATTGATGATGGCTGTGCCGGCAACTATCGTTGTCTTATCACCATTATCCGGATGGCTCTACGATAAGATCGGCGCCAGATATCTGACCACGGGGGGGTTGATTTTGAGCGGCATCGCTCTTTTGGGACTGGCCTGGTTATCGACTACCAGCACGCCGATGGAAATCGCCGTGAAACTGGCTCTGCTGGGCGCTGGGCAATCTATATTTCTGTCGCCAAACAGCGCTTCTGTGTTATCCAGGGTAAGTGAAGAATATCTTGGTATTACCTCAGGGATTTTGGCCACAGCCAGAAATCTTGGCATGGTCACAGGTGCGACTCTTGCCGCTGCTCTTTTTTCCTGGTGGTATAGTTTTTTTAGCGGAGGAGGAAAACTGGGGCAGTATACTGCGGCGGAGAGTGTTAGTTTTCTGCTGGCGCTGCGAGCGACTTTTGTCTTGACTGCCTGTCTGGCCTTTTTAGGATGCTTTTTATCCGCTGGCAGGCGGTGAGTTTTTCGGTAAGCGAAGTCTGGCTAAAGTTCCTCCGGTTGGACCGCCATGGATAGAAAAATTACCGCCATGGGCCTTGACTATCTGTTCTACCAGGGCCAGACCTAAGCCATTGCCATATATTTTGGTGGTGAAAAAAGGATCTTTGACGTGCGGCAGCGTTTCCGGGGGTATTCCCGGGCCGGTATCGCTTAGGCGTATCGTGACAAACTGTGCATCTTCGTGTGCCTCGATCCGGAGGGTGCCCCCATCCGGCATCGCCTCCAGGCTATTTCTAATAAGATGAAGAAATACCAGGCGAATTCTATTTTCATCAATCGACAGCGATGGTCCAGGTCCATCAAGAGCCAAGGTATACTCGATGTTCTGCTTTTTCATCGTTATATAAAAAATCATCAAGGTCTTGCGTATAAGTGAAAATAACGGATGAAGACCAATTGTCAGTTTTGTATCCTCGACGAAATTGAAAAGGTCTTCAAGTATCATTTCAATTTTCGAAGATTCCTGGGTAATTATGTTGAGAAAACTCGAGATATTGGGATCATTGGTCTTTTTGACCAGCAGTCGTGAGGTCCCGCCAATTGAGGTCAATGGATTCCTGATCGCATGCAGGAGCTGGGCGGACATTTGGCCAATTGCCGCTATCCGTTCGGCTTCAACCAGCAGGCTCTGGCTTTTATCGAGTTCCTGGGTGACGAGTTCAAGAGCGGCTATTTTTTCTGCCATTTCGGCATACAGATGGCTGTGTTCAATGGCCAGGCTTGCCTGGCTGGCAAAAATTTCCAGTCCGTTAATGTCTCCCTCTGTGATTGTCGCTCCCGTTACAAAATTATCCACGATCATTACGCCTAGTGCTTTACTTGGCGAATAAAGAGGGACAACGACGAATGGTGCGTCTCCAAAGGTACGAAGAAACTCTTCGGGAACTCGAAACCCATCGGCGACGCCGTTCTGCACAAGTATTGGCCGTTTCAGTTGACTCGCATGGAGCAGCACATGATCTACTTCTTTCGTGGAGATTCGCAAGGTATGGATGATCCTGTTTACCTCCACATCTTCCTGGCTATTTTTTTGCTGGATGGTTGTAAGGATATCGTCGAGATGTAAACCTTTTTCCTTTATTGAGCTCCAAACTTGTCCGGCATGTTCTCTGGAGGCCGGACCGATGGCCATTTTACCCTCAAGATAATTGCCGTCTTCACTGTACATTGCCAAAAACGCCCGGTTGAAACGCAGGCCGTCATTGGACGTGATGCCAACCAGAATCGCTCGAAGAATGCCTTGCAGCTCAACAGTATTGAGATAGGCGGTATTCATCTTCAGGGTAAGATGATGCAGGAAGCGCATTCGGGCATTGGTTTTTTCGAGCTCCTGCTGAAAAAGCCGATTGTCGATGGCCATGCGCCGTTTTTGTAAGGTATTCTGCACGGTGTAACTCAGCTGATCAACGCCTATCGGTTTGGTCAGATAATCGTCTGCACCCTGGCGTAGACAGTCAAGAGCGACGGCGATATCGATGGTACCGGTGACCATGATGATGCCAAGATCAGGATGACTCGGTGCGATATCTTTCAGTACTTCGTAGCCGTTTTGATCGGGCAGGCCGATGTCAAGGAGGACCAGGGCAACGTTTTCCGTGGTCATAAGTTGGTAGAACCGGCTGGCGCTGCTGGCAGAGACAACGGTAAAGCCAATATTGGTGAGATAATGCGAGAGCAGAAGGACAATTTCGGCGGAGTCATCAACAACCGCGACAACCTCTCCAGGTGAAAGTAGCTCAGCGATGGGAAGTGATGAAATGGAATTCTGCGGGAGAAGTATTTCAACCATATCAGTAATTCTGAGGGGAATTGTCAGCTGCTTAAAAGAAATAGAAACAGTTATTCTAGCATAAAAAGTTGTCTCTGTGCAAAAGTAATCATCCTTTTGAGGAAATTATTTTTTCAACCTTGAAATAAATGGTATAATCGTCTTACTGCGCCAGGAATTCTGCTGTATAGTGCGGTTTCATTTAACGGGATGTTTTTACACAATGACGCAACTGACAGATATTTTTGGGCAGGGGGGACGAATCGCACGGTGTCTTGCCAATTTTGAATCGAGAGACGGCCAGTTTGCTATGGCTGAGGCTGTGGCTGCTGTCCTTTTGAGAACAGACGAAAAAAAATCCGATGAAAACAAGGCCCGAGTTCTTGTAGTCGAAGCCGAAACCGGTATCGGCAAGACTCTTGCGTATCTCATCCCGGCCGCATTGTCTGGCAAAAGAGTGGTAATCTCCACGGCAACTCTTAATTTGCAGGATCAGATTGTAAATAAAGATCTTCCTCTGGTTGAAAAAGTTTTAGACAAAAAGATCGCTGCACTTTGCATAAAAGGTCGAGAAAACTATCTTTGTCACTATCGCTGGTATCAATATCGCTCCAATCCTCAACTCTCTCTGGTTGATGATCCCTGGGTTGAACAAATCGACAGCTGGCTGAAAAAGACTGTAACCGGGGATCGGGCTGAACTTGCCTGGTTGAGCAAGAAAGCCAGCCTGTGGTCAAAAATATCATCGCAGTCGAATCAATGTCTGGGGACGGACTGTCCAGAAGCTGCCAGTTGTTTTATCAATCAACTCAGGAAAAAAGCCGGATTGGCGCGGTTGCTCATTGTCAATCATCATCTCTTTTTTTCCGATCTGGCTTTACGAAAATCCGGCTTTGGAGAATTATTGCCCCGATATGAAACAGTCATTTTCGACGAGGCGCACCATCTGGAAAATGTCGCTTCTGCTTTTTTTGGCAAAAGCTTTAGTCAATATCAGCTGATCGATCTGTTGGGCGATATCGAACGTCAGTCCAAAATGGATCTGCCTCCGGAGATGATTGACACTTTGCTGCCGGCGTTGCACGGGCTCAAAATGAGCATCGATGCCTTTGGGCGAATTTTTCCGGTACAATCAGGGCGGTTTTTTCTGCACTCTCTGGTAGAGGAACTGACGGAGAAGGTGTGGAAAGAACAAGTAGAACTTCTTTCTGTCGAGATAACCGGACTCGCTGACCGTATGGGTGATTACCTTTCTTTTGGAGACAGCTGGAGCGTACTCATCAAAAGGGCAGGGGAGCAGAACGATAAATTGCGTGACATCGGACTGTTTTACGATGACAATAATCATACATGTGTCCATTGGTATGAGAAGAGGGAACGAACCGTGATTCTTTCGGCAACACCGATTGAAGTGGCGGATGAGCTGAAAAAAAATCTCTACTCCAATGTCGATTCCTGTATCTTGACTTCGGCCACGCTCTCTTCCGGGGGTTCTTTTTCTTATATAAAAGAACGGCTGGGGTTAGATGAAGACGCCGAGGTCCTGCAATTCAGTTCGCCTTTTGATTATCAGAATCGAACGCTTATCTATGTTCCGGAGGCGAGTTTTCCGGAGCCGACGGACCATGGTTTTCTGTCCAGTGTCGGAGAGCGCGTATTACAAATATTGCAGTTAAGCAAGGGGCGGGCCCTGGTGCTCTGCACCAGCTTTAAAGGAATGGATGCGTTGGCGGCATTTCTTGAGGGGAGATCAGATTACCCGGTGCTGGTCCAGGGCAGGGCTTCACGAAATGCTCTGCTGAATAGTTTCCGGGAAGAGACCCATTCTGTTTTACTGGCAGTTGCCAGTTTCTGGGAGGGGGTCGATGTCGTCGGCGAGTCGCTGAGTTGTGTGATTATAGAGAAACTGCCCTTTGAAGTACCCAGTGATCCGGTCATCAAGGCCCGAATAGAGCGGATCAAAGAAGATGGTGGAAAACCATTTTTTGAGTTCCAGGTACCCCGGGCAATTCTGACTTTGCGCCAGGGGGTTGGACGTTTGATGCGGTCAGTTACCGATAGAGGAGTGATCGCCATTATGGATGTGCGTCTTTTTAAAAAAGGATATGGACGAGTGTTTCTTCGAAGTCTGCCTGCATCTCCGGTTACCCGAGACCTGCTTGATATCGCAAAATTTTATGCTGAACCAGTTCTTGCCGAACGTACTGAGGGTGATAAATAAATGCCAAGCGTAGTATCACCGGAGCCGATTCTTGTTGCTGTAAAAAGAGAGGCTGGAAAAATTGATGCGTCTATGCGGGCCGATCTAGCCCGATTGACCCCCGATATTGATGACCTGCTTGTTGAGGTTCTGCATTATGGACTTTTCAACGGAGGAAAAAGAATTCGTCCGCTCCTGGTGGTTGTCGCTTCGAGACTCTGTGGCAGCATGGAGGACGACGCATACCGACTGGGAGGGGCCTTTGAGTACCTGCATGCGGCAACTCTTTTTCATGATGACATTATCGATCAATCGGCAACACGACGGGGAAAACAATCTGTCTATAAAAAATTCGGTATCATTGCGGCTATTCTTGCCGGCGATTTTTTGCATGCACTGGCTATGGCTACGGTCGGCAGGTATTCAGGTCAGGCAGGGCTGGATGTTTTTTGCAAAGCCACAACCGGCATGGTCGATGGCGAATTTATGCAGCTCAGAAATACCAAAAGACACAACTTGTCAGAGGTGGATTATTATGAGGCGGTCATGGGCAAGACCGGGCTGCTCATTTCTGCCGCCTGCGAAGTCGGTGCGTTGTTCGGCGGCGGTGATGCGCTGAAAGTCAAAGCACTACGGGAGTATGGTGTCCATTTAGGTTGTGCCTACCAGATTATTGATGACCTTCTTGACTATCAAGGCAATTCGGCAAAAACCGGCAAAGCTGTAGGGAACGACCTGGCCGAAGGCAAGATGACGCTGCCGCTGATCCTGGCTCTCAAAAAGGCGTCTTTGGTTGATCGGAGCCGTCTCATGGAAATATTGGCCGACGATGTTGGGAGATCTTTGTGTCTCGAAGAGGTCTATACCCTTATTTCGAAATACGGCGGCTTTGCCGAAGCCAGGATAAGAGCCGAGGATGCAGTGACAAGGGCGACCGCAGTACTCTCTGTTTTTGTTGAAAAAACGGTAAGTTTTGACCGTGATTTGCTGGAAGGACTCGCCCGTTATGTGCTTACTCGAGAAAAATAATTATGCTGCTCGAGATTTTAGTTCAGTCGATAACCATTATTTATATAGTGTTACATGATATTTCGTAAGAAAAAAACAACTCGAAAAAAAAGATCAACAAAGAAAAAATCGGTAGCTGGGAGCATAGTTCGGGTGTGTTCCCTGTTGTTGCTGCTCTTGGTGCTGGCATTTTCCGTCTGCACGGCAGGTTACGTCATTTTTTTTCAAGCCGTTCTGGTGTAGCCGTTTACAGCCAACCATTCGCCTTGGTTCCCATGCGCTGCATGGGAACCTTTCTACGGTGCCATCAATGCTTAAACGATCTCTGGCCGGTAAACATCATGGCGACTTGAGGATCGGCCTCGTTACACGCCTGGACGGTTTCAAAATCGCGCAGAGAACCGCCGGCTTGAAGAATTGCCGAAATACCCTGTGCAATGCCCACATCCGCCCCGTCTCTGAAGGGAAAGAAGGCATCAGAAATCATCACCGAACCGGACAAATTAGCCCTTTCTTTTTGCACCTGTGCATCAATGGCCTCTTTGTCAGCCCGATCTCTATCTCCTTTGCGAATGGCAAGTTCAAGATCCGCATAGCCAATACCATGGGCATCAAAAGAGAGGATATCAGCATACTTTATGTATGCTTTGTGCACGGCAATTTGCGCAACCCCAACCCTGTCCTGCTCTCCCGTGCCAATACCGACTGTACAGCCGTTCTTGATGTACAATACCGAATTTGAAGTTACCCCGTGTTCAACCGCCCAGCCGAAAATCATATCGTCGATTTCTGCTTGCGTAGGTTGTCGTTCACATTTGTATTCCTGGCCTTTCCATGTGGTGGTTGCCGCAGTAAGGTTGTCGATGCTGCGGATTGAATTGACCGCTGACTGTTGGGCAATTATACCGCCGTCAATCAGGCTCTTGAAATCGACAAAACGGAATTTCTCGAATTCGGCAAGGCGGGAGATATCGGCGATTTTTATGATACGCAAATTTTTTAACTTTCCTAAAATTTCCAGGGTGCCGTCGTCAAATTCCGGAGCACAGACCACCTCAAGATAATTCTTTACCAGCAGTTCAGCTGTATCAATGTCGCAGGTCCGGTTTAACACGACAGCTCCGCCAAAGGCGGCGATGCGATCCGTACGTAAGGCCCGATCGAAGGCCGTCGCCAGATCATCGCCATAGGCCGCTCCGCAAGGATTGTTATGTTTGAGAATGACCGAGGCGGGTTTATCCATCAGATATTTAACAATATTCAGCCCATTATCAATATCGGTAAGATTAATTTTCCCCGGGTGTTTCCCTACCTGCAGCATATCTTCAACAGTAATTGCCGAAACCAGTCCATTGCCTGGTTCAATAAAATGACATTCTCCTAGAGTGAGATTGCCGTTGACGAGTTCATACAGCGCTGCCTCCTGGTCGGGATTCTCGCCATACCGGACACCCCGTTCGTCAAAGGTTCCATCTTCGAGGCCTATTTTCCAGGTTTTTTTCTTATAAAAGAGCTGTTGATCACCAAATGAAATGGTCATCTCCATAGGAAAACTGTCGCCCAATATTGACGAATACATTTTTTTTAAATTAGTCATGGTGTATCTCCCTTTAATTTTACCGAGCTTTTGCTCACGTTTGATTACTCGCCAGGTCGGTGAGGATGAACGCCTGGGTGCTCAGTTTTTGCTGAATGGAGGCAATGTTGTTCCGGTTGCAAAAGAGCCGCTGGACAAGCAGCTATATGGACCAATAGAAACGTTATCACCAAGTTGACAGTTCTTTAAAATAGCGCCCTGGCCTATTCGGCAGGAATGACCTATTCGGCTTCCATCGGAAATACTGACAAGAGGATCAAGAAGAGTATCTCTTTCGATACAGGAATCTGGGGAAACGCAGATCGTCTCAGGATGGTTCATGGAAACCCCCTGCAGCATTAAGGATCTGTTTCTGCGTATCTGCAATTGATTTTGGGCATCTGCGAGTTCGACACGAGAATTAACGCCAAGGACATCAATAGGTGCTTGCGCTTGAAATCTTTCAACTATCAGGTCGCGTTCAACCGCGAGTTTGACAATATCGGTGAGATACACTTCGCCCTGGCTGTTATCGGTACCAACCTTTTTTAAGGCGGAAAAAAGAAGTGTCTTCTCAACACAATATATTCCCGCATTGATTTCTTTTATTTGGCGTTGTTCCTGATTCGCATCTTTTTGTTCGACAATACCCTGTATTTTATTATTCGTATCAATGACGATACGGCCGTAGTTGGTGGGATTGTCGAGCACAGTGGTCATCAGGGTGAGTGCTGCATGGTGTTGCTGATGGTAGGAAAACATTGCCTGCAAAGTTTCCGCTTGAATAAGCGGTGTATCACCACATAAGATCATCACTGTGTTGGCTTCTTCAACTATGGCTTCTTCAGCAACCAGGACGGCATGGCCTGTACCAAGCTGCTCTTTTTGAATGACACTGGTCACTGTAAAAGATTGCAGTGCTTCCTCAACAGCAGTTTTTTGATGGCCGACTATAATCACAGTTTGTAATGGACGAAGGGGCAGCGTTGCACTTATTACATGCTGGATCATTGGTGCATAAAAAACTTCGTGTAATACTTTGGCTTTGTCCGATTTCATTCTGGTCCCTTTGCCGGCTGCCAAAATGATGATTGAGAGAGGGGAAAAGGTCATTTCCGTTCACGTGAGTTGAAGTAATGTTTGATAAGAAAAAAAATAAGTAAACACTTACATTGTTGAGTTCCCGCCGGCTTCATGTGTTTTCCACCAAACGCTTATAATTTTACTAATTGACATGTTAGAATGTATATATAAGAAAAGCCATTGCTTGGCAAGGTTGCTGTAAAACGACAAAAGCCCCAGCAGAAATCTGCTGGGGCTTTTGTTTTATAAAAAACGGCGATGACCTACTCTCCCAC
>RCMY010002364.1_pt1 | contig 18736 bp, 18 predicted proteins | sample 2041341 | NCBI WGS metagenome assembly RCMY01 (sample SAMN09708234, study PRJNA481090) | Marine sediment metagenome, whole genome shotgun sequencing project. | reverse complement strand
AACTGCAGCAGCCCTTCGCGATGGTTTACCGTCACACCGCTAAATAATGATCGCATCACTGCATTAATCCGTGCCGCCTTGCCATCATCTTGGATGCTTCCAATGGCCTCGATTAGCGTACCGAGACGGAGGCGAACAATGCCGTGATCAACCATTGCTCTTGTCTCATCCGTGGCGTCCTGATCACTCACGAGTCTCGCGATTTCGTGCTCAGTTTCCTGCAATTGAACGGCGACTGTGCTTGAAGGGTGTCTGTTCATAATGCTTGAGAATGCCTCCAAGCGATCTGTAAGGGCGCTAATCGTCGAAGCGCGTTCTGCGTACTCCAAGTCCAGATCAGCTCCGAGTTCGCCCGTTGGCACCTCTTCGACTAGCTTGCCCCAGTCAGACAATATCGCTCCATGTACGGCTTCGATATCGATAGAGCGGTAGTGTTTGGCTTTCCCAATCTTAGCCCAAGTACATACCAATTTTGGCTTGCCTCCCTTTGACACCGATCCTTTGTTAACTCTCGTCATAGCAGCCCCGCAGTCGGGGCATTTTGCGAGATTGGAGAGGAGGTTTTTCATAGGTTTCGCAGCCCCTCTACCTTTGATTGCCGGGCTTTTTCCGTCTTTGAGTGCACGGACTGACAACCAATCGGACTGCGAAATTACCGGTGGGAACACCCCCTTTACAGGCTCTTCAAAAACCCGGATTCTTTTGCCGCTTATCCAATCCATTTTTGAAGGAATTAACTCCCCAATCGTGGACGAGTTTCGTAGGATTTTGGATATTGTAGAGCGGTGCCACAACTTGCCGCGACCCATTATGGCTACCGACTTATCGTTGAAGGTTTGTGCGATGGAATGCTCTCCGACCCCTTCGAGCGTCATTTTGAAAATCCGCTTAACGGTTTCGCCGTGTACCTTATGAATTTTCCAGCCATTCGGAGTCCATAAGAGCCACCCGGGCGCACGGCGGGTCAATAGCTTGGTGTCGCCCCTTCGGAGCGCTTTACGTTTCTCCGCCCACGCTTCAGCGATCCGCTTTCCTTTGGTTTTTGACTCTTCATGAGCGCGCCATGCAACCATAATTGAAATCAGCAAGGCCGTTGGATCGTTGTCCATTCGATAGCTATCATACTCTTGGCCATCATTTAGCGTTGCTATGGTGACCCCAGCATCGATGATATCATCCAATATTCGCTGTGCGCGGCGTGGGGTCATTCGGCTTATTCTATCGAGGCTTTCGACTAACAAATATGAACCAGCCGGAATGAGGTTGGACCGGCAGGCTGTCAAAAAGCTTCCCAGACCCTTGTCATCGTCGGTATTGGTTCCACGGTAGGCCGACACGCCCAAATCAAAAATGTTCAAGCTCTGATCGAGGATCATCTCTTTTCGTTCTGCCCATTTCTCGGCGGCATGGGTTTGGCGGCGGTGGCTATCGCCCTGAGACTGTTCGGGTGTCGAAAACCGAGTATAACAGTATACCTTGGGCTGATTTTCGATGTGTGCTGCGGGGTGTGTTTGCATGGTGGTTTCCTGAATATTGTTCTCTAAGATCAATAGTGCGTCCTAATTGAGGTCTTCAGGTTCCATATGCTCATGAACGGTCCGCCGGGGTCGGGGAAATCGCTATTGGCATCCTGTTTGCCAGGTATATTGCCACCACTATCGCCATCCGAAGCGCTGGAAGTTTCGATGGTTGCTTCGGTCGCCGGTACGCTGGAAGGGGGACAGATGTCCCGTCAGAGACCGTTCCGCGCACCGCATCACAGCGCCTCGATGGCAGCGCTGGTGGGCGGGGGGTTGAAGGTCCGCCCCGGCGAGGTCAGCATGGCGCATCTCGGGGTCCTGTTTCTCGACGAGTTGCCCGAGTTCCAGCGCGCCGTGCTCGATTCGCTGCGCCAACCGCTTGAAACCGGAGAAGTCAGCGTCGCCCGGGCCAACGCACATGTCACCTTCCCGGCTCGCGTCCAGATGGTCGCCGCGATGAACCCGTGCCGTTGCGGGCATCTCGGCGATGCCGCCCTGGCTTGTTCGCGGGCACCCCGATGCGCGGCCGATTATCAGGCGAAGGTTTCGGGGCCGCTGCTTGACCGAATTGACCTCCATATAGAGGTGGAGGCCCTGTCCGCCGCAGACCTCACCATGCCTCCGCCAGCGGAGGGTTCCGACGTGGTAGCGGAGCGAGTCGCCCGGGCAAGGTCAATCCAGCGCCAGCGCTATACCGATCTGAAAGCACGGACCAATGCCGAAATCGATGGTGACGCGCTGGAAAAATATGCCACGCCCGACGCGCCGGGGCAGAGCTTGCTGGCGCAGGCCGCAGCAGCGATGCGACTGTCGGCGCGTGGCTATACACGGGTCTTAAGGGTCTCCCGGACGATCGCCGATTTGGCCGGCGCGAACGAAGTGGGTCGAATTCATGTAGCGGAAGCCCTGAGCTATCGGAGGCAGGCGCCCCGTAACTAGCTTGAACTTCGGCTTCCATACGCACCGGTCAAATCAAGCGGTTCTGTCGCCTTCGGTTAGCTCCAGCGGGATAGCCATTTCGCTTTTGTTCACCGTCGATTTGGCAAGATTTGGCGACTTGCTGCTGCGGTGCTTGAACTTGCCGTCGACATGGCCACCCTGCTCGATGGTGACATTTTCATAGGTAACGTCACCGCCAATGCGGGCGCTGGAGGCGATGGCCAGATCGCCGGCATCAATCGACCCTTCTACCGCACCCGACAGGCTGGCGTTCTGGGCAATGATCGCGCCCTTGATCTTGCTCGACGGACCCTGGACCAGCGAAAGGCATTTCACGTCACCGATCACTTCGCCGTCGATATGCAGATCGACCTTCGATTCGATATTGCCGGTGATGATAATTCCGTCGCCGATGACCGAAAAACTCGATCCGCTGCTGCCGTTGCTTCTAGCCACGGCTGGCGCCTGACTCGGTGAGTTTTGGCGCATTGGCACGTTGTCGTGCGATGGCTTTGACTTTGAGAACATCTGTATTCGCCTCCAAAAATGGCCGGGGGTTAATTGCTCTTCCGTTCAGCCGCACCTCAAAGTGCAAATGCGTCCCGGTCGAGCGTCCCGTGCTTCCCATAGCCCCCAATTGTAATCCCTGTTCAACTTTTTGGCCAGTGGTCACACCAATCCGCGACAAATGCGCATAACGCGTCATCAATCCGTTGCCATGGGTGATTTCCACGGACTTGCCATAGCCGGACTTCCATCCTGCATGGGTGACTCTGCCTCCGGCGGCTGCAAGAATCGGTTGACCGTGGGGCCCTTTGAAATCCATGCCGCTGTGCATTGCCCCGCCACCGGTGAATGGATCACGGCGATAGCCATAGCTGCTCGATATCATTCCGGTGCTCGACGGCTGGCCGGACGGGATAGCGATCAAAGTCCGTTCCAGCGCATCCATCCGCTGGAGCGCCAGGTTAAGCCGTTCGAGCGTGGGGTGCAGTTGCTGGCTTTGATTCTTGAAGAAGGGAATCAACGGGCCGCCCATTGCATCCATGGAATTTTTGGCCAGCTTGTCGGGATTCAGACCGAATTTGCGAATTGCCCCTGCGGCTTGTTCGGTGCGTTGAATGGCCGCCAATGTCAGACGCCGGGCAAACATAATTTGCCGGGCTTCTAGCTTGGCAAGCTGGGCTGCTTCCGGAAAGGCTGCGCTGATTTTTCGCGTATTCTCGGACATTTGTTCATCGGTTTGTTTTTGTTCCGCGGCATCAACGGCTTCCGGCTGATCACCGACAAACTGCTCAGTCATCTGATCGAGCACATCCTGACGCTGCTCGAGATCAGCGGCGACGTCTTCAATCGATGCCTTATAATTTGCGACGCGGCTTTCGGTGCTGTTCACCTCGGCTTCTTTTTGTGCGAGGGCCATGCGTTCGCCGGTTACGGTAAGCTGATTGATCATCATCACCAGAGTGATTAACAGCCAGATAGCCAGTGCAGACGCGACAGAATACACCACGCGTTTTTGCAATATCGCCGATATCGTCAGGAAGCGGACCTGTCCGTGCGATCGCATGAAAAATTCGCGATCGGTAAACATATGGTCCAGCCGGGCTTTAAGCCCTTGCTTAGTATTTTCTCTGTGCATGACCCGCCAATTGTTTCGTAATCCCCAGTCGGGCGCTAACAGAGGGTTGTGAAAGTGGCGAATCGTAGAGACGCGACTCGTGACGAGTCGAACGAGTCGTGGGGTGAATTGCGAAATTCATCGAAAATTAACTGCGATAGAACCGATTTCGACGAATCGATTGCTGTTCCGCAAGAATATTTTCTTGTTCGCGGGCCGTGGCGATTGTGGGTTAAATTGCTGACCTCCCCATGCTAGCAGCCGCTTATGAAAGAATCTGCAAAACTTATCACCGATATGGGACAGAAGGCGCGCGCTGCATTCACTATGCTAGCCGGCGTGAGTGATGCCCAGAAGTCTGCTGCTCTGACCGCCGCCGCGCGACATTTGCGCGCCAGTCAGGACGCCATATTGGCAGCCAATCAGCGCGACATGGAAAGCGCCCGCGACCGCGATCTGAGTGACGCCATGCTCGACCGGCTGATGATTGACGAAGGACGGCTTGAAGCCATTGCCTCGGCAGTAGAACATGTCGCCAGGCTTCCGGACCCCGTCGGACAAATCATCGACCGCACCGAAAGGCCCAATGGTCTGGTGATGGAGCGGATCAGGGTTCCGCTGGGCGTAATCGGGATAATTTATGAAAGCCGGCCCAATGTCACCGCCGATGCGGCGGCTCTGGCGCTGCGGTCCGGCAATGCCGTAATCCTGCGCGGAGGATCGGAGGCGATCGAGAGCAACCGGGCGATTTTTGACGCCATGGCAGCAGGAGTGGTCGAAGCCGGCCTCGCCGAGCATGCCATCCAGCTTGTCCAGACCACGGACCGGGCAGCAGTCGGCGGGATGCTGAAAGCCACAGGGCTGATCGACATCATCATCCCGCGGGGCGGCAAGTCGCTGGTCAAGCGGGTGCAGGACGAGGCACGGGTGCCGATTCTCGCGCATCTCGATGGTATCAACCATACTTATATCGGCAGGGATGCGGATCAAGACAAAGCGATCGCCATTGCCGTCAATGCCAAGATGCGGCGCACCGGCATTTGCGGAGCGATGGAAACATTGTTGATTGATCAGGATTATCCAGCGCCCGGGGCATTGTTGAGGGCGTTGATCGATGCCGGTTGCGAGGTCCGCGGCGACGATGCCGTGCTCGAACTGGACGAACGAATCGTTTCGGCGGACGTTGCCGACTGGGATACCGAATATCTTGCACCCATCGTGGCCGTCGCGATGGTGAACGGAGTCGATCAGGCTCTTGAGCATATTGCCGAACATGGATCGCATCACACTGACGTGATCGTCACCGAGGATATGGCGATGGCCGAAAAATTCATCCAGCGGGCCGACAGCGCGATTGTGATGCACAACGCCTCCAGCCAGTTTGCCGATGGCGGCGAATTTGGACTGGGTGCGGAAATCGGCATTTCCACGGGGCGCATGCACGCGCGCGGGCCGGTGGCGCTGGAAGGACTGACGACTTATAAATGGGTGGTCCGCGGAACCGGGCAAGTGCGGCCTTGATCATCATTATATGAAAACAACCGGCCTTCTTGGCGGGTCGTTCAATCCGGCCCATGGGGCTCATCGCTCGATTAGCCTGTTTGCCATGGAGGAACTTGATCTGGACGAATTCTGGTGGCTGGTCTCGCCGGGCAACCCTCTCAAGGATGGAGCGAAGGATATGGCTTCCCTGTCCGCCCGCCTGGCATCGGCCCGGGAAATGGCGCGGCGCAGCGCGATCCGACCAACGGCGATCGAACGGCAATTGGGTACCAGATATACTTATGATACGCTGCGCGCCTTGGTCCGCCGCTACCCAAAAAGGCAGTTTGTCTGGGTCATGGGCGCGGATAATCTGGCCCAGTTTCACCGCTGGAAAGACTGGCGAAAAATTGCCCGTCTTTTGCCGATTGCAGTTATTTCGAGACCCGGCTATGATGACGATGCTTTTGCGGCTCCCGCAATGGCTTGGCTTCGGCGCTTCGTCCACCCCGCGAGCCAGCGTGGTAACTGGACCAACTGGAGTACGCCGGCGCTGACATTCTTGCGCTATCGTCCCGACCCTCGCTCGGCCACCGCGATCCGGATGGCCCGGCCCCATTGGCATCAGCAATATGATGGTCGCCGCGTTCGAGATGCGGTGACACACCGGCTGATTGGCCCAGAAGATTAGGATTTAAGTTGACGAAACCGAAGGTAAAAGCTTTGAAATCTGCCACTTCCAAGGAAGGAAAGGCCGAGTCGGACGCACTCCATGCGCTTGTCATGAAATCGCTCGACGATGATCAGGCACAGGACGTTGTTTCCATCCCGCTGGAAGGAAAAAGCAATATTGCCGACCATATGGTGATCGCCGAAGGGCGTTCGACCAGACAGGTCGCATCTATTGCCCAGAAGCTTGCCGAACGGGTCAAGCAGGCGGGCGGCACTGCCCGAATCGAAGGCCTGGCCAATGCCGACTGGGTGTTGATCGATGCCGGAGATGTGATCGTGCACCTGTTCCGGCCCGAAGTGCGCACGTTCTACAACCTGGAACGAATGTGGGCTGTCGACGAGGAAGGTGATGCAGCAGCCGTCGTCGAAGCCTGAATTCCCGGGGCGATGAGATTGCATATTGTCGCCCGCGGAAAAATCGGTCGTAGCCCGGAAGCGGAGCTTGTCGACCGCTATGTAAAGCGGATTGGCTGGGATGTGAAGATTAGCGAGCTACCCGATCAGGGCGGTAAGTTGCCGAAACTGGAAGGTGTCACGAAGATCATCGCGATGGATGAAGCGGGCGAAAACTGGACATCGAAAAAATTTGCGGATTTGCTCTCCGCCTGGCGCGATGACGGGGCGCGTGAAGCGCGCTTTCTGATCGGTGCCGCCGATGGTTTGAGCGCCGACGAGCGGTCCAGTGCGGACCATTTCTTTTCATTTGGCAAGGCCACCTGGCCCCATATGATGGCGCGGGCGATGCTCGCAGAACAGCTGTTTCGGGCAACATCGATCTTGGCCGGCCATCCCTATCACAGGGAAGGGTGACCGGAATGCTGCGTGCCGTTCTTTTGATGATCGTTGCGGCCGGCTTTGTGTTCAGTGGAGCAGCGCTGATCTCCGCGCAGGCCCCCGAACCGAGCCTGTCGGAGCAGCAGCGCAGTCTGAAGTCGGCGCGCGAGCAGTCCGAGCGCGCGCGCCAGCGCAGCGATGCCTTGCGACGCCAGGCCGAGGCTGCGAGCAATGATGCCGACCGGATCGCCAGCGAGGCTGCTGCTCTGGCCGCGCGCATTCAGGCGGCGGAAGCGGATATCAACGCGGCGCGTACCCGCATTGCCATTGTGACCCGGCTGCAGCAGCGCCAGCGCGCACGGCTGGCAGAAAAACAAGGACCGATGATCCGGCTGACTGCTGCGCTCCAGATGATGACCCGAAAGCCGACTGCGCTCGTTCTGGTCGAGCCGCGCTCACTCGACGAGCTTATCTATATGCGCTCGATCCTGTCGGCGGTGATGCCGGAAATCGAGCGGCGGACCGCAAGCCTGCGCGATGAAGTCAAGCAAGGCGAACAGCTTCGGCTGCAGGCCGCCCGGGCCATTGCATCGCTTGACGAAAGTCAGCGGCGTCTGGCTGACAGGCGACGGCAACTGGCCGGTCTGGAAGCGAGCGAACGGATAGATGCCGCGCAATTTTCCGACGATGCCGGGATTGAGCAGGATCGTGCACTCGCCCTGGGCGAGGAAGCACGGGATATACTGGATCTGATGGACCAGATTCGCGAAAGTGGCGCCGTCCGCGAAGCGTTGGCAGAACTGGATGGGCCGGTGCTGCGGCCGGGTCAGGGGCGGGATTCGCCGATTCGTACGCGGCCTCAGAATAAAGATGTCGCCAATGCCTACCGCCTGCCGGTCAACGGGGAAATTGTCACCGGCCTCGGGGAAATTTCCGACAGTGGTTATCGCTCGCGGGGTCTCACGATCGCCGTTGCATCAGGTGCGCAGATCGTTGCGCCGGCTGCAGGACGAGTGGCCTATTCCGGCCGCTATCGGGGTTATGGCAATATCCTCATCATCGAACATGAGGCTGGCTGGACCAGTCTGATCACCAATATGGCGACGATCCGCGTCGCCGTCGGTGAACGGGTTGTCCAGGGTGCGCCCGTCGGACAGTCTGGCTCTGATGATCCGACCGTCACTGTGGAACTGCGCCGCAATGGCCGGCCAATTGACATTGCTGCCCTGATTGGCTGAATACCGCCAAAATGACTGGAAAATAGTTGTTCGTCGAACGACCCCGTCATATTTGGTTAAGCTGCTTGGCTTTAGGGATGATTCCAGCCTATATTTGATACTGATTTAGACATACAGGACAGCATTGATGAAAAAGCCCGTATTGCAAGCCGCCGCCCTTGTTTTGACCGTCGCGCTGTTGCCCGCCACAACTTCGGCGATTTCCGCCGTGGACGCAAATACCTATCGCGAGATGGAACAGTTCATGAGCGTCTTTGACCGGGTGCGGAATGACTATGTCGATCAGGTGGACGATGCCGATCTGATCAAAGGCGCCATTGAAGGCATGCTGGCCAGCCTCGATCCGCACAGCAGTTTTCTCGACGCCCGGGATTTTGATAATTTGCGGACCCAGACCGACGGCAATTACGGTGGCCTGGGCCTTTCGGTAACTCTCGAAGACGGCGCGGTGAAAGTCATTGCCCCGTTCAAGGACACGCCCGCCGACAAGGCCGGAGTGAAAGCCGGGGACTATATCACCCATATTAATGGTGAATTGATCTACGGCGGCACACTGGATGAAGCCGTCGAGGAAATGCGCGGCAAGCCCGGTACGCCAATCAGCATAACGATTGTACGGCCCGGTCGCGACAAGCCTTTTGACGTCACGATGGACCGTGCGATTATCGACCTCAAACCCGTCACCTGGGAAATCAAGGACCAGATCGGCGTGATCAGCATCAACAGCTTCTCTAGCGACACGGGGGCTGATGTCACTGCGGCAATTGCCGGTATCGACAAGTCGCTTGGCAAGAAGCCACTGGGCTATGTGCTCGATTTACGGTCCAATCCGGGTGGTCTGCTCGATGAAGCCGTGTCGGTATCCGACGTATTCCTGTCCCGCGGGGAAATTGTTTCGCAGCGCGGCCGCTCAAAATCCGATATCGAACGCTATTTTGCGAAGAGCGGCGACGCCGCCACCGGTCTGCCGATCATTGTCCTGATCGATGCCGGTTCGGCTTCGGCTTCCGAAATTGTTGCCGGGGCCTTGCAAGACCATCATCGTGCTCTGGTCATGGGCGAACGCAGTTTTGGCAAGGGCTCGGTGCAGACCTTGCTGCCGCTTTCCAACAACAGCGCGCTGCGGTTGACCACCGCGCGCTATTACACGCCTTCGGGCAAGTCGGTGCAGGAGGGCGGGATTGAACCGGACATCAACGTACCGCAGCTGTCCGACCCGGATTACAAGACCCGTCCCCGGTTCCGTGAATCCGATTTGCGGCGCCATCTGATCAACGAGGTCAAGCTCAAGGACGAGGTGCTCGAAGAGGATAGCAAGGACGATCCGCGCTTCATTCAGACCGCCGAAGAACTGAAAGAGGCGGGCGTTGAAGATTTCCAGCTTCATTATGCGCTGCAGACGATTGGGCGTCTTGGGCCCGATGGTTTGAAAATGGCGATGAACAAGGCGGCTAAAAAGCCTGTGAAGAAACCGGCGGTCGCGAAAAACTAGGATCCCCTGATGGCTTCGAACCGCAACGCCAATTGGCTGGCTTTCCTGCTGCCCTCAGCCTTGCTGGGCGGTGCGCTGATCAGTCAATATGGCTTTGGTCTTTATCCCTGCGAAATGTGCATGTGGCAAAGATGGCCGCATCTTGCCGCTATTGTCCTTGCCCTTCCTGCCCTTTTGCTCCGCTCTAAAAGCGGGTCGCAGGCATTGGTGGGCGCTGCGGCTATGGCGATATTGATAAGCGGGCTGATTGGTGGCTTTCATGCCGGGGTGGAATATGGCTGGTGGGAAGGGCTGACATCCTGCGCCACCACTATTCCGGCGGGTGGTGATATTCTTGATTCGATCATGAACGCGCCGCTGGTGCGCTGCGATGTAGCGCCCTGGTCGCTGTTCGGCATTTCGCTGGCCGGTTACAATTTCCTCTTGTCGGTGAGCGGTGCTATCCTCATCTTCGTGATGATGGCGACAGGGCGAAAGGATGCCAAATATGTCTGAGACAAAATTGGGGCAATCAGGAGCCGACATCGCATCGATGATCCGGGTCAACCAAGCTGGCGAATATGGAGCGGCGCAAATCTACAAGGGCCAGTTGGCGGTGATGGGCGATGACGCGCCGCACAGCAGCGCAATCCACCATATGGCAGAGCAGGAACAGCGGCATCTGGATGCTTTTGACCAGATGATTGCGGAGCGCGGGGTCCGGCCGACGGTGCTGCAACCGTTCTGGAAAGTGGTCGGCTATGCGCTGGGAGCGACCACTGCGGCGATGGGGCCGCAGGCGGCGATGGCGTGCACGGCGGCGGTAGAAACCGAAATCGACCGCCATTATCAGGAACAGCTTGATGCGCTCGAATCGGAAGATGACCCCGAACTGACCCGTATAATTGCGGAGTTTCGCGAGGAGGAATTGGAGCATAAGGAAACGGCGATTGCCTTGGGGGCGGAGGACGCACCCGGTTATCCGGCATTGAGCGCCGCGATCAGGCTGGGTTGCAGGGTTGCCATCGGTTTGTCGAAACGCATTTAGGAAGCGCGATCCGCTTCAGCGTCGGTTCAGGACGGCGGATACAAAGGAAATGATATGATACAGAAATTTTTATTCTCTGCCGCCGCCCTTTCAAGCGTAGGCATGATGGCTGCTCCGACTCTGGCCCAGGACAAGGCTGGAGACCGGGTCAATCAACTGGTCATCTATGGCGACGACCCCTGCCCGAAGAGCAGTGATGAAGAGATTGTTGTTTGCGCACGCAAGGATGAGGGCGAGCGTTACCGTATCCCCGAAACTTTGAGAGGTGGCGGTCTGGGCGATGCCAAGAACCAGGCCTGGTCGGAACGCGTCAGATCCTACGAGTATGTCGGAAAATCGGGAACCAGCAGCTGTTCGCCCACCGGAGCGGGCGGTTTCACCGGATGCACGCAGGCGCTGCTCAGTCAGGCCTATGCAGAAAAAGGCATTGATGACACGGTCAATTGGGGCCAGCTTATCGAAGAGGAACGCCAGAATAGGCTGTCCCGGATCGATGCGGAATCCGATGCGGTGGAAGAACGACTACTGGAAATCGAAGCCCAGCGCGAAGCGCGGGAAGCAGCAGCAGAAGCCGCTAGAGATCGGCTTGACGCAAAGGATGCCGACGCGCTGGAAGGCACTAATGATCTTGCCGTACCACCGGGGGCGGATGAAACCCCCGGTCCAGACGACGAATGATCAGCTAGCTTTTTTGGCTTCAATCCACCGGTTTACCTGAGCTTCGAGCATATCGAGCGGCACCGCGCCCTGTCCCAGCACGACATCGTGAAACGCACGCAGGTCGAACTTGTCGCCCAGTTCGCTTGTTGCCTTGCGGCGTAGCTCGCGGATTTTCAGTTCGCCCATTTTATAAGCCAGCGCCTGTCCGGGCCAGCTGATATAGCGATTCACTTCCGCCTCGATATTGGCGGCGCTGAGCGCGGTATTATCGGTCATGAAATCGATCGCCCGCTGCTTGCTCCAGCCTTTGCTGTGAATACCGGTGTCGATGACCAGCCGACACGCGCGCCACATTTCGTAGGACAGCCGGCCCATATTCTTGGCCGGCGTATCATAAAGTTCCATCTCGATGCCGAGCCGCTCCGAATAGAGTCCCCAGCCTTCGACAAAGGCGGTGAAAAACGCACCATGTTTGCGAAAATCGGGCATATCGAGTTCCTGTTGCAAGGCGATCTGCTGATGATGTCCGGGCACGGCTTCGTGAACGCTCAGCGCAGGAATTTCCCAGAAGGGACGTTGGTCGAGTTTCGAAGTGTTGACATAATAGAAGCCCGCTATGCCGACATCCGGCGATCCGGAATTATAATAAGCCGTAGTCGTCCCTTCGGCGGTCTCGGCCGGGATTTCCTTGATGCCATAAGGCAGCCGTGCCAGCTTGCCGATGATCGACGGCATCTTGCCATCGATGATCTTGGTCACTCGCGCGACCTTTTCCATCAGCTCTTCCGGCGTTTTGGCATAATATTGAGGATCGGTCCGCAGATGCTCGATAAACGCTTCGCGCGTATCGTAACCCGCCTCTTTGGCGACTTCCACCATCTCGGCGCGAATCCGCGCCACTTCGCTCAGGCCAATTTTGTGAATCTCGTCGGCTGATTTTGTGGTCGTTGTCATCTGCCGGATACGGAAATCATAATATTTAGCGCCGCCGGGTTGCGCCGAAACTCCCGGTTTTTTGGCACATTTCGGGGCGTAATCTTTAGTGTACCAGTCAAGATGCTTCTTCACTGCGGGGTTGATGACGCGTGTGATGGTCGTGACAGCTTCTGCCGCCAGCGCGTTGAAAGTCGCTTCGTCGATAGCCTCCGGCCGCTTGCGCGCGAACGGCTGGTAGAAACGAGACTCTTCGGGAGTGTCGGTGACCAGACCGGAAATGCTGGTATCATAGCCGACCATCGAGACGCAGGGCTGGACATAGCCGCCAGCCAGAGCCTGATTGGCAACCGCAATCGATTGGTCATTCACCGCGGCATATTTTTTCAGTCGGTTGATATAGGTTTGGTAATCCTGTGCGTTGCGGAACGGCAGGTTATTCTGCATGCTCGCAAAGCTCTGGTGCCAGCCACCCCGGTTGGTGAAATTAATGGTCCGCTGCCCAAAGCTGTTGGCCTCGATCTGCTCGGCGAGCGACCGGCGCAATATGCCATAGTTGGTCTTGTCATCCTCGCTCAACGCCGCGGGGTCGATCGCGTCCAGCCGGGCAAGCCATGTCTTTGCCTTGGCCACGCGGCGATCTTCCGCCTCCAGACTGGCGTCACTGACCCGACCGACCGGGTCGTCGATCCCGAGGGAGGAGGCAAATTCGGGATATTGTTCGAGCTGATAGGCCCAGTAGGCATCAATGACTGCATGCAATTCGGCCGATTGCCGGTTGTCATCCGTTTGCGCATGGACCGGTGCTGTGACCAGCATCGCCAATGGTGCCAGCAAGGCTAGACTCGTTCTGCGCATCATATTCTTCTCCCGACAATCTGTATAATCTCTAGCAACCATCGTGAATGATCGGAGGCTTTAGTCAAGCAGGATTTTCGCAGTCGAACAGCCGGGTTCGCAATTCCATCGCGCTTCGATAGGGAATATCGATGATCCTGAGCGGTGCTGTCGCCGAGCCGCCGGCGATGCCGATGGAAACCGTCGCCAGCTCCAGCGGATGGTCGAGCGGCGACTGGCTTACGTCGATGGTTTGAATCTTGCGGAGCGGAAGAATGGTGAACGTGCGGCGCCACCAGCCGGACCGGACATAGAGTTGGCGCTGGTCCAGAGCATATCGGTGATGACGCCAGTTGAGGAACTGGATCACGTTGGCCGGAACGGCCAGCAGAATGATCGCGAAAAAGCCGCCATGTACGATATATCCGGTGCCGAGGGCGATCCCGGCCAGCACCAGTCCTATAATAATCACGCGACGCCACCAGAAGGCAGGACTGACCCGATGAAATTCGAGATCGGGCGGTGCCGGTCGCACCGCGCTCCCGGCAAGTATCGGCTCGATCTCTGCCAGACTCGCACAAGGGGCCGCGCTATGGTCGGATTCTCCACTGCCATCTCCGGCCAGCGACGTAAATTTTAGATGATACCAGCCAAAGCGCGCCCGAACCGGACCGGTCTGCAGGATTGCGGCCTGAACGCGATGGACCGGCATCACCATGTCGGTCAGGGTGAATAGCCCGCGCCGTCGCCGAAATCCGGGCTGTCCGGTGCCTATCCGGTCGAGACGGAAGCCATATTCGCGGACAAACGTCCTGACGATACCGCTGACGAAGCCGATCGTGACCAGAGACAGGATCGCGGCCAGCGCCCCGCCGATCCGAACCCATGAACTAAAGCCATTGATTGTCTCCTGTTTCGGCAAAGCGTCGATCCAGTTGCGGGGATTGAAGAAGCCGTCGGGGAGAAGAAAATCCAGATTCTGGGCGAGCGCACCGAGAATTGCCAGCAGGACGAAAGAGAAGTTAAACAGTCCGGCGATGAATATGCGGCGATTGTCCATCGCGAATAGCGGCGGGGCATCTGCTGTGACGGACTGGTCGTCCACCAAGGCATCACCGGCGTTCAACCCGGCTTTATAGTCGCGGATGGTATCGCGCAGCTTCTCTGCGGCTGGCCGCGACAGCGCATCCAGCTGACCATCTTCGCCGCCGCCGGCCCCGGTTTCCAATGCGACCGTAGCAAGACCAAGCAAGCGGCTGACCAGCTTCTGTTCGAGGCTGACGTCCTGAATCCGGTCGAAAGGGATGGAGCGGTTGTTGCGATTGAGCAGGCCGCTTTTGATGCGGATGTCCCGGGCCGTGACTTGATAGGTGAAGCGCGACCAGATCAGGGCGGTCACCCCGACGACCAGCGCGACCAGCGCCAGCGCGGCGAGCAGGGTGTAGGCGATGTTCCGATCGAACAGGCTGAAATGGAGGACGATGATCGCAATGATATTCCGGCCCAGCATCGACAATGATTTCAGGATGATGCTGAGCGGGTGCAGCCGCCGGAACGGCACTGCGTCTTCAGTCACTGATCGTGCTGTCGCGTCGGTCATATCATATCTTGGCGGATATGGCCCTTGATCGTCTCGCGCATTTCTTCGGCATCGGCGGTGGCAAGGCCGGGCAGGGTAACGATGCTGTTATGTGTGCCCGCCGTGTGCACGATCAATGTCGACAGGTCGAACAGCCGCTGCAGCGGTCCCTGCGCCACATCGATATGCTGGATCCGGTTGAACGGCACAATCGTGTCGGTACGCCAGAGAAAACCGCGCAACACCCGCAATTGCTCGTCGCCCATGTCATAGCCCCAGCGCCGATATCTACGGCCCGGCAGAGCGAGAATGAAAAACAGGGCCATCATCATAATCACCCCCCAAATGGTCCACGGGGTGTAATCGAGCAACTCGCCAGGCAGCTGCGTTTGAACCGCCATATCCGCGATCGTGGCCAAGATGACAAGCGGCACCCAAGTCAAAACACTGTTTAATCGCATCAGCGCTTTTTGCGATGGATCGAGCGGCGTCAAACCCTGATTGTAACGCCGCGCCGGGTCGTTTGAATTGTGATCCGCTGGAACCATTTGGGGTGTCTGTTCGTTCATTCAGCGTGCTGTGAACCAACCGTATCACGGATGCAAGACGGCTTGACCTGTTCCCGTGCTATACTGGTGTCACCAGCGATTCGAACACCAGAAAAAGGAAGTTTCCATGGACGATAATATCTATAAAATCACCGAAGTCGTAGGCAGTTCATCGAAGAGTATTGAGGACGCAATCGAAAAAGCGATCACCCGAACCGCAGAGACGGTCAAGGATCTGGGCTGGTTTGAAGTCACCGATACCCGTGGGCATATTGTCGATGGCAAGGTTGCTCATTATCAGGTGTCATTGCGCATCGGATTTACCCATCATTCGACGGTCTGATAAAAAGATCAATATTCAATGTTGGTTGGTAGAGCTTGTCACTCTCGCCGGCCGACAAAATGATGAAGTCATTCGAGCAGTGCTCTTGAATTGAAAGCGCCTATGCAATTCAACGCGCCAAAGCGGTTTCGGCCTGCTCGATCAAAGATTTGATAATTTCGGCCACGGATTCTTCCGCTTTCACCATGCCGACCGATTGTCCGGCCATAACACTGCCAGATTCGATATCGCCGTCGATCACCGCCTTGCGCAGCGCTCCGGCCCAGAAATGCTCGATCTGCAGCTGCGCTTCGCCCATCTCGATTTCCCCGGAGTCGAGCAGCTTGGCGACCTCGATCTGCTTGCGGGTGAATTCTTCGGTGCCCTTGTTCTTGAGTGCACGCACCGGGATCACCGGCAGGCGCGGATCGACCTGGACGCTGGTGATTGCATCGCGGGCATTGCCGCGGATGAAGGCTTTCTTGAACGCTGGATGGGCGATGGATTCATGGGCGCAGACAAAGCGTGTACCAAGCTGGACGCCGCTTGCGCCCATTTCGAGATAGGCGGCGATCATCTCACCCGTGCCGATCCCGCCGGCGACGAATACCGGAAGCTGATCGGCTATTTCCGGCAATATTTCCTGTGCCAGCACGGAAGTGGAAACAGGGCCGATATGGCCGCCGGCCTCCATACCTTCGATGACAATGGCATCGACCCCCGATCGGATGAATTTTTTGGCAAGCGCCATGGCGGGGGCGAAGCAGATCACTTTGGCCCCGGTTTCCTTGATCGCTTCGAGACTGCCTTTGGGCGGAATTCCACCCGCGAGAACAACGTGAGTGACCGCATGTTTCCCGCACACCGCAATCAGATCCATCAGATCGGGATGCATCGTGATCAGGTTGACTCCGAACGGTTTGTCGGTGCGTTTCTTTGTCTCGGCAATTTCGGTGTCGAGCAAGTCCGGCGTCATCGCGCCGCAGGCAATCACGCCAAAGCCGCCAGCGTTGGAAATCGCGCTGACCAGATTGCGTTCCGATACCCAGGACATCGCCCCGCACATAATCGCAGTCTCGCTGCCGAGAAGATCGGTTCCGCGGGACATGAGATGTTCTAGCTTCGATTGGGTCATATGGTTTTTTCCTTCACACCCATACCTAATTAAAGGAAGGGGTGCGTGATGAGGGGGTGGCTCGCTACCGACCCCCGAAATTCATGAACAGGGACAATTCCCCGACTCGGGTGAAGGAGAAGGGATTGTCCTTCAAGCCGCATCCTCTGCGTCCAGCCCGTAAGCAGTATGGAGCACCCGCAACGCCAGTTCGGTATAGTCTTCCTCGATCAAGACACTGACCTTGATCTCCGACGTGGTAATCGCCTGAATATTCACGCCGCGCTCTGCCAGCGCCCGGAACATGGTCGCGGCGATGCCGGCATGGCTTTTCATGCCGACGCCGACCACCGATATTTTCGCTACATTGGTGTCGGGAATCAGGCGGTTGAAGCCGATTTTCTCCCGCGCGCCTTCCAAAACCTGCATCGCCCGGTCGAGATCGACGCCTGGCACGGTGAAGGTCACGTCGGTCTCGCCTTTCTCCCGGCCGACGTTCTGGATGATCATGTCGACATTGATCGCGGCATCGGCGAGCGGCGCAAAGATATCCGCCACCGCGCCCGGTTTGTCGGGCACGCGGGTCAGGGTGATCTTTGATTCATTCTTGTCATGGGCGATGCCGGTGATCAGCTGTCCTTCCATATCTTCTATCTCCATTTCGTCTTCGCCGACGATCATCGTGCCGGGCAGGTCGTCTGCGGTCCAGTTGGTATTTTCGTCGGTAAAGGAAGAAAGCACCTGTATGCGCACGCCTTCTTTCATCGCCAGCCCTACCGAGCGGGTCTGCAGCACTTTCGCACCGACGCTGGCCAGTTCTAGCATTTCTTCAAATGTGACTTTTTTCAGCTTCCGTGCCCGGGTCACGATGCGCGGGTCGGTGGTATAGACACCATCGACGTCGGTATAGATATCGCAGCGATCCGCCTTGACCGCTGCTGCGATCGCGACGGCGCTGGTATCCGACCCGCCGCGTCCCAATGTCGTGATCCGGCCGTCTTCGCTAAGTCCCTGAAAGCCGGGAATGATCGCGATTTCACCACTCGCCATGGCTGCGACCAGCTTCTCCGCATCGATCGTGTCGATCCGCGCCTTGCTATGCGCTTCCAGGGTGCGAACCGGCATTTGCCACCCGAGCCAGCTGCGCGCCTTTGCGCCAAGGGACTGCAGCGCAATCGCCAGCAGGCCGGACGTCACCTGCTCGCCGGAGGACACCACGACGTCATATTCCGCCGCATCATAGAGCGAACTGGCTTCCCGGCAAAAATTGACGAGACGGTCCGTATCGCCCGCCATGGCGGATACAACCACCGCCACTTCATGGCCGGCGTCGGCCTGTTGCTTGACGATCTGCGCAACCCGGCGGATCCGTTCAATACCGGCCATCGACGTGCCGCCAAATTTCATCACTATGCGCGCCATGGGGCTGTTGGGAAAACTTTCGATAAAAAGGGCCTGAACAGGATCGAAAATCCTGATAAAGAGGGGGCATGACAAAGGCAAGTAGCAGCACGATCAACCCCGGCGAAGCAGCGCATTTTGGCGCACTCGCTGCCGACTGGTGGGACCCCAAGGGATCATCGGCCATGCTCCACCGGCTGAATCCGGTACGGCTGAGCTATATAAGGGACGCGATAGACCTGCATTTTCACGGCGATAGTAGCCGGTTGAATCCGCTTGTCGGGAAAAAAGCGTTGGACGTCGGTTGCGGCGCGGGCCTGCTTTGCGAACCGCTGGCGAGACTGGGCGCGAGGGTAACCGGCCTCGATGCGGCGGCGGAAAATATTGCCGTGGCCAAGGCGCATGCCGAACCGCAAGGGCTGGATATCGATTATCGCAACCAAGCGATCGAGGATTTTGGTGGAAAAGACTTCGATCTGGTGACGTCGCTGGAGGTGCTCGAACATGTCGATGATCC
>RCMY010001994.1_pt1 | contig 18738 bp, 18 predicted proteins | sample 2041341 | NCBI WGS metagenome assembly RCMY01 (sample SAMN09708234, study PRJNA481090) | Marine sediment metagenome, whole genome shotgun sequencing project. | reverse complement strand
ACCGACACGAAGTTGCCCTCGCGGGATTTTGAGTCCCGTGCGTCTACCAGTTTCACCACTCCGGCGTAGGTTCCGTATATACCCCATTTTCCTGTTTACCGTCAAGGGGAAAAGGTGCTAAGCCTTCCACTATCTTGCAGTTTCCAGTAATAAAGAGCACAGGTAAGAGGAAGAGAGACAACAGCTGCTCACCAGGTCGCTTTATAGACCTTGTAGCGCTTGAGAACTTTATTTATATAGTGCAGTGTTTCAGGAATGAGGGGCACCCCACCAGTGCGCGCCACCCGCCCGGGACCGGCGTTATAGGCAGCAAGGGAGAGGATAAGGTCTTCATTGAAACTATCGAGGAGACTGCGCAGATAGCGGGTGCCGCCATCGATGTTTTCCAGCGGATTAAAGGGGTCGCTCACCTGTAAATCACTTGCCGTTCCAGGCATGAGCTGCATCAGCCCCTGGGCGCCGCAGTGCGAGACTGCTTGATTGTCAAAAGCGGATTCGGTGTGGATGATGGCCTTTATCAGCGACGGATCAATATTATAGAGTCTGCCGATGCGAATTATTTCCCGGTCATATCTGGCCGAATCCGCACCACCGGAACCGTAGTTGCTTGAACTGCGGGAGCTGCGGGTGGGAAGATTGGCCCAGTTGACATCTTTTTTTAACTCAACTGATGTGCAGTCGGAGCTATTGCGGACATTGGTAAAATTCGCGGTCCCGACTGCATCACGGCAGAGGTACATTTCTGCCTGCAGAATGCCGCTGTCAAAAACAAGCAAAACCAGCGCCAGCAATGCATAGACACCAACTGGCAGGCGGGCCGGATACAACCTGGCACGAAGGAAGTGGATAAAACCTCCGTGCCGGGATGCCTTCGGTAGCTCGGGAGCAGATTTGCTGTCTCTGAAGGATGTATTCAATGCTCCTTTCATTTATTTGGTTCGTTTTTCCCAATCCGCCAGGAATTGCGCCATGCCGATGTCAGTCAGAGGATGTTGGGCCAGCTGGGTGATCACCTTCAGGGGAATCGTCGCAATATCCGCACCGATAAGCGCGGCATCCATGACATGCTGCGGGCTTCTGACGCTGGCCACGATAATCTCGCTCTCATACCCGTAGTTGTCATAGACGGTGGCGATATCGCTGATTAAGTCCATACTGGGGGTGCCAATATCGTCCAGACGCCCGACAAAAGGGCTGACAAAGGAGGCACCTGCCTTCGCGGCGAGAAGTGCCTGCGCAGAGGAAAAGACCAGTGTTACATTGGTTCTGATGCCTTCGGCGGCAAGTTGTTTTACTGCTTTCAGCCCTTCAATAATCATCGGGATCTTGACGACGACATTGTCGGCGATCTTGGCCAGTTTTTTGGCCTCGACCAACATCCCTTTCGCTTCAATACTGACGACTTCGGCGCTTACCGGACCATCGACCAACTTGCAGATTTCGGCGATAATTTCTTCAAACGGTTTACTTTCCCTGGCAATCAGCGAAGGGTTGGTGGTAACGCCATCGACCATACCCATCTCAAGGCCTTTTTTGATCTCATCGATGTTAGCCGTATCTATAAAAAACTTCATGTGTGTTCTCCTTGTTTGGTTCTGAAGGTATTGCAGCACTTCTTGCTACAAAAATAATGCTTTACACCCTGGTGCTCGTAGATCACGGCTTGCTGCCGGGGCACGAGTTTCTTGCAGACCGGGTCCTCTTCCAGGATATCGTTTAAAGGCATCTCCCTGTCTGACGTTTTCTTCCTAGCAGACGTCACTGATGGCTTCCTGCCGCCTGTTATGAGCCGGTAGGCAATATAGATCAGGATGGCAATTATTATTATGCGTAGGGGGCTCAATGTTCTCTCTAGAGTCGGGGAATATCTTTCACGTGTACCAGGACCGCTCGCTTACATAAGCATCTCATCTTTTTTGCCACTTTGCAAGGTCGGTTATTCGTTCCACTGGCCATGAATGATTTCTTGTTTTTTGTTTGTCGTCGAATCGATTCTCTCGCGCAGACGAGCTTCCATAACGGTAATTGGCTCTTTACTGAAGTTGTCACTAAAGTCTGGTTCCAGTTCGGCCAAAGGAACCAGCACGAACAGGCGGTCGCCAATGCGTGGATGCGGCAGGGTCAGTTCCGGGCTGTCCATAACGGTATCGCCATAGTAAAGCAGGTCAAGATCCAGACTCCGGTCCTGATAGCCAAATTTTTTTTCACTCCTCTTTCGACCAAACGAGGCCTCTACAGCAAGCAGGACGTGGAGGAGTTCAAGAGGAGAAAGTGTCACCTGCAATCGACCGACAGCGTTGGTAAACCAGTGCTGACTGGTCATATCAACCGGTGCGGTCATATAAGGACTCGACAATCCGTCTAAAACAATGCCATCGACAGCTTCGAGAGCTTGCCAGGCCTCCTGAAGCAGAGTTTTGCTGTCGCCGAGATTGGAACCAAGGCCAATAAATGCTTTGGCTGCTTTATTGTGTAACAAAAGGGAATTCCTCTATTAGAAAAAGCCTAAAAACCAGAGATGGCTAAGTAAAAAGCTTCATATACGCCCAAAGGAAGTGCCCTTGGGGTACTTTTTACGACGCCATCAAAGATCTTGCAGGCCCAGCACATCAAACATGGAATACACCCCACACTCTTTGCCGACAATCCACGCAGCAGCAGTCGTGGCCCCTTTAGCGAAATGATCGCGGCTGTGGGCCCGGTGTACCAGTTCGATTCTTTCTCCCGGTCCGGCAAAGTAGACGGTATGCTCGCCGACGATATCCGCTGCCCTGATGCTTTGAATGCCGATTTCCTTCGGTTTTCGCTCGCCGATTATGCCACTACGTTCAAGCACCACCACATCATCGAGGTTGCGGTTGACACCCTCAGCAGCCATTTCCGCGAGTTTGAGTGCCGTACCACTCGGAGCATCTTTCTTTTTATTGTGATGCGCCTCGATGATTTCAATATCGTAATCATCGCCTAAAATTGCCGCCGTCTTCTTGACAAGCTTGAAAAGGGCATTGACGCAAATCGACATATTGGGCGCCTGAACACAGGGGAAGTTTTTTGCCAGCTCCTGCAATTCCGCCAGATTTTCGGCAGAAAGCCCGGTGGTGCCAATAACCATCGCTTTGTTATGTCTGGCCGCGAGCCGGGCAAACTCCATAGTCGCCTTATGAAAAGTGAAGTCGATGATCACATCGCCTTTATCGATTACCGACTCAAGCCCCTCGCTGATGAGTATCCCGTTCTCCGCACCAAGCGCCACTACCCCGGCATCCTTGCCGATGGCAGGACTGCCGGTTGCCTCAAATGCAGCGGCGTATTCCATCATAGGGTGGGCATTGACCATATACGCAACCCGTTGCCCCATCCTGCCGGCCGCTCCAGCTATTATTACTTTTATCATGTAGTCACCCTCAATTTGAGGTTGTTGTCTCTAAAGAAGGTCGAGTGCAGCCATGCCCACTTTCAGTTTCTCAAGACTCGGTGCATCCATCGTTGCCAGCGGCAAACGGGGCAAGCCACTTTTGATCCTGCCCATCAGCTCCAGTGCTTTTTTGGCCGGCACCGGATTTGGATTGCAGAACATCAGTTTCATCAGCCCGAACATTTTATAGTGCAGTTCATTGGCCTTTTTAAGATCGCCTGCCATGGCAGCCTCGATCATCTCGGCCATCCCGTGTGGATACACATTGGAGATTACCGAGATAACACCGCGTCCGCCGATAAGCGCCGTCGGCATGGCGGTAAAATCATCTCCGGACAAAATGATAAAATCCTTTGGACAACGACGAATGACATCGGTTACCTGCTCAAGGCTGCCGCACGCCTCTTTAATGCCGATGATATTGTCTATTTCCGCCAGTCTGGCAACGGTTTCCGGCAACATATTGACGACCGTTCTTCCCGGCACATTGTACAGAAACATGGGAATATCAACATGTTCGGCAATTTCCCGAAAATGCAGATACATGCCTTCCTGATTCGGCTTGTTGTAATAAGGTACCACCGACAGGACCGCATCAGCCCCGCTGTCTTTGGCACTTTCTGTTAACTCTATCGCCTCGAGGGTATTATTTCCACCAGTCCCGGCGACCACAGGAACACGGCCGTTAACCGCTTTGACGGTGAGGTCAATGACCCGCTTATGTTCAGCAAAGCTTATCGTCGCCGATTCGCCGGTTGTGCCACACGGCACTATTCCATGCGTACCGCTGTCAATCTGAAACTCAATGAGATCAATCAGCCCTTGTTCATCCAACTTGCCGTCGATAAACGGGGTTACCAGTGCAACAAGCGCTCCGTTATATTTTTCCATACTTCCTCCTTGTAATACAATCGTTGTTCATCTGAAGTAAGTGTTCGCCAGCACCGAATCTGTTTTGTCATCGGCCCTTAAACGTACCAATAGTAAAGTTTAATGACCTCTTTCGCGCATCTCCGGCACTGGTGAATGCTTACAGTTCGGAGGTTATTCAGGCCTTGGCGGTCTTCCGGTGAGCGGTTACCATCTGGACAATGTATCAGAACAGCGCTTCAGCGGTCAGGTTTCCAGTACATATCAGCCTGGTGGGTCCCTGTATGAAAACGTTTTCCGCCACCGGTCCGTCGTGTAGATCAAACAGTATCGTCAACATTTCTCCACCGGAAGTTATAATTTCCATAGGTGGATCGATGCCCTTTTGCATGCAGGCAAAAAGTGCTGCAGCCACAGCGCCGGTGCCGCAGGCCATGGTCTCGTCTTCGACCCCACGTTCGTAGGTGCGTACCTTGAGCTTGCCGTCGGGCAGCACTTTCACGAAGTTGACATTCGCTCCTTTTGGCTCGAACATTTCAAGAAACCGTACTTTTCGTCCCCATATTCTTACCGGGATATCGTCTTCTTTAACAAAAATGACCACATGCGGCACGCCGGTGTTGACATAGGTTGCCGCATATTCTTCATCGCCGAGTTCCAGGGAAATGTCCAGCCGGAAATCGAAGGGTTGAACCATTTGCACTCGGACAACATCCTCCGGGTCACAGATTTCCGCTTCGACAATACCGGCCAGGGTCTCAAGTTTCATTTTTTTACCGGCAATTTTATGGCGATAGGCAAAACGTGCCGCACAACGAGAGCCATTGCCGCACATCTCGGCCACTGAACCGTCGGCATTATAAAAATTCCAGCCAATATCGGCTTTTGTTGACTCTTCGATAAAAATAAGACCATCCGCCCCAACAGAAAACATCCGCCGACATATCTTCCGGGCGAGACCCGGCTGCTCGGCACGAGGGATTTTCAGGGACCGATTGTCGATAATCACAAAATCATTACCGGCCCCACTCATCTTTTCAAAGGCGATTGGCATGGTGATTGGCATCACTGAGCCTCCTTACATTTTTCAATGGTCGTAAAAACTACCTAACCATCTCTAATTTGAAGATTTTACCAGTTTCTCTTTTGAAGAAAAAACACATTAATTTTTACAACGATACCATGAATAATCATCAAGACATATACTCAAATGACGGAACCCTCAAGCCGCATCCATCACGGCTGGAGGGCATCTTAAAACGCCACGACGAGTATGCTTTTTCGATCAGTGCCTGGGCGTAGCTTCTTTCGATTTATTGCTCTCATTTGCTGGCTTGGACTTATCAATGGCAGTGATGGCATAGTAATAGCGCGTATTTTCTTTGGCTTTGCTATCGACAAAAAGGGTACGCTCTGCATCGACCTCACCAAGCAGTTCATAGGTATCCTTATCGCTGGCACGACGGTAGATCCGGTACCCGGCAATATCGGCTGCGTCACTCTTCTCCCAGAAAACCTTCGCCCCAACGTCGGTCCGTATCACCGTAACCTCCAGAGGCGAAGCAGGGGGAACCAGATCGACTGGAACTGCTGCGACTTCCTCGCTGATTCCGCCGTTGATCAAGGCATCTTTAAAGACCATCATACTCTGGATGGTATAAGAATACCGCACACCATTGCTGACCCGACGATCAACATAATCGGTTGTCGCCACCGGTTCCCCCAGCGGCTGAAAACCTTTCCCGCCGACGCTGCGCAACACCTGATATTTCATAGCCATTGTCACAGGGCTGCCGTCGGTAAGGACAGTAACCGGTTGCCAGGTGAGGTTGATCTCTCCATCTCCCGGCGTTGCCGTAACCTCTGAAGGAGCCGCTGCCGGCTGATACCAGACAAAATTCACGATATTCGAATCACCACTGTCCGCCCACCAGCTGGTGCGGGAACGGACCTTGACAAAATACTTATAACCGGGTCGCAACAGTGATAATTGGAAGCCGGCCTTTTTTCTGACTTTACCGTCGATAGGGGAACCGCCATCGATTGTCAGCGGTTCGCCGAAAGGAATGGGACAGGTACCACAATAGTCTTCCAGCGATATTTCCGCCTGATACAATTCAAACGATGCAATATCCTCAAGCGCCGAACCGCTGATTGTCTTCACAGGATACGACCAACTGAGCGCCACGCCCTTCTCGTTAGTCTGGTAGAGCAGGTCGGTAACCGCAGTCGGTACAACATTTTGCGGTGGTATAGGCGCATTCTTATAACCACAGCCACTCGTAGCCAAGAGAAGGAACATTACCAGCACGAAGAGCCCTGCCACCCGTACCAGGGAACTTTTTTTCATTGGCTGAGCCCCAGATTTTTCTCCGCTGCGACAAGCGCTTCCTCCACTCTTACTCTGCCGGTACCTCCGGTGGAGATCCTGCTGTTGACAGAACCTTGGATACTCAGGATTTCATAGACATCTTTCTCGATTACCGTAGAAAATTGGGTCAGTTCCTGCATCGTCAGGTCCGGCAATTCACGACCTTTTTCCAGGCAATAGGCCACAGCCCTGCCGACAATCCCGTGCGCCTCTCTGAAGGGCACGTTTTTCAACACCAGATAATCGGCGAGATCGGTGGCCGTCATACAGCCGGTTGTCGTGGCCTCAGCCATCCGTTTGGTATTAAATGTGAGATTCATAAGGAGTTCGGCCATAATCGAAAGAGACGCCGAAACGGTGTCTACAGTGTCGAAAACCGGCTCTTTGTCTTCCTGCAGATCACGGTTGTAGGTGAGCGGCAAACCTTTCATCAAGGTGATAAGAGTTATCAGACTGCCGACAACACGACCGCTCTTGCCCCTGATCAGCTCGGGAATATCCGGATTTTTCTTCTGCGGCATGATCGATGAGCCGGTACAGAATTTATCGGAAATATTGACAAAATTAAATTCCTGGCTCGACCAGAGCACCAGCTCTTCCGAAAGCCTGGAGAGATGGAGCTGGATCATGGTGCAGGTGCTGGTAAACTCTATAGCGTAATCCCGGTCCCCGGAGGTGTCCATGGAATTGGCGGTAACACCGGCAAAACCAAGGGCTTTGGCCACCTGTTCTCGATCGATCGGCAAGCCGGTTCCAGCCATGGCCGCACAGCCAAGCGGCGACAGGTTGATCCGCTTGCGGCAATCGGCCATCCGCTCAAAGTCCCTGCCAAACATCTCGTAGTAGGCCAGCAGATGGTGGGCAACCTGTACCGGCTGGGCCCTTTGCATATGGGTATAGCCGGGCATAACGTGACCGAGGTATTTTCTAGCCGAAACGACAAAGGCCTTGCGGATGTCCTGGAGCAGAGCCATGAGTATGTCGCACTGCTCACGCAGATACATCTTGAAATCCAGAGCGACCTGATCATTTCTCGACCGGGCACTATGCAGCTTCGCACCTGCCGGGCCAATCCGTTCGACCAGGGATTTCTCGATATTCATATGAATATCTTCCAGCTCGCGCCGGAATTGAAATGTGCCCTGCTCTATCTCCTTCTCAATTGCTGTCAGGCCCTCTGTTATTGCCTTCAGTTCATCTCTGGTAAGAATCCCATGGTCTGCCAGCATGTCGGCATGGGCCTTGCTCCCCGCGATGTCATACTTATAGAGCCGGGAATCATAATGAATGGAGGCGGAAAAGGCCTCCACCGAGGCGGCAGTCCCTTCACTGAAACGGCCTCCCCACATTTTTCCCGATCCGCTTTTTTTCGGTTCACTCATAGCTGGTACTCTCAATAAAACTAGTGATTATTTTAATTTGAAATCTGGTTTTTATATAAGGCTTTCTAAGATTGCCTTCTGGATATACTTTTTGTTTTCCGCCTGATCAAATGCTACGCACTGTACCGACTCCAACACCTCCTCGGTTATTTCCTCTTCCCGGTGGGCGGGAAGACAATGCAAAACAATACAGTCGGCCGGGGCTTTATCCAGCAGCTCAATATTCAACTGATATTTGGAAAAGATGCGCAGCCTTGCTTCCTGTTCACCCTCCTTGCCCATGGGAGCCCATGCACCGACATTGATGACATCTGCAAGGCGTATCGCCTCCTCTGGACTACGGACAAGGGTAATGGGTTTTTTTGCTCTTTTCCGGCCTGCGGTAAAAATTCCACTGTCCGGTTCATAGCCCCTGGGACAAGCCAGGATCAGCTCAAAACCAATAACTGCCGCCGCCTGAATCCAGGAGTCCGCCATGCTATTACCATCGCCAATCCAGGACATATTCAGATCTTCGAAAGCCCCTTTTCTTTCATAAATGGTCATCAGATCACTCAGCACCTGCCAGGGATGATACTCGTCCGTAAGAGCATCACTTTTTGGAACCGTCACATTATCGACGAGTCCATCAACCGCCTCCGGCCCCTTACCGGCCTGCTGCTCTTGTTTCAGTTCAATCGCCCGATCGATGATATCGATCAGTTCTGTTTTAGTAAATTCCTGTAACGATCGTAAATGATTCGGCACTTTGTTCACCTCAAAACAAAAAAGAGAATTCTCTGGTCTGTGTACCTCTCCATGGCTGCGTTTTCTTTTTACCAGCATACAGATTCTTTTCTTGTTGGACACTCGATAAGAATCTGTAACAGGACTGGCACCACTCAAGCGAGTACTAAAAAGAACACCCGTCAAGCGAATATTAAAAAGAATCCCGGCTTTATTCCTGTTTACCAGGGTTCGTACAAAGGGAGAGAGGTGGTATCATTACCTAAAAGAGGGGTGATTTGCAAAACATTTCCCCTCAAAAAGAGCAACGATTGCGTATTTTTCAGTCGTAAAAAGAAAAATCAAACCTCCGCGAGAACCTCGGCAAGCGCTGCCACCAGCTGATCAATTTCTTCTGTAGTAACAATAAGCGGAGGGACAAACCTGAGCGCCACATTGCCGGCAAAGTTCATCAAAAAACCGCGATCGAACATCTTATTGACGATCTCGGTACCATGGGCAACACCCTGTTCGGTGAGGACGGCGCCAACGAGAAGGCCCATCCCTCGCGCTGAAGAGAGAATGGCCGGAAACTGTTGGGCGAGCGCCTGCAGCTCGGCCCTAAAATAATCGCCCTTCCGCTTGACGTCGGCCAAAAAGCCGTCGGCCAGCATGATCTTCAAGGTGGCCACAGCAGCAGCACAGGCCACCGGATTGCCGCCGAAAGTAGAGGCATGGGTACCGGGGACAAAGGCTGCAGCTATCTTTTCACTGGTAAGCAGAGCGCCGATAGGCAGCCCGTTACCCAGTGCTTTGGCCATGGTCATGATATCCGGCTGAACACCCAGCTGTTCGTAGGCAAAGAGACTTCCCGTCCGGCCCATCCCGGTCTGGATTTCATCAAAAATAAGCAGCAAGTCATGCTTCTTACAGAGTGCTTCTATGCCGTGCAGATAATCTTTAGCAAGAGGCCGCACGCCGCCTTCACCCTGGAGAGGTTCACAGAGAATGGCACAGGTGGAACTGTCGATCATCTGTTCCAAAGCTGACAAGTCACCGAACGGGGCATGAAGAAATCCCTCTGGCAGCGGCTCAAATCCTTTGTGAAACTTGGCCTGTCCGGTCGCCGCCACGGTGGCAAGGGTCCGACCATGAAACGATCCGGACAAACTGATAATTTTATAGCGCCCCGCACTTGAATAAATGCGGGCCAGCTTTATCGCCGCCTCATTGGCCTCGGCACCACTGTTGCATAAAAAGAGCTTTTCCCCGAAGGAATGCGCGATGATCATTTCGGCCAGCTCGATCTGCGGCAGGGTATAATAGAGGTTGGAGACATGCACCAGTTCGCCTGCCTGGCGACAGATTGCTTCGGTTATTTTGGGATGCGCATGGCCAAGGGCACAAACGGCAATACCGGCCATAAAATCCAGGTATTCTCTGCCATCGGCATCAAATAGCCGACATCCTGAACCCTTTACCATCGCGGCGGGGTACCTGGCGTAGGTACCGACAAATACTTTGTCGCCTCTTTCTTTGAGCTTTTTATTGCTGTTCATAACGTATATTCTCGCAAAATCATAGGGAGTTGGATTGTTGAATAGAATTGTTTTGTGAAAAATTTTATGAAAATTATCATCACTGATAAACACGTAACAAGCCGGTTTCAGGATGGCTAAGTAAAAAGCTTCATATGCGCCCATCGGAAGTGCCCTTGGGGTGCGAGGCGTAAGATTTTTCTATCATTTCGGCGTACTAGAGTACGTCGTAATGATAGAAAAATTGCAACAACGACGCAGATGAAGAATTTTTACGACGCCATCACTAGTAAATTTCCGTACCCACACCTTCATTGGTAAACATCTCCAACAAGATCGCATGCTCTACCCGCCCGTCAATAATATACGTTTTACCAACCCCACGGCGCAGGGCGTCTTCACAGCAGCGCACCTTCGGGATCATACCACCGGCGATGGTTCCGTCATCGATCAATCCTTCCATTTTCTGGTACGGTAGCGTGGTGATTAATTTGCCTTTTTTGTCTTTTACCCCCGGAACATCGGTCAGCAGCATCAATTTTTCCGCGGAGAGCGCACCGGCAATAGCTCCGGCAACCAGATCCGCATTGATATTAAACGCCTGCCCGTCATCACCTACACCGACCGGGGCGATGACTGGGATGAAATCTCTCTGGTACAGGCTTTCCAGAACACTGGTGTTTATTTTGGTAACCTGGCCGACCCGACCCAGATCGATAAGTTCGGGCGGTGCATCCTGCATTGGATCGTCGGCTCTGGAGCTGTTCATTTTGAGCTTTTCAGCACAGACCAGGTCGCCGTCACGGCCCGAAAGCCCAACGGCCTTGCCGCCACAATGATTAATCAGGCCGACAATCTCTTTATTTACCTTTCCCACCAAAACCATTTCCACCACATCCATGGTTTCGCCGTCAGTCACCCGCATCCCCTGTATATAACAGGGTTTGATGCCCAGACGATCGAGCAGCAGGTTGATCTGGGGACCACCGCCGTGCACAATAACCGGGTTGATACCGATCTGTTTAAGCAGAATTACGTCAAGGGCGAACTGTTTTTTGAGGTGTTCGTCCACCATGGCATGGCCACCATATTTAATGACAATGGTTTTATGCCGGAATTCCTGCATATAGGGAAGGGCTTCAAGAAGCACTTTCGCCTTTGCTATACTCTCCTCAACGTTTTTTGCCATAGCACCCTACTCGACCTGATGATCGATCCTTATATTATTCTATAAAATCAAAGAGCTAAACTAGCGAGCCATCTTTTTTCAACAAGGTGCTATTGTAATTCTTCATATTATGTAAGTAAAGCACTCTTTGTTGCCGCGCCCGCACACCATCTGCTTTACATTTATAGACCTTTACGCTACGATGGGCTCGGTATACTTTGCCGGTCTTGGTACATCATTATAACCATGGTAAGTTCTGATGAAATTTATCGATAGCACTTCTATCATAAGCAACATTTTTTTTATTTTGGCCCTTTTCTTTTTCGGCCCGATGACTGCTCTCGCAAGTGATGCTCCCATCCATGTCGAAGCAGATCGCATGTCCTCGACTGAGCGAACCAGTTCAGTGGTTTTTAACGGAAACGTCGACGCCAGACAGGCAGACGTGAGAATCCGTTCGGATGAAATGACCGTCTATTACACGCAACCGGACAAAGACAAGAAAGCCGAGCCAGGAGATAAATCGGCGACCCAGCAAGTAGAGAAACTTGTCTGCATTGGCAATGTGGAAATTACCAGGGGAGACTGGCTGGGGACCTCAAAAAAAATGACCTATCTCTCCAAGGAGAGACAGGTTATACTTACTGATAACGCAAAAGCATGGCAAAACCAAAATATGGTGAGTGGTGACAAGATCATCTACTACCTGGATGAAGGGCGGTCGGAAGTCATCGGCGACAGCTCGGCAACCGTGGGCAAAGGCAAAAAACCAGGCGAGAAGAAACCTTCGCGGGTTAATATGACCATCCGTCAATAAGCCCTTTTGGAACCAACTGAAAATCAGCCTTGCAGGAGCGAAACGAGTCGATAGCAGATTAGATGTCAACACTTGAAACACAAAATATCGTCAAACGCTACGGCGCCCGCACAGTAGTTGATGGCGTCAGTCTCCAGGTGAAATCTGGCAACGTGGTTGGTTTACTCGGACCAAACGGTGCCGGCAAAACCACCACATTTTACTCGATCGCCGGTTTCATTCGCCCTGATAAAGGTGACATCATTTTTGATGGAGAGGTGATCACGCATCTTCCCATCCATAAAAGAGCCAGGAGGGGGATCTCCTACCTGGCCCAGGAACCGTCGATTTTCAAAAAACTCACGGTGGAGGAAAACGTTCGAATCATCCTCGAACCTCTAGGACTGCCGAAAAACGAAATCAATTCCCGGATCGATGAATTGATGAGTGATCTGAACATTGAATATCTCAGACACAACAAGGGGTATGCCCTCTCTGGAGGGGAGCGTCGACGAGTGGAAATCATGCGCGCTCTGTCCACCCGGCCCAAGCTCGTTTTACTCGATGAGCCTTTTGCCGGAATCGATCCACTGGCAGTTCATGACCTGCAGGAAATTATTTTTAATTTGAAAGCAAAGGGACTCGGAATCCTGATTTCCGACCATAATGTACGAGAAACTTTACAGGTTTGTGATTTTGCCTATATAATGAACGCTGGACAAGTACTCACAAGCGGCGTCGCTAACGATATCATAGCAAGCGAGGTTGCAAGAAAAATGTATCTCGGTGAAAACTTTCACATGTAACCCTATATGGCCCTAGAACTCAGACAACAACTCAAGCTTAGTCAGAAACTGGTTATGACGCAACAATTGCGCCAGGCCATAAAACTCCTGCAATTGAACAGGCTTGAACTCTCCGATGCCCTGCAGGCGGAAATGGAGCAAAACCCAGCACTCGAGGAGGAGTTTTCACAGGCGGAGATAATCGATAACCCCATGTCGCTCTCCTCTACCCACGAAGAGTCCGGCCCCCAGACAGAACCAGACATAACCGAAAATGTCAAAGTCAGCGACAACCTGGCCGAGACCAACTGGGATGACTACGCCAACAATTTCGACTCTAATTTTTCCTTTTCCCATGAAACACCTGCCGCCGATACCCCATCTCAATTCGAATTCATCTCTGAAAAACCAGGCTTGCTGGCCTATCTGCAATGGCAGCTGGCGCATAGTGACCTCGACGAAAAAGAATGGGAGATCGCCCGCTTCATAATAGGTAATCTCAACAGATACGGCTTTCTCGAAGTGGACTTTCCGCAGATCATTGAAGAAACCGGCTGCGCCCTGGACGATGCCGAGTATATCCTCGAGGTGATCCAGGATCTCGATCCTCCGGGCATCGCAGCCAGGAATGTCAGCGAATCCCTGTATCTTCAGCTTGAGCGATTAGGCAAGGCGGACTCACTTGCCGCCGAAATAGTGCGCGACCACCTGTCTCTTCTTGAGACCCGAAACTACAAAGCACTCTCCCGCGCCACCGGCCGAAAAAAACCGGAACTGGAAAGAGCCATTAACTACATTGTCGCCGAATTGACCCCCTATCCCGGCCTGTCTTATGCAAGCGAAGTGACGAATTATGTCGTCCCTGATGTCTATGTTCGCAAGTTTGAAGGCGAGTATGTTATTCGGCTCAATGACGACGACCTGCCGCACTTGAAACTGTCGTCCCATTACCAGGATCTACTGAAAAACGATCCGACTCTTGAAAAAGAGTCGCGCCAGTATATTAACGAAAAGCTGAAGAATGCCGACTGGTTTATAAAATCACTCTATCAGCGGCAGCGAACCATCATTAAGGTTATGGAGTCCATCCTCCGTTTTCAGCAGGATTTTTTCGAGCGGGGAGCGCAGTACCTGAAGCCGCTCATCTTAAAAGACGTCGCAGATGATATTGAAATGCATGAGTCGACGGTCAGTCGGGTCACTTCCAACAAATATGTCCACACGCCTTTAGGGATCTACGAACTGAAATACTTCTTTTCAACAGCTATTCCGCGGGAAGGCCAGGATGCCATGGCATCTGAGTCAATCAAAACCATAATCAAAAAAATGATTCATGAGGAAGACAAAGACGCGCCGCTCAGCGACAACACTATCTCGGAAAAACTTGCTAAACGAAATATCAAAATCGCCCGAAGAACAGTAGCCAAATATCGGGAACAAATGAAGATCCTGCCCGTAAAACATCGTCGCCACGCCCAATAAACTTGCCATGAGTATCCTTGAACGAGTGTTTTATTTCCATCGAGAAATTCTCAAAGGAAATTACCCAAACTCAAGAACTCTCACCGATCATTTCGAAATATCGATTGCAACATCGAGGCGCGACATCAACTATCTACGCGACCGATTGTTGGCCCCGCTCCGCTTCAATCCGCAGAAAAACGGCTTTTGTTATAATGAAGGTTTTCATCTGCCTTTCGAGGAAAGTCCCAGGATCATTTTCCTTTTAGCCATGCTCAGTAAGCTCGCCGATGAAGCAGGCCTTGGCGAGCTACAGGAAGTAAGACAACTGGAACAACGGTTGTCCAGCATGATTTCCCCCGATTACGGCACCGTTATCGACTCGCTCCATTGCCTGTGGATTGAGATCGAATCGATTGATCATCGTATTTTTGAAATCGCCATCGAGGCGGTCGTCAAAAAGAAGCTCCTTGCCTTGCAGTACCGATCGATAGGCGGAGCAACGACAGCTCGAACCGTCGCCCCTCTGCAGATCATCAATTACCAGGGGCGCTGGTATTGTTATGCTTTTTGCTCGCTTCGCCAGGAGAACCGCCTTTTTCATATCGGCCGTATGCAAAGCGCTGAACTCACCGGACAGAACATACCAGACGATATTTCTCTTGATCGGAGTGCACTCGGCCGGTCATTTGGCATCTTTCAGGGTAAGCCACGCTACACAGCAGAAATTCTTTTTACCTCCACCGCGGCCGAGCTGGTCAAAAACCAGCGCTGGCATAAAGACCAGGAAATACTCCCAGTCGAAAAAGACGTGCTGCTGCGGCTCCCGGTTAGCGACGATCGGGAACTGGTTATGAAAATTCTCCAATACGGCGCCATGGCCAGGGTACTCTCGCCGCCCGAACTTGTGCAACGACTGCAAGATGAAATTATTGCCATGGCCGAAAACTATCGACAGCTGTAAAAATAGTCGTGTCTGATCATACCGAAATAACAGCTTTTCTTCGAAAATGACAGCACCAGCATGGAAAAGAGTGAAAACGACAGCAAAACTGTGTTAATATTCGCTTTTGTTTTTGTAATAGCACCGCGAGCATGGAGTAGCTGTTACTTACCGTTATTTTAGGAAAAACTTAACCTTTTCGACATCAACTTTCAACTGGGAGACCACATCAATGAAATACGCTTTTATCCTATTAATCGCTCTATATCTCATCATCTATGGGTGCAGTCCTGACACAAACGAGAAGGCTAAAGACAACCACGAACAAGAAGTCCAGACTACTGTTCAACCCCCTCATGACAGCGAAAAAGCTGCTATTGCGGTAGAACACCAGAAAGCCGCGGAAGCTGTACAGCAAGAGACAAAAGTCGTTGCTCCCCATGAAACTGCCGAACCAGCGGAGCCGATTGTCGAAGAACCTATTGCTGAAGAAATTGTTACAGAAGAACAGCCTGTTGTAGAAGAGCAGCCTGTTGTCGCGGAACAGCAACCTGCAACAATTGCTGAATCAGAAGAGATTGTTTTGCCTTGTGGCCGGGTTATGTCCCGGGCAGATATTCAGGAAAACCCTCCTCCCTGTATCAAAATGCAAACCCCTGAGGTACAGGATGCAGCCACCGCAGGCACTGAGCAGGAATTGACTGCCGCTCTCGAACAAATGGTGAAGACAACCAATGATATGGTCATGGCGACCAGACAACTGGTCATCGTTACCCAGGAAATACTAAAAGCCAGCAAGAAAGCGGAAAAGCAACCTCCGGTCGAACAATCGACTGAAGGGCAAGAAGCTGCGCCTGCTGCACAACAATGATGGCGTCGTAAAAACCCCCCAAAGGGGATAGCAATCTTCATCTGCGTCGTTGCTTCAATTTTTCTATCATTACGACGTACTTTTGTACGCCGAAATGATAGAAAAACCTTACGCCTCGCATATGAAGTTTTTTACTTAGCCATCTATGACTTTATTTTTTTTACGAAATTATTAACAATACAAGTTGCTTATTTTGTGGCCCATAGTGTCTGCTGGCTGGCACTATGGGTCTTTTCCGCACCCCGGATAACCGGGTTGGTGGTGATGATGTTTACACGACTTGTTTCACGGCCATTTCTTATTGTCCTGCTCTGGTTTTGTTTCTGCCTGTCTTCCTGTTCGAGTCTGATAACAACGGCAATACGACCGGCAATAGGCAACCTGCAGCAGCAAACCAATATTGATCTGGTCTGTGCTGGTACACCTTCTTTTCTGCTGATGATCGACAGCATGCTGGTCTCTTCTCCCGACGACCGCAACCTGCTGCTGACAGGAGTGCAATCCTTCAGTGCCTATGCGACAGCCCTGGAGGAGTGTGGTGGCGCCGATGACCCACGCATTACACCTATTGCCGACAAGGCCAAACTCTACGGACTCCGCTTGCTCCGTCACGACCTTCCTCTCCATGCCGGATTAGATTATGCAGTACTGGACAAGAAACTGGCAAAACTGGACAAAAGTGATGTTCCCGATGTTTTCTGGGGCACTTTTGGCTGGCTGACCTGGATTAAAGGTCAGCAGGGCTCCCCGGAAGCCGTTGCCGATCTGGTGGAAATCGAAAGAATAATGGCCCGCCTTCTGGAAATCGACGAATCGTACCAAGCTGGTGCCATTCATCTCTTTTTCGGCAGCTACTACGCCGCCAAGCCCGCCATGCTGGGCGGCAAACCGGATCTCAGCAAACTCCATTTCGAAAAAGCCCTGGCCCTGGCCAAACGCAGATTTCTCCTGACCCAGGTGACTTATGCCGAAACTCTTGCCAGAACCACACTCGATCAGGAGCTGCACGACCGCTTACTGCACGAGGTACTTGCCTTCCCCCTTGACAGTGCACCGGAATTTGGACTCAGTAACCAGATCGCCGTCAAGAGGGCCAAGCGACTACTCAAAGAAAATTATTTTGCTGAATGATGGCGTCGTAAAAATTCTTCATCTGCTTCGTTGTTTCAATTTTTCTATTATTACGACGTACTTTAGTACGTCGTAATAATAGAAAAATCTTACGCCTCGCATATGAAGTTTTTCGATGTCTGCGCTTATCTACTTAGCCATATGGAATTTGAACTTTTTTCTAGTTTATCAATAAAAAATCATTTTTCTTCAATTTGCTGTTCACGGAGACCCCATGCAACGTGCCGCAACTTCCATTCTGACCGTTTTTTTTCTTCTGTTATTTAGTTGCAACCACCTTCAGGCTGCACCGCAATATCTCTTTAAAATCGCCACACTTGCCCCGGCGGGTTCCGTCTGGATCGAGCAGTTCGATAACTTTGCTAAAGAAGTTGCCGATAAAACCGGCGGTGAGGTGAGTTTTCGCATGTACCCCGGCGGCGTTATGGGAGACGACCAGTCGATGTATCGGAAGATGCGGGTCAGCCAGCTCCACGGAGGTGGTTTTACCATGACCGGCATTTCCACCGTCGTCCCCGACTTCATGGTCCTTTCGATTCCCTTTCTTTTCGACTCCTATGCAGAAGTGGACTATGTGCAAGATGGATTGACCGCCACCTTCAAAGAACGATTCCATGAAAAAGGTCTGGAATATATTGCCATGACCGAGGTCGGTTTTATCTACGCCATGTCAACACAGCCCATCTCTACCCTGGCTATTCTCAAGAATTCAAAAAACTGGAGTCCTTCCGGCGACCCTGTGTCCGCAGCGTATCTCTCCACCCTCGGAATTTCACCGGTGCAACTGTCCATCCCCGATGTCCTGACCTCACTGCAGAGCGGCTTGGTTGAGACGGTATATAACTCTTTTTACGGCACAATTGTTTTGCAGTGGTTCACCAAGGCCCGCTACATAGCCGACATTCCCTACGGGTACGCCTACGGGGTTTTCGCTCTGGACCGTAAAATGTTTGCCAAGCTTCCGAAAATACACCAGAAAGCAATTGAAGAAGCTGCCAAAAATCACTTCCCTGTCCTGCTGAAGAAAACCAGAGAAAGCAACACTGATTCCCGCCAGGTCCTGGAAAAACGAGGCTGCGAATTCCTCAAAATTGATAAAGAATCGAGCCAGATCCTGCGGGAAAAAAGTGGACAGACGGTAGAATTGCTGGTACCAAAATCGGTCTCAAAAGATATTTATGACCAGACAATCCGCCTGCGGACACAGTTCCGCGCTACAACACCTGCAGCGAGTGCAAATTGAATGCAAATCAAAAAAACACAATCTTTCAGACCCATCCGATATTGCGTCTGATCGACAAA
>RCMY010001993.1_pt1 | contig 18743 bp, 19 predicted proteins | sample 2041341 | NCBI WGS metagenome assembly RCMY01 (sample SAMN09708234, study PRJNA481090) | Marine sediment metagenome, whole genome shotgun sequencing project. | reverse complement strand
GCGAAGAGACATATGACATCGTGGTCACCCTTCACGGTGGTGGATTGTCCGGCCAAGCTGGCGCCTTCCGCCTCGGGATCGCCAGGGCCCTGATCGACATCAACCCCGAAGATCGGGACGGTGTGAAGGCCGCTGGGCTCCTTACCCGGGATCCCCGGAAGAAGGAATCCAAGAAGTACGGCCTCAAGAAGGCCCGCAAGGCTCCGCAGTACTCCAAGCGCTAGTCGCTCGCAGGCGTTCCTTGAGCCGCGGCCATCCAGACGTTCACATAGCAGAGTTCGAGCAGTAGAGCGCCCGTGCCCCGTCCCCGTTTCGGCACCGATGGCATTCGTGGTCTCGCCAATCACGATCTGACGCCCGAGGTCGCCACGGCGCTCGCGCGGGGCGTGAGCCTGTCGCTGTTGCCCCGACGGGTGTTCATCGGCGGAGACACCAGGGCATCGGGTCCGATGCTCGAGGCGGCGTTGGTCGCTGGCTTCACTGCCAGCGGCGTGGATGTGATCATGCTGGGTGTGGTCCCCACCCCAGCGGTTGCTGCCGCGGTCGCCGCCAGTGATGACGGAACGGCGGGCATCATGATTTCGGCGAGCCACAATCCCTATCACGACAACGGGATCAAAGTGTTCGGTCCGGGTGGTCGCAAGCTGACCGATGCTGATGAAGTCGACATCGAGCAGGCCTACTTCGCTTTCTTGGACCGCTTGCCGTCCGCACCGACGCCGGAAATGGCTGACGGTCCGATCGAGGTCGGGAGTGCATTCTCAATCCCGCACCCGGCGGACCAACTGGGAATCCTCGGCAACGCTGTGGATGCCGACCTTAGCAATTTGCGGGTGGTGCTGGATTGTGCGAATGGTTCTGCTTCGCCTTGGGCCGAGCAGGTCTTTGCGGCCCACTGCGGATCGGTCACCGTGATCGGTGCTGCGCCAAATGGCACTAACATCAACGCTGGTGTCGGGTCGACCCACCCGGAGGCCGTAGCGGCGGCGGTTCTAGAGTCGGGTGCTGATCTCGGCCTGGCCTTCGACGGGGACGCAGATCGCTTAATCGCGGTGGACCACACAGGTGCAACGGTGGATGGCGACCGGATCCTGGCGATCCTGGCCACAGATCGAATGGCCCGGAATCGACTAACCCACGACACTGTTGTCGTAACGCAAATGAGCAACCTCGGCTTCAAGCGAGCCATGGAGGCTGCCGGGATAACGGTCGTGGAAACTGCGGTGGGGGATCGCTACGTGCTTGAGGCAATGGCCTCTGGCGGGTTCGTCCTCGGCGGGGAACAGAGCGGGCACGTAATATGTGCCGACCTCGCCACCACCGGTGACGGGATGCTGGCCGGTCTGCAGTTGCTGTGTGCGGTGTCCCGCTCCGAACGTTCGCTCCACGATCTGGCAAGCGAAGCCATGGTGCAGTATCCACAGGTCCTGAAGAATCTTCGCCTCAGGGATATGGATCCGGAGGTCCTCGTTGCGCTGGCGCCGGCGATCAGCAAGGCCGAGTCTGCACTGGGCAACGATGGTCGGATACTTGTACGATTATCCGGCACTGAACCCCTTTTGCGAGTGATGGTGGAGCATGCTGAAGGGGCGATTGCGGAGGCAACCGCCAACAGTCTCATCGAGGCCGCCCTGTCATTTGCCGGTTGAGGCCCCCTCGTCCCGGCTCGGTGCGATGTCCGTACCTTTCGTGAAAGTGAGTCACTCATGTGTGGAATCATTGCCATCGTCCGGCGGCGGACCGAAAGGTCCATTCCCGATAGTGCCGATATAGCGCAGGCCCTCTCAGAGGCCGGGGCGCTCCTGCCTGCCGCCCGCCAAGCGGGCGAGCGGTTCGCAGAGGTCAATGAAGTCCTGAAGGGTGAGGCCGGGACGCTCGCCCTCATGCGCGACGAGTCCCTGGCCGAGGTCGTGCGTAGTGCAGTGGCGGCCGCTCGTGACGAGATCGCCGAACTAGAGCGCCAAATCGAGGCCGGGGTACGAGACGACGTCGAGGAGCTGAACCGGGGACTCATCGTCCTGCGAGATGCACTTTGGTCCATTGAACGCGATCGGCTTCGGACTGCGAGGGAGGTCGCAATTTTGGCCGGGCCCGACGCCGGGGCGGCATCGGTGGCGGCCTACTTGAGCATCCAGCAGGCACTCAGCAATCTGGACCGATTGGAAGTCCGGGGGCGCGATTCAGCCGGTCTGCACATTCTTGTGCGGAACCACCACCTGAACCTGCAGGATCCGGAGTTGGCCAAGATGATCAGCGAGCGTCGGGAAGAATACCCGCTCTTCACCCACACGGCCGTTCGGACCCCCGAAGGCCTTCTTAGCTTCGTCTATAAGGCGGCGGCTGAGGTAGGTGAATTGGGCGACAACACCGCCACTATGCGACACGGCATCTTGCACGACAGTCTCCTGCGGCGGGCGCTGGCCGATGAACGTGCAGAAGCAACGGTTTTGGGCCACACCCGGTGGGCGAGCATTGGAATCATTTCCGAGCCCAATGCGCACCCAGTCAATAGTGAAGAAGTTGGCGATCTCACCGGCCCCTACGTCACCGCCGTGCTCAATGGCGACGTCGACAACTTTGCTGACATCATTGCGGCCGAGTCGTTGAACATCGCAACTGAGATTACCACCGACGCCAAGGTCATCCCCACCGCGATCAGCCGAGGTATCGGAACTGGTAAGGAGTTGGACGAAGCGGTTCGCTCCACGGTCGCGCACTTTGAGGGGTCGGTGGCGATTGGGCTGAGCACCTCGGCCGCTCCGGGAGACCTCCACCTCTGTCTCCGAGGATCGGGCCAGGGCGTGTTCGTCGGTCTCAGCGAGGACGCCTTCGTTGTTGCCTCCGAGCCCTACGGCGTTGTTGAAGATGCTCTGGCCTACTTGCGAATGGATGGCGAGACGCCATCTGATCCGAAGAACCCGACGGGTTCCCAGGGCCAAATTATCCGTCTCAGCGGCGGCCTTGCCGGACAGCGAGATGGGGTTAGTCGCAGAAGTTACGACGGAACGTCTTTGCCTATCGACCCGGTCGAGTGGTTGGCTCCGGAAGTCACCACCCGCGACATCGATCGCGGCGACGCTGCCCACTTCCTGCTGAAGGAAATCACCGAGTCCCCGCAGTCCTTCCGCAAAACCCTTCGGGGACGGTTGCGGGAGACCCCGGAGGGGTTGACGGTGCAGCTCGGGAACGAAACGCTGAGTGCGGAGGTCATAGACGAGTTGGAAAGCGGCCGCTTCCGGCGAATATACGTGATTGGGCAGGGCACGGCAGCTGTCGGTGGACGGGCGGTGGCTGGGGCGTTGAGCTGGGCACTGGCAGAGTCGGACATTCCGGTCCTGGCCATGACGGCTACCGAGTTATCAGGTTTTGGAATTGACGAGGACATGGGTGACTGCCTCATCGTGGCGATGAGCCAGAGTGGTACAACAACCGATACGAACCGCACAGTCGATATCGTCCGCGCTCGTGGCGCCCGCGTCCTGGCAATCGTCAACCGGCGCGGTAGCGACCTTGTAGACAAGAGCGATGGAGTGCTCTATACCTCCGACGGGCGCGATGTTGAAATGAGCGTTGCCTCCACCAAGGCGTTCTATTCTCAGATCGCCGCTGGTTTCCTCCTAGCGATTGGTTTGATGCAGCATTTGCCGATTCGACGGCTCCCAGATGCCGAGGTCCAGAATCTTCTGTCTGCCCTTCGTCAAATCCCCGAAGGTATGACTGCGACGCTCGCCAAGCGCGATGAGATAGGCGTTGCAGCGCAACGGCATGCGTTGAGTCGGCGATATTGGGCGATGGTCGGCAATGGTCCCAACCTCGTTGCTGCAGAGGAGGTTCGGATCAAGCTGAGCGAGCTCTGCTACAAGGCCATCGCCTGCGACGTTACCGAGGACAAGAAGCACATCGATCTCTCGTCCGAACCGCTAATCTTCGTCTGTGCCGCCGGTCTGACCGGGTCCAACGCCGACGATGTCGCCAAGGAAGTAGCCATTTTCCGAGCTCATCAGGCAGCGCCGATCGTTGTCGCTACCGAAGGTGAAAATCGCTTCAAAGCGGCCCTCGAAGTAATATGGGTCCCCGAAACCCACCCGCAGTTGGCGTTCATCTTCTCCACGATGGTCGGACACCTCCTGGGTTACGAAGCGGCGCTCGCAATCGACGCTACTGCCCGTCCGCTGCGGGAAGCACGGGGCCTGATCGAGCATTACGTCACGCCGGAAGGCGCGGACTGGTTCAGGGCCTTCGGGCAAGAGTTGGATCCCTTCGCCGGGCAGTTCTTTGACGGTCTGCGGACGCACCAATACGACGGGCAACTGGAGGCATCGACCGCCGTAAAGCTGTCATCGCTGCTGCGTTTCGCCACGGGTCGTGCCCGATTCGAGGCGTATCAGATGGAGTTTGGGAAGGTGGGCACCCCGGGAGTGATCGTTGACGATTTGGCAGCGGCCTTGACCGAGGGGATCGAGGAACTCACCCGTCCCATCGATGCCATTAAGCATCAGGCCAAGACCGTCACCGTTGGCATCAGCCGCAGCGACGAGAGCCTTCTCCAAAACAACCTCGTGCAAGCGGTTCTGGCCACCGGGTGTCCCCGGGATCGCCTCAGCTACCGGGTGCTGCGAACCCTCTCGGCCATCGATCCGGCAATTGCCTCGGTCGTCGGCCACACCCGGTACCGACTGGAGGGCGACCCGCACGGACAGGCAACCCTGCATGTCATCGACAAAGCGGGTATTGCCAGTGGGCTGGTAAGCCGGGTAGAGCGGGATCCGGTGCTACGGGGTAACAAGCATCGGGTGGCTGTGGAACGGCGGGTCTTGGTGACGGTCGGTTCCGATGGGCGAGTCGTGCTGATAGTCCCCGAGGTCAAAGATTCCGAGGCGACCGGGCTCACGCTGTGCCATCTCACCCTGGCCGATTCTTTGGACGTGGCCGCCGCCCGGGCCGTGCTACGGGGTTACCGGGATCGCTATCGCGGCCTCGTCGACGTGGTTACCGAACGCGTGCCGAGCTTCCGGGATGACCTCCTCGCTGACGTGCCCGTCGTGGACCTCCTCACCGCACCGATTTCCGACGTTGCGGCCCGCTGGGATTAGGTGGTGGGCCTCGATCAGCCGGTCATCGTTTTCGACGGCGTTTGCAACCTTTGCAATGCGGCGGTGGACTTCATAGTTCGCCAGGACTCCGAGGAAATTTTCCAGTTCGCCTCGAACCAGAGCGAACCAGGGCAGGCGATCGCGTCTGCAGCCGGGGTTCTAACCTTCGACACGGACACGATCGTCCTGGGTGTGGGCGATCAGTCCTTTGTCCGCTCCGATGCGGTCCTCGAAATAGCGTCCCGTCTGGGCTGGCCATGGAAAGCGGCTTCGATTCTGCGAGTCATTCCCCGACCCGTCCGCGACGCGGCTTACAAACTCCTTGCGGCGAATCGCTATCGGCTGTTCGGCCAGCGGGAGACTTGCCGAGTCCCCACCCCTAAGGAACGCTCTCGCTTCTTGGGCTGATCCCCGGTACTCAGCGGGCATCGCTTCGCCTGGGGAAAGAGTCCTGCTGGCTCTCGGTACCCTGAGTCCATGTTGTCCCGGCCGGTGCAGGACGCCCTTGTAGTCCTCAAAGCGGAGTTTGTGTCCGACTCGCGGTTGATGGGAGAGCTGGCGGCCGACGCGGTGTTCGCCCGAGCCGCAGCCGGCGAGCTTGCTGGATGCGTGGCCCGGTTGCTGGAGCTGGTGACAACCAATGAGCTGGGCGGCCGGCACACCTATGAGGTCTTCGACCTCCTCGCGGCCGGTAGTTGGCAGGGGTGGGATATACCAGCGGTCCGGTCGATCGCCTGCTGGGCCGACGCGTGGTGGAAAACCGGACTGGCGGAGTTCCCCGGGGAACAACGCGCCATCGACCGGCTCGGGGATCTGGCGCACCTGGCTTTACCGATGGGTCGATGGCTGAGCGTTTGGCTCGAAGAGTTTGATGGTCCCGGGGCGCAACACCTTGCCGACTTCATCGTCCACGGGTCCAGCTATTCCGCCTGGGAGGGGTACGAAGACCAGCTGCAGCAAGCGGTGTCGTGGACCCAATCCGATTCGGTGGTTACCGGTATCACCATGATCGCGGGGGTTCATTTCGAGCCCGGGCAGATGGCGTCCGTCCTGGATCGCGTGATCGTCACGCCCGGACTTGTCTGAGTTTGTTTAGCGGCGAGAAACTATGAAACCGATTATCACAGTCGCCCAGATGCGGGCCATTGATGCAGCCGCCCCGGACCCGATTGAGAAACTCATCGAACGGGCCGGGTGGGCGGTGGCCAGAGCCGCACTCGAGATGCTCGGTGGTTCCTATGGGCGCCGGGTCACTGTGCTGGCTGGCAAGGGTAACAACGGAGCCGATGGTCGCGCTGCGGCCCGCGTTTTGCGGTCCCGAGGTGTCCGAACCAAAGAAGTTGTAGTTGATCGAGCGGGTCCTTCTGGTGTCATTGACCCTGGCAGCGACCTGTTGATCGATGCGGCCTTCGGCGCTGGTTTCGACGGCGCCCTCGTCTTGCCGCTCACTTCTGCGACGATGCCGGTGCTGGCGGTCGATGTGCCGAGCGGTTTGAATGGCGACACAGGTACCGCCCATCGAGCGACCCTGCGGGCCGATCGGACCATAACGTTCGTGGCCGCAAAGCCGGGCCACTACCTGAACGACGGCCCTTCCCTATGTGGTCAGCTCACCATCGAGGACATCGGCCTGCCAGCGGGTAATACCGAGCTGCATTTGATGGAACCATCCGACCTCTCGGAGTGGCCCCGTCGCTCCGGGAAGGACCACAAGTGGAAATCGGCGGTCTGGTTGGTTGGAGGGTCGCCCGGGATGACCGGAGCGCCACGGCTTGCAGCAACCGCAGCCTTCCGGTCCGGTGCTGGCTATGTGTCACTTTCTGTGCCGGGTGCGGATTCAGAGGGTGGACCGGCGGAACCCGTAGAGGCCGTCTCGGTCACTTTGGCTGATATCGATCTCCGCAAACACCGCGCCGTGGTGGTCGGTCCGGGTCTCATCGAAGCGGAGGTTGGCCAGCAGGTTCTGAAGGCCACGGACCTCCCGGCGGTCGTCGATGCCGGGGCGTTAGCGTCCTTCATTCCCCGGGTAGGCCCCAGCGTGCTCACACCCCACGAGGGTGAGTTCAAGCGCTTGTTTGGCGACAGCCCGGGCGAGGATCGCATCGCGGCTGTGCGCGCAGCAGCGTCAGAGCTTGGCGTGGTAGTCCTGCTGAAAGGGCAAACAACCGTGATCGCCTCGCCAGACGGAGTCGCATACCTGGTCGCAGATGGCGACGCTCGGTTGGCTACAGCGGGGACCGGCGATGTCCTCAGCGGCGTAATCGGGGCCGGCCTCGCCATGGGAATGCAGCCGATCATGGCGGCGGCGGTGGGTGCGGAACTTCATGCTCTCGCCGCGACCTCGCCAGATGCTCTACAGTCCGGTTTCATGGCATCGGATCTGCCAGACCTCATCGCCAGGACCCTGGATGGGTAGGGCATTCGCTGAGATTGACGCATCGGCTATCACCCACAACACCCGTGTGCTCAGTGAATTGGCCGGCTCCGCTGAAGTCTGCGCGGTCGTTAAGGCAAACGGCTATGGCCATGGCCTCGTAACAACGGCGACAGCGGCCGTCCGGGGTGGAGCCACCCGGTTCGGAGTCGCTCACGTAGATGAGGGGAGGTCGTTGCGTGAGGCGGGTTTCGACGAACCAATTTGGTTGTTCTCTGAGCCAGAGCCGGACGAATTCCTCGACTGTCTCCGTTTCAGCCTGGAGCCGCCGATCTACTCCGAGCGTGGCTTGCTTGCCGCCGCCAAGGTGGCGTCCGTCGGGGCTATGACGGTTCATATGATGATCGACACCGGCATGCATCGTGTTGGCTGCGCGGTGCAGGACGCTCAGGACTGGGCTAGGCAAATCCGAGGGACAAGGGGACTTTCCATCGATTCGGCGTGGACTCATCTGGCGGTTGCCGATGAACCCGGTAACCCCTACACCGAATCGCAACTGGACAGGTTCGAGGCTGCGCTGAACAACATCGCAGATGCGCAAATTGACCTTCCCCTGGTCCATGCGGCCAACTCAGCGGCCACGATGGTGGTTCCCCGCGCCCGCTACGACGTCGTGCGCCCCGGGGTAGCGCTGTATGGAATGCCGCCCAGCCCGGCTTTGGCGGGTAAGGCCGATCTCCGTCCGGCCATGAGGCTGTGGACCACTGTCAGTTTCGTGAAGCGACTGCGGTCTGGTGACCGATTGAGCTATGGGCTTCGAACCGAACTTGTTGCAGATGCGAACATTGCAACCCTGCCGATCGGCTATGCCGATGGCGTCCGGCGGGGCTGGTGGGAACGGGGTGAGGTGCTGATCCAGGGTCGGCGCTGCCGAATTGTTGGTGTGGTGACGATGGATCAGCTGATGGTCGACTGCGGTGAGATGGAAGTCGCTGCCGGCGATGAAGCGGTCTTGATAGGAGCGCAAGGGGACGAGGAGATCACCGCCGGGGATTGGGCCCAGGCTCTCGGAACGATTAACTACGAAGTGACCTGCGGTATCGGAAACCGCGTGCAGCGAACTCCTGCCGATCCGTGACACGCCTGCGCGTTGCTCTGTTGGAACCATGGCTCGGCGGATCGCATGCGGCATGGGCGGCAGGTCTGGTGGCTCACAGCTCCCACGACATCACCGCGGTTGGCCTCCCGGCCCGGGCTTGGCGGTGGCGGCTTCGGGCATCAGCTCCGTGGTTTGCCAAACAGATCGAAGCGATGGCGGCCCCACCCGAGGTCCTCCTGGTCAGCGGCCTCGTGGATCTGGCGATGCTACGAGGCCTCCTCGGTCGGGAGATCCCGGTGGTGCTGTATATGCATGAGAGCCAGGCGACGTACCCGCGCATGATCGGCGATGACGGGGTCGAGGGGGCGGTGCGTAACTGGAGTTCCATGCTTGCCGCCGACCGGATCTGGTTCAACAGTTCCTATCACAGGAGTGCCGCGTTGCATGCGGTGGTGTCACTGGAGCGGGCTCTGCCGGAGGAACAGAGATTGGCGACGGTGGAGCAACTTCGAGCAGCGTCGGCGGTGGTGTACCCCGGCGTGGAGATGGATTGGGTCCTACCGCGCCAGGCGAGGCGGACAGATCCGCCGGTGATCCTGTGGCCACATCGGTGGGAAAAGGACAAGAACCCTGACGTTTTTCGTCGGGCTCTAGATCGTTTGGCGAATGTCGGTTGCGACTTTCGCCTGGTCCTGGCAGGCGATGATCGGAACCCGCCCAACTCCGCACGGGCGTCAATTCTTCACCGTCATGCCGATCGAGTGCTGGCCGCCGGTCCCTTCGAGTTGGGCGCGTATCGCCAGTGGATCCAGAAATCAGACATTGTTGTGAGTTGTACCGGTCACGAGTTCTTCGGGATAGGGGTTGTTGAGGCGTTGGCGGCGGGTTGTCTTCCGGTACTGCCCGATGATTTCAGCTATCCAGAACTGCTCGGCGCTGAGCAGCACCGTTTGTATACCCCAGGTTCCTTCGGAACTGCTCTGGAACGGGCCGTCCGTACTCGGGTTAGCCCCGACGACGCAGTCGACGTTTCGAGCTTCTCGTGGTCGAACCGCATTGGCGAGTACGACGCTCTCCTTTATCAGGTGACAGGTTCGGGCTGAGCTGCCAGATTCATTGGATGCGCCAGAGCGGGTCATCAGCCCCAAGACGACGGGGGCCGTGACCCCATTCGCCGACGAAGGGTAAAACCATTTGGAGGTCGCCAAAATCAGAGACGATCGTGGCCAAGTGTTTCGGATGCGGAGTGAGCGGTGCCGCCTCGAAACTCTGCGGAGGGCCTAGCTCCACGAGCCAGTTCCGTGTTCGAATGAGCGACAGCTTCGCATTCCAGGAACCACCGCGCGTTCGATTTGCAGCGACGCCCCGAATGGCGGCCGCCGCGGCGAGGAACCCCGTGCAGTAATCCAGCGACTGCACAGGGAGGTGGACCGGTTCGGTGGCTCCGCTGTATTCGGAACCGGCCAGGGCGATGCCGGTCGTCGATTGCACGATCGAATCGAACCCTCTACGCCCGGCCCAGGGCCCCACCCAGTCGAAGGCGCAGATCTGCACGGTGGTGACACCGGGGGAGAGCTGGGCCAACGCTTCTGGGCCAAAGCCGTAGCTGTCCATCGCTCCGGGCCGGAACGCATCGATCACGATGTCGGCCTCAGTGACCAGTCCCGCAAAGGTTGCCCGTCCTTCGGTCGTGCGCAGGTCGATGAAGGCATTGCGCTTGCCGGTGCCGGTGGTCATGACGCAGACCTCCACCGATGGGAGATGTTCGGCCCCGACCCGGAGTACGTCGGCACCCAGATTGGCAAGCGTCTGACCTGCGGCCGGCCCAGCGAGGACCCGGGAACAATCCAGAACACGAACCCCGCTGAGCGGCTGATTGCCGGCCCGCCCGGTCCGGCTTGGTCCATCACCGCCGGATCGAAAATCGAGCAGCGGTAGACCCCGAACTGCAGCAGCGTGGGGGTGACAGTTCCACTCAGCCATCGTGCGATACGCGGCGACAATCATGCCGTCCGCTATCAACGCCGCCTCGAGATCAAGAGCGTCCCACCGGGCGATCGCTTCCTCGAATGCTCGCCGATCCTCCGCGACTCCCAATCGGACCGCTGCACCAGCAGCATGATGGGGGAAATTGCAATGGAGTTGGATGAACCGATCGTCCGCTGTTCGGTAGAAGCCGGACAGGGAGGCCCACTTGGGAACATCAGCCCCATCCTGTCGGATGTAGGTGCTGAAGTTCGACAGCGCAAGGCCACGATCGAGTCCAGGCGCCTCTGTGTCTATGAGGCGTGCCACCGAAGCGTTCACCGTACCGCAGGCGATGCTCGCAGCCAGGGCCGTTCGGAATGCGGAATGGTCATCCGGTAGGTTTCCGATTAGTTCCACGGGAGCGGACGCGCCACCTCCGGTTAGGGCGATGAATTCATCGATCCCAGCCTGTGTGCGATCTTGGAGTCTCACGCTCGGAAGACTAGCTCGACCCTTATGTTCGCATCTATGGCGTTGCCTACGACGACCGCCATAGATTTCACCTTCCCTTCGGGTCGGTCAGGCCTGGGTGTCGTCGACAGCGTTGGTGTTCATTGCGACAGCGCGGCCCACGACCATGGCGATAGCTAACGCTGGGCCGATGACTAGCGCACCGGCACCCAGATTACCCATGGTGGCGAGCACGAGCGTGAGTGCCAGAGTGGCGATCAGGAAGTTCTGGAGAACTTCAGTTGCCGGCCGGGACCCGACCGAATGTAGGAGAGACCGCTCGCCGAATTCGCTGCCCAAAAGAGTGGTGGCGTTTGTGCTGTGGAGGGTGGGTGAGCTCATAACGTGCCTTCCGATTCAATCTGGGCATCTCTTGCGATTCTTGGAATGCCCGGAAAATGGGGACCGCTAAACCACTTTGGTCATCTTTGCCCAAGACTCGCGTGTCCCCAGGAGGCCCGTGGCGCCGCTGGCCCCGCAGCACTCCGCATGACCCGTTTCGGCAGGGACGTCACACACTTGCCCCGGTGTGAGTTCGTCCATCGACTGGGGGTACGTCATTTGCAGCACGCCCCCAGTGATCAGTACCCGGGCAAAGGGGTGCGTATGCAGATCCGGTTGTTGGTCGGGTTCGTAGCGCATTCGGCGGGGCTCTCCGAATCCGTCAGCCGCCAGAGCGGAGCGAAAGTCGTCCTCGGTCAAGACTCTCGACCGTAGTTGCTCGCTGGGCGATACTGGACCAGTGGATGATCAGGAGCGATTGGCATTGGGAGGAATAGCGGTTGCCCACTGGACCGACGCTGCGGCACGGACAGGTTGCACCGTTGTCGTACTGCCCGAGGGTGCGGTGGCCTCCGGCGAAATTCGGGGAAGTGCCCCTGCCACCCGGGAATTTGGGCTGCTAGATCCGTTGGCGTCGGTGCAGGGGGTGGACGCGATTGTTCTTAGTGGCGGGTCGGCCTTCGGCTTGGCCGCGGCCGATGGCGTCGTCGCCGAACTTGAAGCTGCTGGGCGTGGATTTCCGACCACGTTTGGGCGGGTCCCTATCGTGGTGGGGATGAGTCTCTATGACCTGGGGGTTGGCTCGGCTGCCAGACGTCCGGGATCGGTGGAAGGTGCTCTGGCGGCCCGGGCGGCGCTGCTGGGCGAGGTGCAGGAGCTCCATGGGCCGCTGGGGGCCGGCGCCGGGGCAACGTACGGAAAGTGGGGTGGTCCAGGAACCGTGGCCCAGGGTGGCCTGGGTTTCCACCTGATAATGCTTGATCAGATCTGGGTGGCTGCGCTGGTCGCCGTCAACGCCTTCGGATTCGTTGGCGCTGATCCGCCCTTCACCGTTGAGGCGCCTTGGGCGCCAGCGATCGGTGAGAACACTACGATCGGTGTGATCCTAACCAACGCAGCTATCGGGAAGCCGGCCTGCCAGCACCTCGCTCGAGCCGGCCACGATGGCTTTTCTCGCGCGATTTTTCCGGCCCACACGGCAGTTGATGGCGACGCCGTTGTGGCCGTTGCCACCGGGGAAGGCGGCCCCGAAGTCCATTCAATGCAGCTCCGAGCAGCTGCGGAGCTGGCGATGACCCGGGCGGTCCTGAGCACAGCCTGAGATCCTGATCGAGCGCAACATGCTTCAGTTCTGCCATTCGAACACCACGGACGGGTGGTCGCAGATCGGCATTTCAAGAGGATGTGGTGGCTGGGCGGTAGATGGGGTCTTACCGGAGCGTATTGGCGCCGCAGACGATGACGCCTACCCGTTTGTTGGCGGTGTCGAAGCGACCTGATTGCATTGCTGCCACTGCCACTGCCGCCGAGTGCTCGATGAGCAGCCGGAACTGATCCCAGATCCACTCACGGGCGGCGATCGTCTCCTCGTCGGTGACCAGCAAGGGTGTGGTCGGAGCTGCCGCGAGGATGTCCCAGGCCAGGACGCCGATGCTGCTGGCGCCCAGCGCATCAGCAGCGATTCCGGACACCTCTACGGTTTGCCTTGTCCCGGCTTCGAACGAGGCCGCGAAGGCGTTGGTTGTTTCGGTTTCGCAGATCACGATCTCGGATCTCCCGTCCAGCCAGGCGGCGCTGCCCGCCGCCAGGCCCCCGCCGCCGCAGGAGATGAAGACCACATCTAGCGGACCGGCGTCCTGTTCCATCTCCATGGCACACGTACCTGCGCCTGTCACCACATCCGGCGATTCGTAGGCATGGATCGGGAAGCCGCCGCTTTCTTCGATGAACGCTTCGCTGGCTTCCAGTGATTCGGCGTAAACGGCGCCAATCTGGTGCACGATCGCACCGTAGGAGCGGAGCCGGTCGACCTTCGCGGGGTTGGAAATGGTCGGGACGAAAATGTCTGCCGGAACGCCCAGTTCCCGAGCTGCCCATGCGACGGCGGCGCCATGGTTGCCGCCGGACGCGGCCACCACGCCCTGATTGCCGACGCTGGCCGGCCCCACGTCGCCCGCCTGCAGCGCTCGACTCAGTGCGTGCGTAGCTCCGCGGGCCTTGAACGTTCCACTGTGCTGAAGCAGTTCCAGCTTGTAGATTATCCCCGCATCTTCAATGATCGGGGTACGGCGAAGTCGGGGAGCGATGATCCGGGCGGCCTCGGCGATTCGTTCGGGCGTGATCATGTAACCTCGGTCAGAGGAGTCGGACGCAGAAGAGCCTGAACCTGAGCCAGAATTCACCTCGTCGAATTTCGCAGCGCGGTCGGCCGTCATTACGGCAGACTAACGGGGCTGTGTCGCCTGTTGTTCTCGCCTCTCTGTCCACGTCGGCTCCCGCTGGGACCATCGCCGTGGCCCATCGGCTAGGTGGTCTGTTGTCCGCCGGTGACCTACTGATCCTGACGGGTGATCTTGGGGCCGGCAAGACCCATTTTACGAAGGGAATCGCCACCGGACTTGGGATTAACGAACCGGTTACGAGCCCAACTTTTGCCCTCCACCAGCAGTATGAGGGGCGGATCCTGCTCCACCACCTAGACGTGTATCGCCTTGAGGATCTTGTGGAGACTCTGGACCTCGATCTGCCGGAATTGCTCGAAAGCGGCGTGACGGTAATCGAATGGGGCGACACGATCGCCGACGTGCTGCCCGAAGACCGCCTGACAGTTCGGCTTCAAATGACCGACAGTGAGGACGAGCGGCTGATCGCATTCGAGACTGCATCGAGCCATGCGCAGTACTGGCGCGATCGTGTGGCGACTGCGGTCGCTGGCGGGACCGCATGATCACGTTGGCCCTTACGTCATCGACCGCTCTGGTCGGCGTGGCCCTCGCTGATGCCTCCGCTGGGACGGTCCTCTCGAGTCGTTCCGTGCTGACCGATCGGCGCCATGCTGAGGAGATCACCCCAATGCTCGCGGCAGTCCTGGCCCATGCGAGCCTGGAGTTCGACGTGATCGAACGGATCGTCGTCGATGTTGGCCCGGGTCGATACACGGGGATGCGGGTGGGGATCGCCACAGCCAAAGCACTGGCGTTTGCCTTAGGCATCCCGGTTGAAGCTGTCTCCAGTCTCGAACTGATCGGCTTGGGTGCTGGCTCTGCATTACTTGAGGAATACGGTTCGGTCTTTGCGGTGGTGGACGCCCGCCGGGACCAGGTCTTTGCGCAGCAGGTCGACAGAACTGGCCCCATTGGTTCCCCCATGGTTCTCAGCCCCACCGAGTTGATCGGGATGCTGCCTGATCGTGGTGTGTCCTCGACGCTCCTTGTGGGGGATGGGGCGGATCGCTATGCCGAGGAGCTCGCTGTCGTAGCAACCGTCGAGAAGGGCGTAGCTCCCAATGCGGAGGCGGCGGCAATGCTCGACCCTGCTCGCAGGGGAGGGCCCGGCTATTCGGTGGTGCCGCTGTATCTACGCGAACCCGATGCAGCGATCAACATTAAGACACGCCACACTGTGGCGATCCCCAAGAAGAGGCGAAGCCGTCCATGAGCGAATCGGGACTCGAATTGCGCGGGCTTACGGCCGGGGATATCGACGCAGTCGCAGCAATCGAGGCATCCGTCGCGCCCTCGCCCTGGTCACGAGGTCTGTTCGAAGGCGAGCTTAGCTTGACCCCTGCGCAGCGCCTATGGCTCGTGGCCCACTGCGGCGCCAAGGTTGTCGGCTTCGCCGGTGTCATGTTCGTCGGGCACGACGTCCACGTGATGAACATCGCCGTGGACCCACAGATGCAGCGGCAAGGAATTGCCAACAGGCTCCTTGCATCGGTGCTCCGCGGGAGTATTGAGTTCGGAGCAATGAACGCAACTCTCGAGGTTCGAAAAGGAAACACTGCGGCCATGGCTCTCTATCGCCGCTTTCGAATGGCACCGGTAGGTATTCGCAATCGCTACTACGATGATGGCGAGGACGCGCTTATTCTGTGGGCCCACGACATTGGGTCACCGGAGTATATGGAGTTGCTCGACACCTATGCGGTCGTCGAAGAGGTAACGAAATGACTGCGTCATCGCTCGTGCTGGCGATTGAAACGAGCTGCGATGAGACCAGCGTTGCAGTGGTTCGCGACGGGAACGAGATGCTCTCGAATGTGGTTTCCAGCCAGGTGGAGATCCACGCCCGTTTCGGCGGAGTCGTTCCCGAGGTTGCGAGCCGGGCGCACCTCGAAATTTTGGAGTCCGTCCTGGCACAGGGCCTGGCTGATGCCGGTGTCGAGCCGTCCGATCTCACTGCGGTCGCAGCGACGAATGGACCGGGGCTGATCGGCGCCCTCCTCGTTGGAGTGACTGCGGCCAAGACCTTGGCCTTGGCGTGGGACAAGCCCTACGTCGGCGTCAATCATTTGGAGGGCCACCTGTTTGCGTCATTCCTTGAACGCCCCGACCTCCAGGTCCCAATGATCACGATGCTGGTCAGTGGCGGCCACACGTCGATCGTGCACGTGAGAAATCTCGGTGACTACGAGGTGGTGGGCCGCACGCTCGACGATGCGGCTGGCGAGGCTTTCGACAAGGTGGCCCGTTACCTGGGCATGGGTTATCCCGGCGGTCCAGTGATCGACCAGGTGGCCCAGGCGTTTGTTGCCGAGGGGGTCGGCGAGGCGGTCGCATTCCCGCGAGGAATGATGGACAATTCCCTCGACTTCAGCTTCAGTGGCATGAAGACCGCCGTGATCAACTACGTCCGGAAGCATCCTGAGACATCCAACGACGCGTTGGCCGCGGGGTTCCAAGAGGCGGTGGTGGACGTTCTGGTCACGAAGGCGATGACGGCGATCGACCGCTATGGGGTTGCAACCGCCTGTCTGGGCGGGGGAGTGGCTGCCAATTCACTCTTGCGGGCCGAGTTTGCCGCGGCGTGTGCCGAGCGCAGCGTTACTTCCCTCGTCCCGGCCCGGGAGTTCTGCACCGATAATGCCGCCATGATCGCCGCTGCTGCCCACTGGCGCCTCCACCATGACGGCCCCACCGCCCTCAACACCGGCGCCACCCCCTCGCTGCGCCTCTGACGCTTAGGGACAGACCCGTTTCGTTCGGTCGCTTTGCCCTCAAGCCTCCGATCGACTCCTGATGCGGTGCTGACCCAATGGGGTTAGCTTGACCTCATGACGATTCCTGATGATTACGCCGACATGCTAGACAAAGTGGCGTTCTGGCACATCGCCACTATCGGACCCGACGGCGATCCACAGTCCACACCGGTCTGGGCCGGGGCGGATGAGGACGGCCATATGACCTTCTCTTTGACCAAGGGCCGACAGAAGTATCGAAACCTCCAGGCCAACCCCGCGATTGCGCTGAGTGCCACCGATCCCGAAAACCCCTATCGCTATTTGGAGGTTCGGGGCACGGTTGCCCGCATCGATGACGATCCGGACAACAACTTCATCAACTCGATGGCGAAGAAGTACATGGGAGTGGATGAGTATCCCTTCCATCAACCGGGCGATGAGCGTGTGGTCGTCCGGGTGGTGCCGGAGCACACCACCTCGATGGGCTAGATCCCGGCACTTCGCTAATTCGACTGCGATTTCAGCTGGCTGATGATCCAGAACTGGGCATCGCCGTCGGTCGAACAGGCCTGCACCACCTCACCTGCCCGACGATAAGGACTCCCTGTTTTCCCTGACCAGGGCCCAAGGATCCCTTTCCGCCGAAGCTCACGGTTGCTGACTCGTCCTGCGCACGGAGGACAATCCACACCCCCACAATTAGGGCGACCGCCATCCCCAAAAAGAGGGCGATTGTGGACAGTTTTGACGCCGAAGCACTGCTTGCTCGACCGTGGCGACGGTGGCGATCGCAATCACATCTGGCACTCTCTGGCCTGAACTGCCAATTTCTTGCGATTTTGGGTTGGGTCTCTCTCAGATGTTTCTAGAATCAGCACTCGTCCATTGAGAGTGCTAATCGCCATTGGAGGCACGCACGAATGAATTTACAACCACTTGAAGACCGGATTGTTGTCCGGGCCAAGGAAGCCGAATCCACAACCGCCAGCGGTCTTGTGATTCCTGATACCGCCAAGGAAAAGCCCCAACAGGGTGAAGTCCTGGCCGTAGGTCCCGGTCGCCGTAGCGACACCGGTGACCTCATCCCGAACGATGTTGAAGTCGGCGACACCGTTGTCTACAGCAAATACGGCGGCACCGAAATCGCCGTCGGTGGCGAAGACCTGCTGATTCTCAACGCTCGCGACGTGCTCGCCAAGATGGGCTGAGGGAAACAACATGGCAAAGACACTGAAGTTTGACGAAGATGCGCGCCGGGCCCTAGAAGCTGGCGTCAACAAGTTGGCCGACGCCGTAAAGGTGACGTTGGGCCCGAAAGGTCGCAACGTCGTCCTCGACAAGAAGTTCGGCGCACCCACGATCACCAACGATGGCGTGTCCATCGCCCGTGAGATCGAACTCGAAGACCCTTTCGAGAACATGGGCGCCCAGCTGGTCAAGGAGGTGGCCACCAAGACCAACGACGTCGCTGGTGACGGAACCACCACCGCAACCGTGCTGGCCCAGGCCCTCATCAAGGCTGGCCTCCGGAATGTCGCCGCTGGCGCCAACCCGATGGTTCTCAAGCGGGGCATCGAGGCCGCTGTTGCCGCTGCCGTTGAGGAGATCGGCAATATCGCCGTCCCGATCGAGGACAAGAAGGAGATCGCCCAGGTGGCGTCCATCTCCGCTGCTGACCCCAGTGTCGGTAAGGTCCTGGCCGACGCCATCGACAAGGTCGGCAAGGATGGCGTTGTCACCATCGAGGAGTCGAACACCTTCGGCATCGAACTCGAGTTCACCGAAGGCATGCAGTTCGACAAGGGCTACATCAGCCCGTACTTCGTGACCGACGCCGAGCGCCAGGAAGTCTCGCTCGACAACCCCTACATCCTGTTCAACCAGGGCAAGATCACCAACGTGCAGGACATGCTGCCGGTACTCGAGAAGGTTATGCAGTCGGGCAAGCCGCTGTTGATCATCGCCGAGGACATCGAGGGCGAGGCCCTGGCCACCCTGGTGGTCAACAAGATCCGTGGCACCTTCAGCTCGGTCTCCGTCAAGGCGCCGGGCTTCGGCGAGCGTCGCAAGGCGATGCTCCAGGACATGGCCATCCTCACCGGTGGCCAGGTCATCGCCGAGGAAGTCGGGCTCAAGCTCGACGCCGCCGACATGAGTCTGCTCGGCACCGCCCGCAAGGTCATCGTGACCAAGGACGACACCACCATCATCGAAGGTGGCGGCGATTCCGCCGAGGTC
>RCMY010001992.1_pt1 | contig 18750 bp, 17 predicted proteins | sample 2041341 | NCBI WGS metagenome assembly RCMY01 (sample SAMN09708234, study PRJNA481090) | Marine sediment metagenome, whole genome shotgun sequencing project. | reverse complement strand
GAAAGGAAGAAAGCCATTAAATCATTGGAAAAAAAGTCAAGTGATCTTGGTCAATCACAAATCTTCATTGAAACTCCTTATAGGAACGATAAACTGTTGGCCGAATTACTAAAGACCCTTTCAAACAACACCCTACTCTGTATCGCTTGTGATATTACATTAAGTACTGAATTCATTGATACTAAAAAGATTTCGGATTGGAAAAAAACATCTTTAGATCTTAACAAAAGGCCTGCCATATTCATTGTACAAGCTTAATAAATAAACCCTGACAAAATTGCCAGGGCCTACCATTTTCATATGTATAAATAATCTTAAACTTTTGGGTTTCGCTTTGCTGCTACTATTGACAAATCGTAACCAGAAAATTTCTTGATGTATTTGTCTATCGATGTCCCATAGGCATCTTTTTTATTAATTTTACCATAAGAACGCAAATACTTCATAACATTTCCAGGGCCTGCTAAATGAGCAGCTGCCAACATACCAGATTCAGTAATTTGCACGCCTTTGATACTTTTGCCGACAAACCTTGCAATATCTCTTCTCATAATCCATTTATTGCGGGCAATATTAGTTTCGAACGCCTTCTCCTGCAAAATGGGGTCATTCAAAAAATCAGAGGTATTGGAAACTCCTACTAATTTCAGTGTTCCAATGCCAAATTGGTATTTTCCTAGGTAACCTAAGGTATTAGTAACAAAATAATTTCCAGAAGACTCTTTAAAGGCCAAAGCCTCTTTAAAACCAATAAAGGAAGTGCCCAAAAAGGGCGGTGTCACCATGGTCGATGCAAAAACAGTTTTGTCTTTGGGAAACAAAACTTTCGTAGGTTCATTGACTTTTAAAGTTTTAGGCACTTCCTGATTAGAGGTTAAGCCAATAAAACTTGCAAAAATCAAAAGCATGATAAGAGAACAAAAAAAGACTATACATCTTCTCATATCTCTATTTTCTTAAGACTTACAACCAAAAATTGGTTTGCTTAAATTTCACACTACAAATATATGGCTGTAAATAAATGTGGATTCCAACGCCTTGTTAAAAATCACTGATTTTAGTTAACCAGTCCTAAAATTCCGATTAGTAGTCTATCTTTTGATATTTTGGTTATTTATCCATCGGATATACTGCGCTTTATTTCGGTTATGCTGAGCGAGGTTTTTGGCAAATTTATGATATCCGAAGTTTTCCACGTTTGCAACAAAGTAATAATAATCATGTTTTTCGGGAGTCAGAACTGCTTCTATGGCAGAAATATCGGGCATGGTAATCGGGCCTGGTGGTATACCAGCGTATTTGTAGGTATTGTAGGGTGAATCTAATTCTAGGTCTTTATACAGTACCCTCTTGATTACCGTATCAAAATTACCAGTATGCTTTTTTAAGGCATAAATTACTGTCGGGTCAGCTTGCAGTTTTATATTCTTTTTGATTCTATTTAAATATACGCCTGCTACACGGGACCTTTCATCAACCTTGGCTGTTTCTTTGTGAACGATGGAGGCCAGGGATACAACTTCATTAGGGGTTAATCCCAGAGCCTTGGCCTTAGCACGCCGTTCTTCATTCCAGAAGCGATTATATTCGTTTAACATTCTATCCCTGAATTTTTCTGCGGAAGTATTCCAGAAAAATTCATAACTATTGGGTATGAACATTGCGATTTGCGTAGCTTCGGTAAATCCGTTGGCAGTATAAAAGGCTTCGTCTTTCAATATCGATAAGAGGCTCATACTGTCAGGCTCAATTTGGGATGAAATCCTTCCAGCCAAATCAGCCATGGTTTCTTGATTGTTGAAAGCCACTTTTACTGGAACATTTTTACTTCGAAGGGAATTGACAATGTCATTATTATTCATTCCCCTTTGTATAGCATACTTTCCACCTTTTACATTATTGGAATAACCTTTCTTGTCCGCTACTTGAGCAAAAGACTCTGGATTTTTTAATAAAGGCGCCAATAAATCCTGTACGTCATTAATATTTGCATTGGTTGGTATAAAAACAAAAGCTTTTTCATTATTGAATATAGTGTTGGGTGAAAATATTGCATCATATACCTTATAGGCAAAAACACCTCCCACAATAAGACCCAAAGCAACAATCAATAGTAAAATTTTCTTTAAATACATTATGGTTTTATCTTTTGTAATAAAATTTCGTTTTTAAATTCTCCGTTTGAAAATATCCAGTCTTTTTTAACACCAACCTCCTCAAATCCCATTTTTTTGAACAAATGCAGACTGGCTGAATTATCTTCCATGACATTGGCGAACAATTGTCGAAGACCTAAGGTTGTAAAACCATAATCAGACAGTAATTTAATAGCTTCTGCACCAATTCCTTGATTTCGTTCTTTCTCTTCCAAGATGACTATTCCCACCCCTGCTCTTTTATTCTTGGGGTCAAAATCAAACAAATCGATTAGCCCTAGTACCTTTTCCCCTTTACATATGCAAAGTCTCAACTGCTTTACATCATAAATTTCTCGATGGGCATTGTCTAAATATTGCTTTAACACGTGTTTGGAATACGGCGCAGTGGTTCCGCTAATCTCCCATATGGCAGTATTGTTCTCCAATTCATAAAGAAAATTCAAATCATCGGGTTCGAGGGCCCTTAAGCAAATGTGATCTCCTTTTAAATTCACCATTCAATTTCTCCTTTAAAAACCTGCATGGCTGGTCCTATTAGACTCACATTGGTATAACCATTTGCGTCATTTATAAACTTGACTTGCAACTTACCCCCTTTGGTTTCAATATCAACGGTTTCTGCTTGAATTTTTTTCGCTTTATGCATGGCAATAGCCACCGCCGTCACACCCGTACCACATGAAAGGGTTTCATCTTCCACTCCACGTTCATAGGTTCTAACAGCAAAGGAACCTTCATCAAGTGGTTCAACAAAATTAATGTTACTTCCTCTTTCACCATAAAGGCCATATCTCAACTTTGCACCTTCCTTTTGTACATCAAGATCCTCTAACGACTCAACAACTTGGACATGATGAGGTGATCCCGTGTTCAGGTAGTACGCATTGGGTTTTGTATGAATTTCATTTACACTATTCATTTTCAACTCAACCATATCATCCTCTATAATTGCTGAATGGAGTCCATCCACAGCATTGAATGAGGTCTCTTTGCCAATTATACCAAGAAACTTGGCGAAAGCTACCAAACATCGCCCACCATTGCCACACATTGAACTTTGATTGCCATCTGAATTAAAATACACCATTTTAAAATCCGCAGATTCGTCGTTTTCAAGCAAAATAAGGCCGTCTGCACCTATCCCGAATCTTCTATCACAAAGTTTTGCCACAAAAGATTTGCTCTCCTTTGGGAAAGTGTTAGAACGATTATCGATTATGACAAAATCATTCCCTGTTCCCTGATATTTATAAAATGTAAGCAACATATAATAATTTAAAAAACAAAGATAAGGTAATTTTAAGGCTTTTTTAGCAGTTAAAAAGGAGTTAAACTGCTAATGAATACTGTCAAAATATTCTAGCTTTACACTACTATTAATATTGATTTACTTAATAATCATTTCATTTATGAAGAAGATAGGAAGTTCATTGCTTATAGCGATTTTCGCAGGCGCCATAACTTTAGGTGCCTATAAACTGTTTATTGAAAAGACGAACTATGCTATTGTCACCGATGACAATTCAACCTCTATCATCAATACCAGTTTGTCTACTGCATCAGCAAAAGGGTCAGGAATCAACGAGGTCGACTTTACATCTGCTGCTGAAAGAACAGTAAACGCTGTGGTGCACGTAAAAAATTTAACTATTAGTAAAGGCCCTAGTAATATCATAGAATATTTTTACGGTTATGAAGGAAATCAGAAAGCACAAATAGGCTCTGGGTCTGGGGTAATAATTTCTTCGGACGGACATATCGTTACGAATAATCACGTAATCAAGGGTGCAAGTCAATTACAGGTAACATTAAATAACAACAAAACTTATGATGCTGAATTGATTGGTACGGACCCTAATTCAGACATTGCCCTTTTAAAGATTGATGCAAAAAAACAATTACCTTATTTGGCTTTTGGTGATTCAGATAATGTCAGGGTTGGTGAATGGGTTTTGGCGGTTGGTAACCCTTTTAACTTGACCTCAACAGTTACTGCTGGTATAGTGAGTGCCAAAGCAAGGGCATTAATGAAGAGTGATCAATCATTCATTCAGACAGATGCAGCAGTAAATCCTGGAAATAGCGGAGGCGCACTTGTAAATACAAATGGGGATTTAATTGGTATAAATACTGCCATATCGTCCCAGACTGGTTCTTATGTGGGATATTCTTTCGCTGTTCCCAGCAATATAGCCAAAAAGGTAATCGATGATATTATGGAATATGGCAATGTTTTGAAGGGATATATAGGTATAAATCCTCCAAAACTGAACTCGCCTTACGCTCTTGAAAATGGATTAAATGAGATTGAAGGGGTTTATATTGCCAAAGTAGAGGAAGATTCAGGAGCTGATGATGCTGAACTTCAAGAAGGTGATATTATTAAGAGAGTGGATGAAATAAAAGTACAGCGGTTCGCAGACCTAACAGGTTATGTGTCAACAAAAAGTCCTGGAGATTCAATAGAACTAGTCATAGAACGAAATGGCGACCTAATGACCGTTCCAGTTACTTTAAAAGAACTTCAAACTTTGAAAGTTCCTGTAATGGGTCTAGAAGTTAAAAATCTTAATGATGAGGATAAAAAAAGGTTCAAGACCAAACGAGGGGTGAAAATCGTTAGTGTACCGGAAACCTACAAGGGTTATGGCCTTGATGGAAAAGTATTGCTTTCTATCGATGATAAAATAATTAATAATATACAAGAAGCCAAAACATTATTTGGACAAATTTCCAAATATGGAAAGACCAGTATTACCATGCTTAATGAAAAAGGTGAGCGTGAACGTCTTATATTTCAATAAACAATATTTAAAATAAAAACCGCCCTTAATAAGGGCGGTTTTTATAATACTAAATAGGCTATTCACATCAAGTAATACGATTGGCAAAATATATAGCCAAGGTTTGTAGATTCGCTTATCATTAGGCAATTGCATATTTTATGGAGCAATTAAAACACATCATATACGTTGATAAGTTATAGTAGCTTATTTTCGTTTTTTTTTCTAAATTGATTTTATTGAATTACTTTAGTCCCCTCTAAATCATTAACAAAACTAAGAACTATCATACAATGAAAGGTATAAAAACACTACTGATTGTATTGGCTTTATTTGCATTTAACCTACACAGTGCACAAGACCAAGCAGCAACCACTGAAGAATTATCCTTAGACAAAGGCAGCATAAATAGCCAGTTTGATTATATATACAAGAAATCTGGTAATTATAGGGCCGATGGAAAACGGTATGAGGTAGTTCGGATTATTTCACTTGACAAACTGCGGAAGAATGTCTTGGATACGCTCAATGCTACCAATAAAAAAGCCGCTGAATTGAATACCACAATTTCAGGTCATGAAGCGACTATTGCTTCATTGAATAAAAAGTTAGATGAAACGACCAATAATTTATCTGCTGTGACTGAAGAAAAAGATAGCATGTCGCTATTAGGAATGCTGGTCTCAAAAATTACCTATAATATTATCCTTTGGACCGTAATAGCTGGCTTGTTGTTGCTGTTTCTTCTTTTCGTTTACAAATTTCGAAGAAGTAATACTTTGACACAAGAAGCCAAAACAGCACTATCTGAAGTTGAAGTTGAGTACGAAGACCATCGACGTAGGGCTTTGGAAAGGGAACAAAAGATAAGCAGGCAACTGCAAGATGAGATAAACAAATACAAAAAATCAAAATAACTAAAAGCTCCATCTGGAGCTTTTTTTTTGCTAATTACATGGTAAAGGTAGTACGAGCATCAAAAGAGAACTTAGAAGAGTTAGTCCCATTATTTGATCAATATCGCCTGTTCTATAAACAAGAAAGTGATGTACATGGTGCAAAGGTCTTTTTAACAGATCGATTCAATAATACTGAATCAGTCATTTTCCTTGCATATTTTAATGGCAACCCTGTCGGGTTCACCCAGCTGTACCCCATGTTTTCATCGGTATCAATGCAACGCTCTTATGTCTTGAACGATTTATTTGTTACAGCACCCTTCAGGAAAAAACAAATTGGTGAGGCCCTATTGAACAAAGCCAAAGAATTCTGTATTGCCAACAATGCCAAAGGTCTTGCGTTGGAAACAGGGATACACAATCCTGCACAAAAACTCTACGAAAAGCTAAATTGGGTAAAGGACGTAGCCTGTTTTCACTACTTTTGGACCGCGCAATAATCTAGAAACAACTGCACTAATGCGAATTGATATTATAACGGTATTACCTGAATTACTCAAAAGTCCTTTTGAAGCATCAATCTTAAAAAGGGCAATAGAAAAAGGTATAGTTGAAGTTCATATGCACAATTTAAGGGATTACACAGATTTGAGCTATAACCAAGTAGACGATTATCAGTTTGGTGGAGGTGCAGGTATGGTAATGATGATAGAACCCATTGACAAATGTATTTCGTATTTGAAGTCTGAACGAAATTATGATGAGGTAATATATATGACCCCAGATGGTGAAACTTTAAATCAGAAAATCGCTAATAGCATCTCACTAAAAGGCAATATCATAATTCTATGCGGGCACTATAAAGGAGTGGATCATAGGGTTAGAGATGCCTTTATCACTAAAGAAATATCTGTAGGCGACTATGTTCTTTCTGGTGGAGAGTTGGCCGCGGCAATTCTATGTGATTCAGTCATACGCTTAATCCCTGGAGTACTTAATAATGAAACCTCTGCGCTCACGGACACTTTTCAAGACAATTTACTTGCGCCTCCCGTTTATACAAGACCTTCTGAATACAAAGGAATGAAAGTCCCGGATGTTCTTTTAAGTGGAAATTTTCCTAAGATTGAGGAATGGCGCGAAAACCAAGCCTATGAACGAACCAAAACACTTCGCCCTGATCTTTTTAAGGAAGGAGATACGGAGTAATAGTTAATAAGTCCTTAACCTACTTTGTATATAGGGCTTTTGGATATACTTGAAATGACAAAATCCATAAAATCTTGAGCTTTAGGATAAAAATCAAAATAAATTTCTTGTGGATTCTAATTTATAAACTATTTTTGCACACTGCTAAATTAACCTCTGACGAAAATCGTGAATGTTAGTTCAACATAATTGTAAAATAAAGTAATGGAATCATTAATCAACTTCGTAGAAAACGAGTTCGTTTCAAAAAAAGAATTTCCAGAATTTTCAGCTGGTGATACGATCACTGTATATTATGAGATCAAGGAAGGTGAAAAAACACGTACACAGTTCTTTAAAGGTGTAGTAATCCAAAGAAGAGGATCTGGAGCTACTGAGACTTTTACGATTCGTAAAATGTCTGGCACTGTAGGTGTGGAACGAATATTCCCTATCAACTTGCCTGCTTTGCAAAAAGTAGAGGTAAATAAGAAAGGTAAAGTACGTAGAGCAAGAATATTCTACTTTAGAGGGCTTACTGGAAAGAAAGCTAGAATCAAAGAGATTCGTTCTTAGTACGTCAATCACAATATTCACAAAAACATCCGTCAATAGTCGGATGTTTTTTTATGAACAATTGTTAACAACGTTAGTTGATAAGGTGTTGATTTTTAATTCTTTGTGTTTTAAAAAATTCGCCTTATATTTAATGTATGATTTAAGGAAAATATCTCAGGATATAGCATTAAATTATTATATAGTTTACGTTCTTTATATTGTTGTTTAATCTTTCTAGGAAATTTCGGTAAGATCTGATCATACCGATATAGATTAGTAAGACGAGCATGTTGCTAAAAAGCTGTCGCTTTTATAAGTAGTATGTAGGTACTTTTGCGTTAAATATAAAACCTCGGTTCTATATTTAAGATAAGAATATTAAGACAGCGAGAAGAAATACAAAGGGGTTACTTGGTTGAAGAATTAAGAACAACATCGTATTTCGAAACGTGGAAATAGTATTGTAGATTGCGATCATTGGTTGCGGTTTTGTTGAAATTACAAAACAAAATTTTACAGGCTATTTCTAAAAAGCCATATCAAATGTACTTGTACAATGATATGGCTTTTGCTTTTTAAAGCTCTCGATTTTTACAGATTCACACCTTCTCAAAAAATATTCTTTCCTTTTACAAATAATGCGTCATGCACAAGCAAATGGGCGACCTTAAAATTGTATATTTACAACTCTTAAATCAAAATATTCTTACATAGATGCCTAAAATTTTTTATACCAAAACGGACGAAGCACCAGCGCTAGCGACTCAATCTTTTTTACCTATTGTTCAAGCATTCGCCAATACTTCTGGAATTACTATTGAAACCAAAGACATTTCACTGGCTGCAAGGATCATTGCTGCATTTTCCGATTTTTTGAAGGAAGATCAGAGAATGGATAATGATTTGGAAGCCTTAAGCAAGATGGTTAAAATGCCCGAAGCAAATATTATAAAACTACCGAACATAAGTGCTTCTATTCCCCAATTGAATGAAGCGATAGAAGAACTTCAAAGTAAAGGGTTTGCCCTACCCGATTACCCTGATAATCCACAAGACGATGCTCAAAAAAATATTAAATCAAGGTATGATAAAATAAAAGGTAGCGCGGTAAACCCAATTCTTAGGGAAGGAAATTCAGATCGCAGGGCACCTAGGGCAGTAAAGAATTACGCCAAGCAAAATCCGCATTCAATGGGTGCTTGGAGTAAGGATTCCGCTACCCATGTTGCAACTATGGATCATGGTGATTTTAAGTCCAACGAGAAGTCAATAACTCTAAAATCAGCAACCAATGTCAAGGTTGAACTCAGGGGGAATAATGGTTCAACAACTGTTCTTAAGGAAAATATTGCCCTATTAAAAGGAGAAATTATTGATGCCACGGTGATGAGCAAAAATGCGCTAATCGTATTTTTAGCTGAGCAGGTAGAAGACGCCAAGAAAAAAGGCGTGTTGTTCTCATTGCATATGAAAGCAACTATGATGAAAGTTTCGGATCCAATTATTTTTGGTCATGCCGTAAAAGTTTTCTTCAAAGATGTTTTTTCTAAACATGGTACGACCTTCGATTCAATTGGAGTAAATGCGAATGATGGTTTGGAAATATTACTGAACAAGCTGCAAGAGCTTCCTTCTGATAAAAGAAATGAAATTGAAAACGATATTAAAAAGACAATAACCAATGGCCCTGCTTTGGCCATGGTAAATTCAGATAAGGGCATAACCAATCTACATGTTCCCAGTGATGTTATCATCGATGCTTCAATGCCAGCCATGATTCGTAATTCAGGACAAATGTGGAATGCGCAAGGAAAATCCCAAGATACCAAAGCGGTAATTCCAGATAGCAGTTATGCTGATATTTATGAAGCGACCATTGATTTCTGCAAAGAAAACGGAGCCTTTGACCCAACAACCATGGGTACAGTCCCAAACGTCGGGCTTATGGCACAAAAAGCTGAAGAATATGGTTCGCATGATAAAACATTTGAAATAGAGACAGCTGGTAAAGTTTGCGTAGTGGATACCAATTCAGGTGATATCTTAATTGAACATGCCGTTGAAAAAGGTGATATATGGAGAATGTGCCAGGTTAAGGACGCTCCTATTCAGGATTGGGTAAAACTTGCTGTTTCCAGAGCTCGGGCATCTAAAATGCCGGCGGTTTTCTGGTTGGATGAACAAAGAGCTCATGATGCTGAATTAATCAAAAAGGTGAAGGCATATTTGCCCAATCACGACACTACGGGCTTAGACCTTAAAATATTATCACCTTTTGAAGCTACAAAATACACATTGAAACGGTTGAAAGAAGGTAAAGACACCATTTCTGTTTCGGGTAATGTATTAAGGGATTATTTAACTGACCTTTTCCCAATTCTTGAAGTAGGTACAAGTGCCAAAATGCTTTCTATTGTTCCGCTCATGAATGGCGGTGGGCTTTTTGAAACAGGTGCAGGTGGATCAGCACCCAAACATGTTGAACAATTCTTGGAAGAAGGGCATTTACGCTGGGATTCTTTAGGGGAATACTTGGCTTTAGGTGTTTCTTTGGAATTCTTTGGAGAGAAAAACAACAATGAAAAGGCCAATATCTTAGGTGATGCCTTGGATAGTGCAACAGAAAAATTCTTACTAAATGACAAATCCCCATCACGTAAAGTAAAGGAATTGGATACAAGGGGTAGTCACTTTTATTTAGCTATGTATTGGGCGGAGGCACTTGCCAAACAAAATAAGGATACGGAATTAAGGACTATCTTCACGAAGGTAGCCGCTGATTTAAAGGCACAAGAGACGAAAATTATTGAGGAGTTGAAAAATGCACAAGGTGCCTCACAAAACATTGGAGGTTATTATTTACCCAATGCCGAACTTACTGGGAAAGCTATGCGACCTAGTGAAACGCTAAATGGTATTTTAGCCAGTATCTAATCAATTCCACTTTTAAGTCATAAACCTCTGTCTAATGGCAGAGGTTTTTTTGATCTAAAATTTATGTTAACGAATTACAGAACTGCCCCTATTCTTTATACATTTACTCCAAAATGCATTAATGACTAAGCGAAGCTTCCTATTACTTTTATTTCTTTTGATTAGTACTTTTTATGTTTTTTCACAACAAAGGTTCACTCTGAGTGGAACAGTCGCTGAAGCATCAAGTAATGAAACCATGATTGGGGTTACCATAGCTATTCCCGAACTTAAAACCGGTGTTACGACCAATGAATATGGATTTTATTCCATTACACTTCCAGAGGGTGAATATGAATTACAGGTCAACTATTTAGGTTTCCAAGATCAAACAAGAAAAATCTCGTTAATTGAGAATACCAAAGTGAATTTCCTAATGGTTGAGGAAGCTGAGCAATTGGATGAGGTAATTGTAACGGACACAAGAAAGAAGCTCGAAATCAGGAAACCGCAAATGAGCGTAAATACCATGTCTGTTGCCACAATTAAGAAAATCCCTGTGGTTTTCGGAGAAGCCGATGTTATCAAATCCTTGGTGTTATTACCAGGGGTCACCAATGCCGGTGAAGGATCTTCCGGATTCAATGTTCGTGGCGGTGCTGCAGATCAAAATTTAATTTTATTGGATGAGGCGACAATTTTCAACTCTTCTCACCTATTTGGCTTCTTTTCAGTATTCAATCCAGATGCAATAAAGGATGTAAAGTTATATAAAGGAGGAATACCTGCGCGATACGGCGGTCGGGTATCTTCAGTATTGGATATTTTTCAAAAAGAAGGCAATAGCAAGAAACTAAAAGTAAATGGTGGTATCGGAGTTGTTGCAAGCAGGTTACTTGTTGAAGGACCTATTGAAAAAGATCGTGCAGCTTTTCTAGTTGGCGGACGCGCCTCCTATGCCCATCTTTTCCTGCCCCTTTTCAATGTTGACAACAGGGCCTATTTTTATGACCTAAATACTAAAATAAACTATAAGTTGAATGAACGAAATAGTATATTTCTATCTGGTTATTTTGGCAGGGATGTTTTCAGCATAAGTGATATTTTTGAAAACATTTACGGAAATGCCGTTGGTAATTTTAGATGGAATCATCTGTTCTCGGATAAACTCTTTTCTAACCTTTCCTTGATTTATTCAGACTATTATTACGGCTTAAAACTTGATTTTGTTGGTTTTAATTGGAATTCCGGCATTCAAAATTTTAATGTCAAGTATGACTTAAAACATTACGTAAAAGATAATCTTCAAATTAATTACGGGCTTAATAATATATATTATCAATTTAATCCTGGGAAAATTGAACCAAGCAGCAGCGACTCGGGTATTTTAAAAGAACAATTGACCCAAAAATATGCCAATGAATTTGCAGCCTATGTTGACTTTGAGCATGATATCACCGATAAATTAAGTCTGGAATATGGGCTTCGATTCAGCTACTTTTCCCGCCTTGGCCAAGAAGAGCTCAATGTTTACGAAAATGATGAGCCCGTTATTTTCAATCCATTTACTTTAACGTATCAAGAGGCAGAACCTATAGAAACCATTAATCCTGGTAGAAAAAATACCTTAAAAAGTTTCTCCAACTTTGAGCCAAGGGTATCTTTAGCCTATACTTTGAACTCAGAAAGCTCTATAAAGGCAAGTTATACCCGGCTTTCTCAGTACCTACATTTATTATCGAATACCAGTTCCCCCACTCCTTTGGATGTTTGGACGCCGAGTGGGCCATGGGTAAAACCACAACTCCTGGACCAATATGCACTAGGTTACTTTAAAAATTTCAACGAGGGTGATTTTTCTTTTGAAACTGAAGTTTTCTATAAAGACATCCAAAACAGGATAGATTATATAGACGGTGCAAACTTAATTGCCAATAACGCCATAGAACAAGTAATTCTAAATGGTGAAGCAAGGGCTTACGGACTTGAATTACTTTTACGCAAAAATGAAGGTAGATTTCAAGGATGGTTGGCATATACTTTGTCTAAATCCGAGCAACGCACTCCTGGGAGAATACCAAAGATTGACAACGGGCGATCAAATGTAGAAACAGGTATAAATCTGGGGGAATGGTATAACACTCCATATGATAAACCCCATGACATTGCCCTTTTTGGCAGTTACGAATTAAATGATAAATGGAGCTTCAATGCAAATTTTGTTTATCAAACAGGGCAACCAACCAACTACCCAATTGGTCAATTTGAGTTTGAAGGCCTTATAGTTCCATATTATGGGTTAAGAAATAAAGAAAGACTACCGGATTATCATAGAATGGACTTAGGGGCAACACTTACTCCCAAGAAAAATGCCAATCGAGAATGGCAGTCAGAATGGATTTTTAGTATTTACAACCTGTATAGTCGAAGAAATGCAGCTTCAATAAATTTTAGAAGAAACCAAGATACGGGTGTCAACGAAGCTATAAGAACCTCAATATTCGGAATCGTTCCTGCAATAACTTATAATTTCAAGTTTTAAATCCTCTTAATGAGAAAAATAGGATACATAATTTGTATGGTCTGTTTCAGTTTTAGCTGTGAGGATGTTATTGAGGTTGATCTACCCACTACAGAACCACGCCTAATAGTAGAAGCACTGATGCGAGTGGACATCAATGAGGAATTTATCCCTATTGAAGTAAAGGTTACAGAGACCGATAACTTTTTCGGGGAAGTGCCCGTGACCTCACTGGAAAAAATCATAATAATTGGTACCCTTACCGATTCGCTTGGGATTCAAAGTTCTGGCGTAAGTACCCTGGCCGAATCGGAACCAGGAACCGGTGTATATATTCCCGATCCTAACTTTTCATCAGATCAACGAATACCAACTTCAGCCGTTGCATTTGACCTGCGCTATGACCTAATCATAGAACATAAGGGTCGTAAATACATAGCCCAGACAAAATATGTGCCTTCAACACCCATCACTAATTTGTCAATAAGTCCCGGAAGATCGTCGAATGAAGATGAAACTGAATTGGTCATTGGTTTTAAGGATAATTCCGAGGAAGATAATTTTTATGTAATTGATTTTGATTTTAAGGAGTATTTAGTGTCTGATGATAGATTTTATCAAGGTCAGCAATTTGAATTCTCCAATTTTTACGACCGGATATTTGAACCAGGAACTACAATAAATGTTAGTATTCTTGGGGCTGACAAGACTTTTTACAATTATATGGACCAACTTATTGAACAAACCGATGACTCCCAGGGACCGTTCCAGACCCCAAAAGGAACTGTTAGGGGCAATGTCTTCGATATCACAGAATTAGACAATAGGGATGTGTTCGATAATACAGGGGAACCCAATGTTTTTCCGTTGGGCTATTTTGCCATTGTTCAGGAATATAAAGGTGAAATCGTTATTCAATAATGTTAACACCATTAAATATAAACTCATGAGATCTTTAAATACTTTCTTTAGTTTAATCGCCTTGTTTTGGGTTACGATTTCGTGCGAAGATGTTATAGATGTAGAATTACCAACTACACAACAACGGCTTAATGTAAACGCCCTTATTAGAGTAGATATCTCACAAGCATTCATTCCAATAGAAGTAGAGATATCATTAACCAACAATTTCTTTGAAGAAATACCAATTACCGAGGCTGAAAGTATTGTTATACTTGCCGAAGAGTTAGATGAGAATGGTGTTGTCATAGATTTCCGTTCTTCTAGTTTAAGTGAAAAAGAACCTAATTCCGGTATATATATACCAGACCCCAATTTTTCTTCAGACCAAAGAATACCTACCAATATTCTTGGAAAAAATTTACTTTTCAGTTTGTTGATCAGGCATGAAGGCCGCGCATACTTGGCACAGACGAGGTATGTACCTACTGTTCCTCTTGATACAATTCTACAGGGAAATGGAACATTATTTGAGGGAGACGAAACTGAGATCATCGTTACTTTTACTGATAATTTTGAAAGGGATGACTTTTACCTATTCGATTTTGATTTTGAAGAGTTTTTGGTGACAGAAGATGAGTTTTATCCAGGGCAACAATTTCAATTCTCATATTTCTATGATAGAACCTTTAATTCTGGAAGACAGATCGATATAAGTATTCTAGGTGTCGATGAAACTTTTTATAATTACATGAATCAACTAATTGTGCAAAGTGGAGATACACAAGGTCCTTTTCAAACACCCACAGCAACGGTTAGGGGCAACATTTTCGATGTTACAGACTTGGATAACACAGATGTTTTTGACAATGTTGATCAACCTAATTTATACCCCCTAGGATATTTTGCCATTGTGCAAGAAGATAAAAGAACAATAACAATAAAGTGAGATAAAATCTTGTTTGGATATGTTGTTCAAAGATTCATTAAAGTTTAAATACTAAACTCAATCAATTCTTCCAAATTTTCTAGATTGTTTTATAAAGTTCCTTTATAATCCAAAATGATGCGCTCCATTACCAAAAATATAGGGTTTTAATTGGTACTTTTGGAGTTAAATTAAATGGCAGCTGTAAAAACAGATAAGGATTTATTGATTAAAGGAGTTAAGCATTTTGCATATACTTTTGCACTGATGTTTGTAGCTCCAGTAGTATTGTGGCAAGCTTTTAAAAATCAGGAACACGCCTTTTATATTCCAGTCTTGGTAGTTGGTGTTATTCTGGCGATAGCTGCTATAGCTATGGGATTTTATAGCGTTCAATTAATAATGAACGCCCTATTTAATTCTTCTAAAAAAGAAAACTAAGCTTTATACACTTTCCTGTAGAAATTATTTAACTCCTTTTTTGGCAGAACCCCACTTGTTTTCCAATTCCATATAATCAAATTCCAGGGCCGATTTTTGTGGTTCTAATCGGCTAGCGGCAAAAGCACGTTGTAAGATGTCTTCAATCATATAATCCTCTTGGACAATATTCGGGTTATACTCTTCTTTGAGGCTTATTTTAAACATTTTTGCAGTAGTACTATACCAAAACGCCCGCCAACCACTTCTTAATTCTTTTACTAAATTAAAAGTCGTTTTTCCTGTTTGCCTATAAATAAGCTTTATCAAGATTTGACCTTCGGTACGGGTCAGTTTTTTAAGTTCATCAGAAAACTCCCCCTCAATATACTTTTGAACTTCTTTTGTGTATTTTTTACGTTTTCGTTTCTTTTTGATATTAGTAAGGCTATCATTCAGTTGGCTTAAACGTTCTGCAGCTAGTTTGGCATATGGGTAAACTTTAATCGTCTTTCTCCTTAAAATATAGTATCGAAGTTTATCCTTGTATGTTGAGAATTTTAATTTGCTGAAAACATAGACTTCATCCAAGTCAATAGAGCTCCGCATTATGGAGTCACCTTCAATAATGATCATTTTTTCTGCAACAGAATCCAAGGGCTGCTCTTCCACTTGTGCGGACGCAATCCATACTGCAAAACTGAATACGAAAAATAAAATCCCTTTTTTCATCATTAGATTAAAAGCAAAAGCCTTGTCAAAATTAACGATTATTCGCCATTGTTATTATTAATTAAAAGTGAATATTGTTAAGTTTGTACATAAATACATAATAAATGAGCACAAAGAAAATTCTAACTAAAAAGTCAATGGATTTTTTAGAGAAATACCTGAATAATGCAGCACCTACGGGCTACGAATGGGAGGGTCAAAAGATTTGGATGGACTATCTAAAACCATATGTAGACACTTTCATTACAGATACTTATGGCTCCGCTGTGGGGGTTATAAATCCAGATGCTGATTTTAAGGTCGTTATTGAAGGGCATTCTGATGAGATTTCTTGGTATGTTAACTATATTACTGATAACGGTCTTATTTATGTAATCCGAAATGGAGGAAGTGACCATCAAATTGCCCCCTCAAAATGGGTGAACATTCATACCAAAAAAGGAATTGTAAAAGGTGTATTTGGTTGGCCAGCAATCCATACTAGAAATAAGGCAAAGGAAGAGCCACCTAAACTAGACAATATCTTTATTGATATAGGGGCCAAAGACAAAGATGAAGTAGAAAAAATGGGCGTTCATGTAGGCTGTGTAATTACCTACCCAGATGAATTCCACATCCTTAATAAAGACAAATTCGTATGCCGCGCCATTGACAACAGAGCTGGTGGTTTTATGGTAGCTGAAGTTGCGCGATTATTACATGAAAACAAAAAGGAATTACCTTTTGGGCTTTATATCACAAATTCTGTACAAGAAGAAATAGGGCTCCGCGGTGCTGAAATGATTACACATACAATAAAGCCCAATGTTGCTATTATCACAGATGTATGTCATGATACAACAACCCCAATGATAGAAAAGAAAACACAAGGTCATACTGAAATTGGTGCTGGCCCTGTTATCTCATATGCACCAGCAGTTCAGAATAAGTTAAGGGAACGCATCATTGAAACAGCTGAAGCCAATAAAATCCCATTCCAACGTATGGCTGCTTCAAGGGCTACCGGCACAGATACTGATGCTTTTGCCTATAGCAATGGTGGTGTTGCTTCTGCGTTAATTTCATTGCCTTTACGTTATATGCACACGACAGTGGAAACTGTTCATAAGGATGATGTTGAAAATGTAATTCGCTTGATATATGAGACTATTTTGAATATCAAAGATGGAGAAACTTTTAGCTACTTTGATTGAATAGGACTAAAATGACTTTGACTTAATAGAATTCCTGCATTTGCCGGAATGACTAATAATTACAGTTAATCATGGATGAATTGGTCGACATACTAGACGCTGAAGGAAACTTCACAGGCCAAACCGCCATGAAATCAAAAGCACATAAACATGGACTGTTTCACCCAACAGTCCATGTTTGGTTTTACACCAAAAACGGGGAAGTTTTAATACAGCAAAGAGGAAAAGAAAAAGACACCCATCCCCTACTTTGGGATGTTTCCGTTGCTGGACATATTAGTGCTGGAGAGGATTTTGAAACATCGGCAATCCGGGAAGTTTCAGAAGAAATAGGATTGGAAATCACAAAAGATGAATTGCAAAAGATAGGGGTTTTCAAATCCGTACAAAAGCATCATGATAATTTGATAGACTGTGAATTTCACTACACTTATTTATGTGAATTAAAAACGCTATTAGCTAATCTTAAAAAACAAGATAGCGAAGTCAATGCCTTGAAGCTTATTTCGTTAATTCAATTTTCAGAGGAAACCTGGGGTATGGCGAACCTTGCAAAGTACGTTCCACATGGGGTTGAATACTATAAATCGATAATCAAAGCGATTAAAAAAAGATTATAGGGTTTTTAAGAATTCACTAAGATTCCCCAAACTAAAGGTATTCTGCTCTCCACTAGCCATATTCTTAACAACGAATGAATTATTGGTCATTTCCTTTTCACCAATTAGGATCACATAAGGTACATTGCGGTTATTGGCATATTTCATTTGTTTTTGCATTTTGGTATAGTTGGGATATACCTCAGCGGCAATACCTTGCTTTCGTAATTGGCCCACCAATTTCAATGCGGTCATGGACTCTTTTTCCCCAAAATTTATACAGAGGACATCCAAGGATTTATCCAATGTTTCTGGGAACAAATCCAATTCTTCCAAGACTAAGTAAATACGGTCTAATCCAAACGAAATACCGACACCACTCACATCTTTAAGTCCAAAGACACCTGTAAGGTCATCATATCTGCCTCCGCCGCCAATAGAGCCCATTTTAACGTCCTCTGTAGCACTAACCTCAAAGATGGCTCCCGTATAATAGTTGAGGCCCCTGGCCAAGGTGACATCGATTTTGAGTTTTGCGGATTGAAGACCCAATTCGTCTATAGCATTTATAATATATTCGAGTTCCTCTACTCCCTTTCCTCCTTGCTCAGAATCTGAAAGTAAGTTCTTCAACGAAAGCAATTGCTCCGAATTGCTGCCTGTTAACTCAAACAAAGGAGCAGCCTTTGTAATGGATTCCTCTGAAATACCTTTAGTAAGCATTTCTTTCTGCACGCCTTCAACACCAATCTTATCCAACTTATCCAAGGCAACTGTAAAGTTCACCAAGTTATTTTGTGCCCCGATAACTTCAGCAATACCCGCAAGGATTTTACGGTTATTCAACTTAATGGTTACGCCTTCCAATTTTAAATCGGCAAAAACAGCATCATACAATTGTATAAGTTCTACTTCCTGAAGTAGTGAATTCGCTCCAACCACATCGGCATCACATTG